>Ga0316193_10000216_pt1 | contig 33354 bp, 26 predicted proteins | sample MerIslsedime2_MG_FD_207735 | JGI IMG/M metagenome (GOLD analysis project Ga0316193, IMG submission 207735) | Coastal sediment microbial communities from Maine, United States - Merrow Island sediment 2 | ecosystem: Environmental > Aquatic > Marine > Coastal > Sediment | place: USA: Maine... | reverse complement strand
ACAGGCTGGTTCTGGCTATTTTTTCTAGGCGACCAGCGAAATTATCAACAGTTGATATTCCCGAAGGCAGGTAACATTCAATATCCAGTGTGTTGACTGCTATGTTTGAGTTGCTCGCCATATCTCACCATCGCGAAACAATCTACTGCGCTGCAATCTTCATAGCCGGGGAACCTGACGCATCATTTTTCTCTGTAATATCTGCGACTAATAACTCTTTCAGTAATTGAATCGCTCCATCGATACGCAACATAGAATCTTTGATAGACAGCCTCTCCTGGTCAAGCTGATGCAAGCGGTTTTTTCCCTTGCTTAACTCGGCAGTTAATTCCTGCAATCGTGCTTCCAAATGTTGGTTTGTCATTGGCGCCTCCTAACGTTCACCTACGGCAATAAAAGTAAAACCAATATCCTGTGGACCGGAAGTACCAAGCACATCGTAACAAGCAATTACGCAAGTGTCGGAGCTGACGCTTCTGACAGAGACAACGTTATCTAAATGGTCAAAGGGAGAAGCGACGACAACCGGCGCAGAGGCAAAGGGTGGTGAAAATCGAATGGTGTAGAGACCCGAGTTTGCAACGTGGGGAGGATTGATGGCAAATCCAGAACCTTGGCCAATGCCGCCGGAGGAGGTAATTCGACCAGCAACCGTGTGCAAACGCTCCTCAGCGCTGACCGCGTGAAAATCGCCGTTGGGCCCTAAGCGGATATTGCCCCGCACATCTAGTTTCTCGGTTGGATTGCTAGTGCCTATTCCCACATTTCTATTCGGCGTTAGAATAATATCACCGCCGGCTTTCTCGTTTCGTATCGTGAAGTCTGTTGTGCCGTTGTTGCCATAACCAAGCCATCCTGCTCTCGAAGAACCCGGTGTGCCATCGGTATAAAAACCTAACCAGAAATGGCCCGAACTCTGCCCGGAATAGAAACGCGCCCCTCCTCCATTGGCCTGAACAGTCAATTGCGCATTCGGCTCTTCCGTACCGACTCCCAACTGGCCGCCCATTATGGCCAGGTCGGATGATTCATCCTGGGCATGACCGATCCAGCTGCTATGCGCCGGAGCATTGTCATTCTCTGGATCGGTAGATCCCGTCTGTTGAAACTGAATTCTGGGCGGATCATCATTGTCACTCAGGACCAGTAAGGGTGCAGCCTGATTGCCGTACTCAATCCAGACACGGCCACTGTCAGCCCCATCGCCTACACGAAACCATATGTCTTCACCCAACCCGCTACCGCCGCCGCTGACGCTCACCTGTGCAATATCGAGTTTTGCCTGCGGTTCGATCGTACCAATACCAATATTCCCATCGGCCTGCAAAAACAACTGGCTATTATCCGCACTGCCCTGGTTGAAGCTCAGGCTCTCGAAATCCGGCCCCAGGCTTATTTGCCATTCAACATCTCCGCCTTGACCTTCCAGGTTGATTAGCGGCATCACACTGACCGGGTCTTCACCTTCTTCAACATCAAGCGCCACCTCCAGACCACGGATAGTCAAAGGCGCGGTCAGGCTGGTTTCTGGTGAATATGTGCCTATGCCGACACGGCCATTGTCCTCAATAAATATTTTTCCCTGCTCGGCTGTCGCCGTCATAGAACATAGATCGCTGCCTTCGAATAAAATACTGCCGATGACAAAGCGATTACGTGACTCAGCAGTCGCTCCCATGTCTCCCAGCATTAACTGTAGATCAGAGCCTTCTGTTGTATCCAGTTCATTCCGCTCCTTACGCTGGATCAGCAGTGGATTGATCGGCGATACTGTATGTCCGGCTACCTGTCGTTGGATATAGTCATTACCGAGTTCATTCTTGAATTCGAGCCGGCCATCATGCAGACGTAAGTCACCCCTGACCCGAGTATCGCCCTCCAGCCAGATTAGTTCCTTAGGTTTTACTTTTCCATCACAGACTCTGAGGTCCAGACTCTGAAGATTATGTTTTGCACATAATGGATCTATTTCCAGTGGCAGTTCCTGCTGGCTGGTTCTTTCCCGTAAGCGAATAACGCCCTCGGCAGCCAGAATATTTTCTGTTACTGTTCCAATCAGCTGCCGTTTACTGCGACTCGACTGTAAGGCTTCGTAAACAATATCTGACGTTGTAGTACCGGCCACACTTTCTAATTCTTCCACTAAAGCGGGATCGGCCAGAGGCAGGAAACCGGGAGGTAGCGCCTGCCACCTGACATGTCCAAGAGGAATCAACCATATCGCGGAATTGTCCGAAGGTAATTGCTGATGCGGTACGGAGGCATCACAAATGACCTCCGCATCCGGATCAACACTGATCAAGGCCTCCCTGGCATCCACCAGTAGTGTGTCGTTTACCGTCACGCCGCTCTGGCGATCTAGAATGCTGGACTTATTGCCCACTACAATTTTGAAGGTCTCGCTGATACGTGCATAGTCATCGCTTGCCGAGCACACATTGAAGCCGGGACGGGTAGCGGAAAACTCGGTCTCGTCATAACGAATCCACACATCCACATTGCCACTGCCTATACTGACAAACTGATCGGCTTCGATGCGTGCAGGGTTATTGACCACGATTATGCGTCCATAACCGTCGATGGCGACGCCCGGCTGCACATAGTATTCCACGGAGGTATCGCTAATCGGCTGAGACACCAGGTTGAGACCTATGACGATTCCCCAGCTGTGATGACTCAGGTTTTGCCGGGCGCCGGTTGTGCGCAGGTATTCGACAATGGAAGCCAGATCATCTGCCCCCAGGTATTGTCCCTCAAAAAACTGCGGCCGTTCTGCTGTGAAAGTTGCCATGCTGCCCTCCCTACTATTTGTCGAGCTTATTCAGCAGGTTTTTGATCTGCGCTTCCTGCTGCTGCATTTGCACCCGCATGTCATCCATTTGCTGCTGCAACCCGGCGGTGGATGCATCGCCCTTTGTTGCTGTCGCCTTTGCTTTGGTTTTGCCTAGGCTCTGCTGGAATTCTGATACTCGATCAGCGGCCTTGCCGCTGCCAAGGAAAGAACTCAGCACCGGCTTGACCATCACTTCCGACATCAGCAACATGGGCAAATTTTTCGCTTCCACGTTGTTGAGTTTCTTACCATTGTCCGGCAGCTTGAAACGCGGCGATGCTGAGTTCAATAGCGCGCCCAGTTCCACTGGCTCGTCGCCACGCGCTATTACGCTGTCCACCAGGGTCGAAAAGCTGTTCATTTTTGTACTCAGATCGGCGCCGAATCGAGAAGCCAGCGAGCCGGATGCCAGATGCATGCTCTGGGAAAAGTTGATGGTATCGCCAGCGGCCGGCGCTGCGGCAAAAGTTTCGGCACTGGCAACCCCGGCAACATCACTTCCAATATTACCCTGTGGATCGCGCTCGGGTAATCGTTGTAAAACGTCGTCAAAAATATCCAGCAGCGAATCGCAACACATGCGCTCGAGTAGTTCACGAATAAAATCGCCAATCGGCACGATGCCCAGCCAGTGCGACATGGACGGCCAGGTGATCATGATTTTGCGTTCCTGGGTCCAGTTGCAGATACTCAGTATGCTGCAGTCCCGAGCACGAATACGCACCGTCGCCAATGGCACGCGCACGTCACAGGTGGCCTGCGGTGGTGGCGGCAATAACGACAGGCACAGACAGTTTTTTATGCCTTCTGCCCAGGCAGCAAGCAACTGCAGGAAGGAATTTATAAAGTCATAAACAAATGTATTGGGACTGTTGATATTCGGGCAGTTCACCGCGCGCAGATGCTCGATGATTTCGCAGGATGTGTTGCGATGGGTTAAAAAATAATTCAGTAAATTTTCGCGGAACTGGCAACACCAGCGCGTGATGGCATTGGCCATTTCCAGCAGGTTATCGTCACTACTCAAATCCGGCATCGGCGGTATGGCATCCATGAGTGGCTGTGCGCAACAGTTGAATGCATCCCAGAATGCGCCGTCCAGCTGAAACAGACGATCATCGTCGTCGTCTTCATTTTCAGGCTGCGGTTTTTTATAGACATCGAAACTGTAGCCTTCACAGGTGACCGTCGGTTCACATTGCTGAGGCGCTGCGCGATTCTTGCGCGCGACACTGCTGCTGGCACTATGATAACTAGAGCTCGTCGCACCATTAGCGCCGCAACTGCAGGCGGTTGCACTGTTACTGGCTGCGCCGCAGGTACAGACGGAAGTGCTGCATGTATTACCTCGCAATGCGGTCACGCCACGGCTGGCCCACTCGCGATATTTAATGGTCAACACCCATTGTTCTTCGATATCGTTACAGCTGGCATTCGGTGGCTGGTGAAAAGGCTGACATTCCGGTTGAAGTTCCGCCTGTTTGCACTTGCGGATTAATTCGCAAATATTCACCCGGGTGTCTTCACAAACTACGATGTCATCACCGCAAGGGTCAACCGCATAACCCTCGGTTACTTTCACTTCACCGCATGGATCGCATAACACCAGCAGGCCGTTAACCACGCCCCAACCATGCTGATTGCGGTTATGCAAACGGTTTTTGTTTTTGATGTATTGATCCAGTCGGTTTAGATCCTGCTCGCTTAATAACTGTCCGGCAAAAAAACGGGGACGACATAAACATTCGACGGCGCCACAATTGGGGCAACATGGAGTTTGTGTATCACACGTTCCCGGCGGTCCGCAGTTGACTCTGGTTGCACTGTTGATAGTGGCCATGATTATTCTCCATTCTCATCAAAATTAATTAGCGTGCGGATTCTATTGAGCAGGCTGTTGTCAATCCCAGGGAGACCTACGAGATCAGCTTCACTCCTGATGGGAGCACGCTCACGCGCGCTGATAATGGCATTAGCCAGTTCAGACTCGATGCTAAGCATGGATTCCAGTTCATCAAAGCTTGCGGTATTGATGCTTATCGTCCCCGCAGGATTGTTGCTGATAAAATCATCAGGATTGATGGGATTATCTGGATTATCACCACCGCCTGAATCGTTATCGCCAAAAGGTACGTCAAGTAAGGTTAGCCAGCTTTCGAAGGCGCCTCCCTGGACATGGTTACCTGAAGGACGCGTTGGCACCCAACCCGGCAAGTGATTACCGTCGACGGCAAAATCATTGAGATCCCGGATAAAATCACCCAGCACTTGTATGCGCACACCCAGATCGCGACGCTGGCTGTTGGGGTCAGACACGATATCCTCGATGGCTTCGGGCGATAGCCGTAATAGCACGCCATTGACCGAAGCCGCACCCGGCGCCGGTGTAAAGGCGCCAAGGTTGCACACCGGTGTGGTAAAGGTAACGGGCACAATTTGCAGTATCGGATTGGGAATGGGGTTGGCGACACTGGGCGACTCTGCCGTTAACTCATTCCAGGCGGTGAAACTTTCTGACGACTCATCGGGAATCCCCACCGACATGCGCACACTGTGATGGTGTAAATCCTCGGCTCTAACATCACCATCAAAACGAATCAGTAAGCCGCTATCTATAAACTGAGAGAAGGTCAAGTCACCGCCGTGATCCCAGCTGATATTACAAACATGCGTCAGTTCGGGGTTACAGTTGGTGGGGATTTGCAATGTGAGCACACCGGTAGCGGAAATATTACCGACGGCTGGCTGGTCACAGGGTACAGTGGTGATCACCACATCCTCTATGCCCGCGCCATCGACTCCGGGTATGCCTTGTGGTCCTTCTGGCCCTTCCGGGCCAGTTGAGCCAGCTGGCCCCGGCGCACCAGGAGGCCCAGGCGGTCCCTGTTCGCCACCTTCTCCGCCACCGCCGCAGCAATTTTCCAGCACACAGGCCAGTGCTTCGGCGATAGCCTGGGTGCTGGGCAGGCGTTTACGTCCGAGGTCGTTGTTAATTCTGGCAATGCCGTCACTGAGATCAACCGTTGCATCCGGCGCGGGTACAGGCATATCCAGCACGCGGAAATTCACCCGGTAGTTTTCAATGGTTGCCAACACCAGACAGTCAGAGGTTTCGCACTCGGGACAATCTTCTGGCCACAACAAATCATGGCAATTGGTTTCACTGATATCGATAACCGCCACGCCACCGGCATTGTCGACACTGATGTCATCGATATAAGGCACAAATAAACGCCGGGCATCGCCAGTGATAGCAACTGCCTGAGACTGGTCACCCACAGCAATCGGTGCCGATGCTGCGACGGCATTTCCTTGACGCAAGCTGTTGAGATTGATGCTCTGGATGTAGCTATCATCCCCATCAGCCACTAACACGTAGGCCCAATAGCCTGCGGCGCTGATCACCATATCACGGGGTGTATGGGCAAGGAGCACCGAACCCAGGGCGCTACCACCAGCCGCGGGATCAATTAAGCGCAAGCAATTACTGACATCGTCGATCACTGCCAGAAGATCAGGGCCAGTGGCAATCACCGGCACAACTCCGAACACGGTATCGCCCGCCACTGCGGAACCATCGATGGTCGCAGGGTCAAACACCGGATCGTCAATATCAAAGCGATGAATATTAACGCTGGCTGGTTCTGCGGAATACACCATGTTGTCGGAACCCAGCGATAAACCACGCAAATCAACGGTCAGATCCAGTTGATTTGATGGCGTATCCGGTGTGGCCACACCAGCGTCCCACAATCGCAAGCGTGCACCATTGTCTTGAAACAGCACCAGTAAACGACCATCGGGGAACAGCTGTGCCGCTGCGGTCGAATTATCAGATTCGGGAATCTCGCCTCTGTCTGTGGCGCCAGTGGCAAGATTTGTATCCGTGGTATCGAACACCCATAGCTCAGCATTATTACCTGCGCCGATGCCATCTACATGAGCGACTACCACATAAAGCGCGGTACCCGTTTCATCGCTAGTTAACGCCAGGCCTCTTCTCCCCTCCAAAGCAAAGGAAGCTTCAACAGAAAAGTTATCGGTGCTTATTTGATAAAGAATGCCGGCATCATCGGCGGTCATCACATAGAGACGATTCGTCGCTTCATGCAAATAAACTTGCTCGGCATGGGCTACATTAACAGTGCTGTTCCAATCAAGATCCGGTTGATGAATCGTTGCCGGCTCAATCTCTGGATCGACAATTAAATCCAGTTCGTAGGATTCCAGTATACGGTTGGGCGCGCATTGTGTATCGTCGCAGCCACATTCGTCGTAAAGTACAGGGATATCTTCGGTGGGACATTCTTGATAGCGAATACACAGTTGCAAGGTATGTGACTGAACTGTATCCGGATCATGGTCATCGTCTGCAGGCATGGCTTCGATTAATTCCTGCATTGCAGGAAAAGCATGTAAATCGACCTCTATGCTTTCTGCGACCAGAATATCCTTGCCGCAACAATCGACGGCACTACCAGGCTGCAAAATTACATAACGATCATCACATGGCTCATGGTGGGCAGTGATTTGCAAGCCACACACCACGCCAGTGCCGTGCAAGCGTTGATGATGCAGACGGATTTTTTCCATGAAATAGTGCTGTTCATCGGTAAAATCCCGTTCCACCATTAACTTGCCAGTAAAGTAATTATTGCGAGTAAAACTCTCTGCTTCGCAACTATGGCAATCTTGATTATTTTTGGTAGTCATGTGTGACAACCCTCTTATTCTTCCTAAAAATTATGTGTCTTATCAATGTTACTTACTGAATTAAACTGTTTCTCTGAGTAATGTTTTCTCTGGCTCAATTTTCTAGCGCAACTGTGTTGTTGTGCCGATAGTCGACTTTGAACAAACGCGTAAACCACTAGCGTTGTAATCCTGCTCAGACAGCACACTGGCTTTGCCTAGCCTTGCTTGATCCAGTGTAATACCTTGCGGATAACAACCAATGACCGAATCAAAACCAATCATTGACTGAATACCAATTCGAAACCGCGGTTCTATATAAACAATACTGTGTTGGGTATGCGCCGGTTTTTCGGATTTAATCAAGCTTCTTATACTTCTTCGATAACTTTCTATACGTCCAACCCATGCTGGTAAAAATATTGAAAACTTATGTGCATACACATGAAATGGATCACGCTGAGGATCCTGACGTGTATTCAACTGAGTCACACCCAGTTGAGCATTACCATCAAATTGCGAATCATCCAGCTGACTACGATTAACTATTTGTTCCCCCCAAAGTTGAGCTTGCTCACCAAGACGCGCACAACCAACAAACAACCAGCGACGTAAAACATAATGTTCAAGAATAAATTGTGGTGGCTGCCATTGATAATCAGGCTTTAGTGTACAGGGCCGACAGTCCGCTTTTGCTTTACATTGGCGTGATGAAAAACCAAGGTATAGATCAAGCATGTTACGCAGACCCGTTAACGTACCTCGACACTGATATAATTTACCGGCATTTTTCACAAGACTACGACGTGTCTCAAGTGGTAATTGACGATCTAATGTGACGCCTATCCATGATGCTAACCAGGACAGGAAATCCTGTTTACCTGAGTTAGCCGGTGCTGACATTGGGTCCAGGAAACTTGCCATATAATCAATCGTGTTCTCTATCTGACGAAAACCGCGATCGAATACAGCAAGAAATCGATCAGTAAAGTCTGCTGATATGGGCTCTTCAGATAAAACGGCTGGTAAATAACGCGATAAACTGATGCGCGGGAAATCCAGTTGCATGCTACAGATGTTCGGTGTCGCCATGGCATCACTGCTCATGTCGATTTTCAACCACAGGAAACGTCCCGGCGCGGAACGAATCAAACAATCCCAGTCGATGCTGCTGCTGACCTGGGTGTCTTCGGGATAAATCCATTGCCGTGTCAGCCACTGGTTGTCATCGAGTGCTTCGATTTGTCGTGCAGTCAGTTTGGTTTCCGCACTGAAGGTGGATATTTTTATACGCGTGCCCGCAGGCACATGGACATGTAGTGACAGCCGGTCCCACTGGCAGCGATATAACTGACTATCCAGTGCTTGTGAATAGGCAGTGCCGCGGGTTTGATATTTTTTTACAAGCTGCGACGGTTGCGCGATGCGTTTACCGCTGGCATCGAACCAGACGGCTTGTGCGCCATTGGCGCTACCGGTTTTATATAATGCACATAACCAGCCGAGATCGAACAGGCCGTTGGCATTGACATCTATACCAGGACGATTGAAGCTGTCTGTTAATTCAGCAAGGCTACCTGCTTCGCCGAGTCGCTCGCCGCTGCGCAGATCATATACACCCACCGGCAGCAGTGCATCGCCAACCACATAAAGCCTGTTGGATTTATCAACCGCAAGAGCGCTGACCGCACCCACGCCGCTAATGAGTTTTAACCAGCGACCGGCAAAATTAAAAATGTGAATACAACCATTGGCAACATCGGCAACCAGCACTTTTCGGTCCATGGTTACCGCCACATCTACCGGTTGCCATGGCTGGCTGATGGCATCGTCGGGGGGCGACCAGATGCCGCGCACCAGAAAACCCAACAGGCTGTATACCACCAGGCGATGATTGCCACTGTCGGCAACCAGCAGGTTATCACCACAGATGGCAATCGCCTGTGGCCGGTCGAATTCCCTGGTTCCGGCACCAGTGCCGCCTGTACAGGGCACGGTGACAAACCGGCAATTACAGGAATCAAATTTTTTTAACAGGGCATTGTCGCGGTCAATCAGTAACACACCGCAGTCCGGCGTATAGGCGAGGTATTTAGGCAATTGCAAACCCGCCATGGAACCACTGGCCTCGGTTAACGTGCGTTGTGAACCTGGCTGGAGTTTTAATGCCAGATGCCCGCAGGCATCCTGTTCGATATTATCGCTCAGCGCAAGATGCCAGCCGACGCGGTTATTCAACGGCAGGCGTCGCGGATCGTGCGGCGGCTGACTGGTCAGCGGAAGATAAGCGGCATGACTGTGTCGGCTCATTGGCTGACCTCGTAATCGACCTGTATGTCATGGTCACCGTTGGTGAGCAGTATGCCGACATCGATCGGCACATCCTGACATTCCGGATACGCCTCGCCATCGATTTCAATCTGCAAGGCGACAATGCGTTTAACACCGTTGAATAACAGCCGCCGATACAACAATGAATAATAAATATCACCGCCGAATGGCCAGCCGCCGCCACTGCGTTCGGGATCATCGACGGCTTTTTCAGGGTCACTGCCCTCGCCACCGAGAATCGGATGAAAATAAAGCTGTAAACTGTCCAGCGTCTGTGATTTTATTTCCGCCAGGTCGGCGTTATCGTCGGCCACCAGTTCCGCGCGCACCACCACGGTTTTATAGGTCGGCCCCATAACGTAGAGTTCGGAAGTCAGCAGGCGCCGCTGGTTAAGATAAGCACACACGGTTTTTACAGTGCCTTCACTGGGTACCGGCGCCTCACCCTCAATATCCGGCACCACCATTACGGTGACCACGCCGGGTACGTCAATACCCGGATAGTCCGGGTGATACAAGGGCAATGCCACGGCGCGGGCTATATTGGTTGCGCGCAACGCCAACTCTTCATAATCTTCGGCAGTGACTGCACGATCACGACTTTTCAAAGTGTGCGGCGCACGCTTGATGGCCTCGTCCAGACTTTGTTCGTCATCACCACCGGCAGCGGCAAATAAATTGGTCACGGTATTGGCATCCAGGCCTTTTATCGAATCGAGTAACCGGGTGATTTTGCCGGCGCCGAGGTTGCCGCGCTTACCGCCACCGGCGCGATATATCAGCGCACGTACATTGTTGCGATTGTTGGCATTGGCGACCGGCACACGACCGTTGCTGCCATCGCCAAAACGAATTTCGCCAGTGGCGCGATTGAGCACATAATGGGGATCGTCGCCGCCGGAACCGAAAAAGTCCGGCACTTCCTGCCATTGCTCATATCTGGCGCCCTCATCAACTTCCAGTATCAATGAATCGGCAATCACCGCTGTGTTACGCAAACGCAGTTGTTGATCGATTTCACCATTACTGCCGCCCAGCGATTCGAACTCGTACGTTTCCGCCTGGGTAACCGCAAGGGTGTTACTGCGCAACGCAATAATTTTTGGCGCGTCCTCATATCCACTGCTATCGATACGCAAACGAATCCAGTAACGCGGCGTGCTGATATCACCGAAACTTTGCGCCACCATCAACCCGGTCTTTGGCCCCTTCAACTGTATGTCACCAGAGCGTGTTAATGCTGCCGAGTCATCCTGCAGCAAGGTCAGCGCCAACCATTCGCGACCGTTCCAGTATTCCCAGCTCAGCTGTGTAGTATTGATCACTTCGACATTGGTGTAACAACGACTGACCACGCGTTCGTTTTCAATGAATGGTGTCCACACCGTGAAGTTAATGGTGGTTTCAGGCAGCTCCTCATCGAAGCCCAGCATGAAACTGTTGTCGCGTACCGCTGCCGGACCGAAGGGCTGAAAGCTGGCGCTGGTGTCCTGGTTGTCATTACTCAGGTCGCGGAAATTAAAACCATCGTCGGCCAGCAAATTAACCAGACGCGCGCGCATCACCGTCATTGCCCGATCAGTTTCAAAAATGATGCGACCGTTTTCATCGGGTTCGGTGCTGCTGATCTGGGTTTTTGCAGGCACGATGATCGATGCCTTACTAAAACCCGCGCTCATCTGCAGCGTGAGTTTTGCAGTTGCCGCCTTAGCCGGCTCCAGTTCGATACCGACCATTTCGAGAAACTTCAGGTAATGCAGTTTCGGTACCTGGGAAAGACGAAAAATCTGCATTTCCGTGAGCCAGGCAAACAGCTCCATGATGATAATGCCTGGATCGGTTTCATTTAAGTTCGTCCACTCCGGCGTATAGCGGGGAATACGCGAACGCACTTCGTTTACAATGCTGTCGTAGGAACGATCGTCAATAACCGGAAAATGATCCTGTAATGGCATGATTATCTCCCTTCCGTGATGTAGAACGGATACACCAGATTTTCGATGGTGTTATTCGCCCTTACGCGATAATTGATTCGAATAATCAGCAAATTTTGCTGTGCCGAGTTGGTTTCCGCGTCAACCATTAACACATCGATGCGCGGTTCACTGGCGACCAGTGCCCTGCGAGTGGCGTCCACAATCATGGTCACTACGGCTGGATTATTCGGTGAAAACACGATGTCATGTATGCCGCAACCAAATTCCGGCATCATCAGGCGCTCACCTTTGGCGGTACTCAGGATCATGTATATGGATTCCTCAATACTCTGCTCATAACGTGATGATGCGATAGCACCCTGGGAATTGACCTGCAGTGGAAACTTCCAGCCAACGCCGAGAAATTCTCTATTGGTAGTACTCATCAGCCACAACCTCCCAGTCCATCAGCCAGCAGCTCCAGTGTGTCGACAAAACCTTCCATAGTGGTAACAAAGCTGCGCATCTGTTCGACACCTTCAACGTCTTCGAGTGTTGGAATTTCTATAGGACCGACCTGCGCTATTTCAAAAATCGGCGCAGCGATTTCCAGTATCACCATCACCGGCTCCACCGACTGCAATTGAGCATTCGCGGAACGTTGTGCATTGTCCTGTGCGCATTTGATCAGTTCCTGTTCAACGGCGTTACCTTCGGCTGCATCGAAACTCAGGCTCAGGTTTTCCATCAATGCCAGCAGACTGTTCATCTGGTCCAGCATGCAACTGAGGATTCGAATAATCAGACACAGAATGTCCTTAACAAACGGAATCATGCCCACTGGTGTGGTGAACTTGACAATACACTCCGCGACATCGATGGCTGCTTCGCCGAAATCCGTGATGGCTTTTACTGGTGGAAACGGCAGACCTTTGATGACATCGATCAGAGGCTTGAGTAATTTCAGCACGCGGATAAAACATTCCAGGTTAGCCAGTATCGGTCCCAACTGCAGCATCAGCGAAACATTCAGCGAGCAGTCGGTGGGAATACCCCTGGTAACATCGCCGATGCCTTTAATGGTGCCTCCTGTCGGGAGCTCAAGTGAAACACTTGCCGGTTCCGGCAGTGAAATTTCCGCACACCGGGGCTTGGCAAGAAACGCCTGCAGTTCCTCCGGCAGAGAAATTTCGATATCGACGCCGTTACTGGACTGCTCATCAGCCACTAGATCTCTCCCCCCAGTGGATTCACCGGACGTCCCATGATGGACATCGAGACAGCATTGATATTGAGATGCACCCTGGCGTTAATAGTCATTACGCCATTAGTCATGGTAATCACATTGCCGTGAGCATCTTCGATAATCAGTGCACCGTGATTGCCGGCGTTTTCATGGGAATCGACAAAGCGAATGGTGTGGCCTTCGCGGGAACGAATCATGCGTTCACCGGCCTGTGATGATGGCGGCATCTGCACCGGATTCCAGGGATAACCGATAATGAAGGCGTGATCAAAATCACCGTTATCGAACGCCACCAGCACTTCATCGGCGTTTTCCGGCATAAAGAAAATACCGCGATCACCACCAGCGGCGACTGATGCCACACTGCACCAGCGTTTTGGCGCGCCTTCACCCAGCGAAGTAAACTCGACTTCCACCTTGCCCTGTCCATCGGGATCGGAATTATTGGTGACTCGCCCAATGACCACACCATTAATCAGGTTCTGCATGGTCGTGTCTCCCCTGGAGTGGGTACGTTTTCCCGGCGTGCATCGAATTTGGTGATGTAGCCGCTGTCATTAAAAATGTGCTGGGTCTTGGTGACAAAATACACACCACTCAGGCGCGCACCCACGTCGGATATACGCACCCGGCTTCCGGCTTTCAATAACGGCAGGCCGATAGTGGTGCCGCTGGCCTTGACCATCTGTTTCTGCTGGTCCAGTAGCAGGGCTCTGGCGCGATCCTTGGCCTGGTTTTCATTCCATTGCGGTTCATCCACTACCAGCTCTTCCCTGGCATCACACATACACAGCATGTAACGTAGATCGGCGTTGAGTTCCTGCATTTCGTCGTCATCGAAACTCACCGTTTCTCTGATCATCTCCTGCGAGCTGCGGTTCCAGCTATTGACGGTCACTGATTTGAACTGGTTGGCAGTAGTAATGCGCGGCTTGAAATCGATCATCGACTGCCCAAGTTTTAATTCATATATCGCATCTGTTAACGACTGGCCTCGTTCCGAAGGTGCAAACCGAATATGCGGATCAGCGCCTTCTTCCTCAGACTCGATAATGGTGACCACGTAACCTTCACGTCGCGCCAGCTTCCACAGAAAATCGATACTGTATTCATTGCGCTGCGCTATCTGATTAATGCTTCTTTCGTTTTGCAGAACATCAGGATCGGTAACAATGCGTATTGGCAGACGCAATGCATTCAGGTCCTCATCGCGGCGTTCACCTACCAGTCGCGCTATATCACTGGGCTTCCTGTCTTCGAAAAAATCGTTGTACTTTTTGGTGCGTAGGCGTTGAAGCACATTAATACCACGCACATTCAGGGTGGCCGGTGCACTGGGACTAAACGACGGCTCCATGGTGGTAAAAAAACCTGTCATCATGGTTTTTAAATCGCCCAAATATCCCATCCTGATTTTCACCTGTTTGCTGCAGGGCTCGAACAACTGGTAACGCAGTGTTGCCTGGCTACCGGCATCGCTCGTCCCGTTAGGATCGGCCCCCATGGCGGCGGCATCTTCTGCGCCGATGTATTTATATTTTTTTTCCACTTCGTCCCAGTTACTGACAGTAATCTGAAAACTGTCCATTTTGTCGAGATCATCATCATAGGTAAGTTCGATAACATCGCGCATAACATCATCCGGTAAGCCCGCACCTTCCACCAGAATCTGAAATTGTGGTACATAAAAACCACGCAGGGATTCCGACAACGTATCCAGGGTGACACCGGGTAATGTTTCTGCATCGACTGTCATGCTTGATGTCTCATGGCAAGCAGGCCTATTTAATCGACGGTACGGTTATAATCTGACCGGCATTCAGACGTCGTGGATCATTAATATCATTCTCCCGCGCGATGAAACGCCAGCGTGCGGAATTGCCATAATATCGCCCGGCAATGGCCGACAGCGTCTCGGCATCTTTTACCGGGTGACTATGGGTTCGATCGGGTGAATTCAAACGCAGTTGCTTGAGTTGTTCATCGAGCCTGCGATATTCCTTGAGTACCAGATTGACTGTTGCCCTCAGCGGTACACCTTCGGAACTGAACAGGGTGAATTGCTGACGTACACTTTCAACCACGCCGACGAAACTGTTACGTGTCTGATTGCCGCTGGCAGTGGAGCCCTGCTCGGCATAGGACAAACTGGAGCCTGGAAACTTGCTATTCCAGCAAAAAGTGACTATTGCCGGTGCATGGCTTTCGTTTTCTATTTTTGCCAATTTATAAATTCTGTCGGTATGATCTGTCACCGAAGTGGCATCTTTGCCCATGCCGTTTTCTGTGGTATCAAAAAACAGTTCGACAGTGAGTTTCTCCGCCTGGCCGCGAACAAATTGCTGTAATGGCGCATCCAGTCCAGGGATATTTATTTCCCCGTGCTGCAATGTTTTTTCCAGGGAAAACTCTTTGGGGTTATACTGCACCTCGTAACGTTCCTGTCCACCAGGACCCCAGTCGGCAATAATAATGGCGGGTGCTTTACTGGTACTCATGATTCTGCCTATATGTGTTTACCCGGTGTTAGTGGAAAAATAATTATCGGTTCAATGGTTGATTACGCTGTTGGTAGTTTTGCAATGAATGTTCTTCATTGACGTTTTCATTGTGTCGCTGTTGTTGCTCAACAGCTTCAACCACCGCGGCAACGATGCTGCGTAGTGTTTCAGCAGACATACCCGCACCACCATTCATGGTGCGAATTCGGCTGACGACTTCCTCGATAATTATCTGCATGCTGTTACCTTTTTAATCAATCAGGCTGCCAATACCCTCGGCGACACTGTTTATTGCCGATGCCAGGCCACTGGCGCCGGTCAGTAGTTCCAGGCCTTCGTGTTCGATTTCTATGGATTCAAAGGCTACGGAATTTTGCTGCGCATTGAGTTGCGGGCCGCTGTATTTCACCGGCAAACCGCGTTTGAATTTCCATACCGTATGTGCCAGCCCCTTTTCTCCCAGCAGGGTAATCAGGCCGTCTTTACGCACTACCTTGCCTTCGCAAAAGCCATATACCCAGTCCCAGAGATCGGTGTTTTTGACAATGCCTTTTTTCATCACCAGCTTTCCCCATTGCATGCGTGTAGGAAATTTAAGCACTGTGCCGTTATTACCGCCTTCCTGGTAATCTTCCACTTCCATGGTCATTTCCAGGCCGGTACATTCATTGAAGCCGGCGTCGATATTGTCAGTCAGGGTGTTAATGGCAATGGTGGTAATCGCAGCACCGGTAGACGAGGCGGAATCCATTAAGCTAATGGCAAAATTGAAAGCGGTTGGCGGGTCGTCACGTTTATCGATTGCCATAAGCATTAAGCCGCCGAGGCGACACCTCCGATCTCACTGATTTTCAATTCATTTTCCTGCATGCCGACACGCACAATAACGAACTCAAAAGGATTACTTGGAGCCACGCCAATTTCGGCAAACAATTGCCCGTTGTTGCGTTGCTGACCCGGATTGTTTTCCTCGTCGCATTTAACGAAGAAAGCCTGCTGCTGGCTTGCACCCGCCAGTGCGCCACGCGACCACAGGGCAAACAGATAACTGCTCACCACCACCTGGAACTTGTTGCGCGTGAGTGCGCTATTGGGTTCGAAAACAACCCACTGGGAAATGATATTGAGTGCGCGACGAATCATGATCAGCAAACGGCGTACATTGATATACACCCATTCCGGATCACTGCTCATGGTGCGCGCACCCATGATGCGAATACCGCGCGGACCTTCGCTGCGCAGGACATTAATCGCAAGTTGATTAAACAATTCCTGCTGACCATAGGTAGTATGTAAACTGAGATCCTGGATCCATTGCAATGGACGATTCGCTGGTGCGTGATGCACACCGGTTTCATTGTCCAGCAAGGCATACTGGCCTAGCGCATGACCGCTGGGTGGAATAGTACGAACACTACCGACGTAGCGAGGATCTATAACTTTTACCCAGGGGTAATAAACTGCCGCATAGCTGCTGTCGAAACGGTTTCGCCAGGCGCGTATTTCGGCAATACCCTGCACCCGGTCGTTGGCGATATGGTGAGGGGGATCGATGACCGCAAAACAGTCACCACGTTTTTCGCAATGTGCCACCATTTCCGCCTGTACCTGGAACACCTGCTCGTCACTAAATAAAGGCGGCTGTTCGCTGCTGCGCTGAGGCGGGGTAAAGACACGTGTCAATTGTGCCGGTGGCGGACAGGATACACAGGGATTGACCGGCTGCGGGTCTTCCACCAGGTAGTTGGCATCCGTTTGAGGCTGTATAACAATATCAGGTATAGCCAGCAAGGTTATTTCATCAATCTGGTTCAGACTGGCAATGCCGCGGTTTTTTTGCAGGCGCTGCTGGTCTGAATCCTGCAGCGAAAAATCCTCTCCGATAAAATCCCCATGGGTCAATGTATTCAGACCATCCTGACCCTGACTTAAGCTTATCCGTTGCAAAGGATTAATCTGCAGACATTTCGGTATGACATTGAATGACTCCTGCAGTGCAATAATGGCAATCGGCTCCGGCACCTCGGCGACACGGCCGGCGTTTTTACGTTCATCATCAAGGCGATATTTTGCCAGCCGTGCCGGCGCATAATCGGGATGCTCGGGAACCAGGCTGAGAGCGCTGTACATAGCCAGCAAATGATGACGATGGAAAACATCAATTCGATAACTGATGCTGGTAATACGTGCCGGATGATGTACATCGAAACCGGTCAGTGTCTGGTCATAAACTAGTCCCATGCCCGGCTGTGGATGCACCCAATACAGGTACTGCTGTTGCTCGTCTACGAAACTGACAACACGATAAAAATTCTGCAAACCGCCAATGCTGTCTTCCTGGCTAATCCTCACCAGGCTGCCACGCACAAAACCGGCCGTGGTCGATACCCGCGCATACAGTGAGCTGATATCACCGACGGCAATGGCGGCATCGGCATTATTTTCTTCCAGCAGCGACACATCCAGTTCATTGCCCCAACTGCCTTCACTGGAAGCCTGTATCGACCACACGGCTTCAGTGGTGACATCGTTAACAGTAATTGCCGCCGATTGTGCAGCCTGTCCCGCATGTTCGCCAAAACTACGACTGGCGACACGCACCACCCAGCAGCGGCGGCCGCCGTTATCGAAAAATGCACGCACGCTGTAGGCCAGGAATCCACTGCCGATAAAATCACCGAAATAAGCCTGGAACTGACGAAACGATTCAATGGGCACCGGTATGTCCAGTGGCCCTTTTTCCGCTATACCCACAAATGCCGGAACATCACTGCGCAGTAACAGTCGGCTGGACTGTGCTGCATCAGTGCGTTCGGTATAGGCGCCTGGTCGCAGGTATTGCGGCATGTTTTAACTCTCCAGTTCGATGGTCAGTTTTTCGTGACAGACTTCCATGCTTTCAATGCTGACTTCGTTACCAGAACCATTGAAGCTTGGACCTTCGATTTTGTTGATCCATGCACCTTCCGCATTCCAGCGTATTACCGGTGTGTGCGCTTCATTCATGAGAGTTATAGTGATGGCACGGCGATCATTTTCACCATTAGCTATCGCGGTATACCAGCGCCACAAGATATCATCCTTGGTGTAACCGCGCTTGAAAGTCAAATTTGTGTACTTTCGCAGACCAGCCAGTTTGCGCACATGATTTTCTGCATCGGCACCTTCGCGGTATTCGACCGGGTCCCCCTCAGCCGTTAAACCTGCGACTTCACTAAATCCCGCGACGGAAGTGTTGTCGATATCAACAACAAAATTATATGCGCGGTACGGATCTATACGTTCATCTGCTGCCATGAGCTGTTTCCTCCAACCAGTTACCTGAATAATCTATTGTGGTTCTGTGCATTAATCCGCACTCGCGGTCCACAGACCGATGCGCACAATGACAAACTCCGCTGGTTTAACCGGGGCCACACCGATTTCACAAATCAATCTACCGTTATCGATATCAGTTTGTGTCATGGTGGTACGATCACAGCGCACGAAAAACGCCTGTTCTGGTGTGGTGCCCTCTAATGCCCCGTTACGCCAAACCACATTAAGGAAGTTAGTTATTGAGCGACGCACACGAGCCCATAGAGGTTCCGCATTGGGTTCGAACACCACCCATTGCAAGCCACGATCTATAGAGGCTTCCAGGAAGATCATCAGTCGTCGCACGTTGACGTATTTATAATCACTATCACTGGTAATGCAGCGCGCACCCCACACCCGCAGGCCGCGATTGGCTTCGCGAAAATCCCTGATAACATTGATATTTTTCGGGAAGGGATTGAGGATATCGTGCTCACGTTTGTTGAGGTTTCGGGTCAAGCCGGTAATGCTGCGCACCACTTCATTGGCCGGTGCCTTGTGCACGCCGCGGGTGTTATCAGTGCGTGCATAAATGCCCATCATGTGGCCACTGGGTGGAATCGGCATTTGTCGAATGGTGGCAATATTCGCCGGCAGTGGTTCGGGAATCGTCAACCAGGGATGATACAGGGCGGCGTATTTGCTATCGAAAGCCTGGCGCTGGTTCTGCACATCCACCAGGGTATCGCGATTGGGTGCATGGGCATCGAGTACCGCAAAACGATATCGGTCGCTTTCGCAATGATTGATCAGGGCCTGTTGCACGCCCACCGATGTCTGTCCCGGTACCGCGACGATGGAAATGTCCTGGATATTGCGTAGTGCATGAATGCCGGTACGCAAACGCGGTTCATCACTGTTGATACCAAGATAAATATTGTCACCCTGGGCGACATTGATAATGCTGTCGAGGCCGTCGCGTCCCTGGCTTAAGGGCATGCGTGCCGCCTGCAGCTGTCCGCTGTCGAGTACATCGAATAGCAATTCGGGACCGAGTCGAATACTTTCCAGCACCGCGTTATTACCGGCGGCAATATCACGCACGCGAATGTAACGTGACTCACCTTCGGAACGCTGGTCCCATAAACGCAGGGCCACGCCGTCATCATCCTGTTCGCTCCCAACGGTCCAGGTAGTACCGATCACCTTGTGGATGTAACAACTGTGACGCGGGTCCATGGTCACCAGGAAAGTTTCGCTGTCGATCACCGTACTATTGCGAGACGGTACCGCGGGATCCGGGCGCTGCAATAAAAACACATTGATGAGGAATTCCCGGGAACGCACTTCGACATTGTCGGTGAGTGTGGTATGCGCGGTGATGATATCCGCATGTAGTATAGCGGCCAGTTCGACTTCGCCGGCGGCGCGATCCACGCTGATCACCTTGGCCGGCGTGCCCAGTTGTTCACCGCTGTCGGGATGGTAAAATTCCAGTACCGTGCCGGCTTCCAGGTTGGTGTAATTGCTCAGCGAGATCACCGGATTGAGTCCGTTGGCCGTAGTCAGTTCCGCCTGCACCAGGCTGGAGTTCACATCGTCCACCGATACCTGCAATCGATTACCCCAGGCGCCTCGGTCTAGCGCATAGACTTCGATCAGTGCTTCGCGTTCCACTAGTTGGGCGCCGGATTCATGACTGAAGTCCAGCGGGTCGGTGACGATCAAGGTGAGTTCACGTGGCGCCAGGGTGGTATCCACATCACTGAGTTCGTGATAATAAACCGTACCCGAAGGCAGTGTTGCCTGCACTATGTCACCGACTCCATAACTGCTGGCGTCGTTGACATACAAAGTGCCGCTATCTTCTACGGCGGGCAACACGGTGATCATTGCGGGCACGCTGATATCGATAACCGGAGGCATTTGTCTCACCACCTGGGTACCGGCAGCAAATGCCTGTTGCAATGGCGCGGTAAGAATCACCGTGCCGCTGTCCGGCGCTGCCTCGCGTTCGCTACTGATGGAAGCGATGGTCACGTATTCAACATCGACGCCGGCACCGATGCGCAATACATCATCGCCGGCGAGTCCCAGGCGATTGTTCAGGGACAGCACCACGCGCCCTGCATCGATATCGGCGGTCAATGTTTTTGCTGTCGGCGTGATGGTGGCGCCAACACCCGGGATACCACTCGCCAGTGCGGCCTGCACGCTGATGCGTGAACGGTCTTCATCGACGTCGTCGATAACACCGGCATCTCCATCGACATCGATCTGCATACCGACGGCAAGGCCATCGGTGCTGTCGACGGTAAATTCGGTGTCGGAGTTAACATCGGGCAGCACGGCGGCTGCCACGAGGGCGTTGTGATCAGCCATGGTCAGCAATTCGAAACGTGTACCCGTCGGGTAATCGGTATAGCTGGGTAAATCCAGCGTCAGTTCCGACAAGGTACCGATGCGACGCACTTCTACATTCCCGGTGGTCCCTTCCACCACCACAAGATTGGTCCCAGTAACAAAGCCACCGCCCAGATTATCCAGATAAATCAGGCTGTCGCCGGCGCTGGCGTTAATGTCCAGTGACGCCGTGGTACTCGCTGCTACCAGATCAATGGCCAATACAGTTGTGCCCCCTGCATAATCCATGAGCAGGGGCGTAGACAGTGTGACGCGTACGTTGCCGCCACCCAGATCAAGGGCTGCCGTGGCTACCAGATATTCGGCGACCGCTGCGCTCGATCCAATTTCCAAAACGTTGGCCGCATTAGGTAATGACACCAATCTTGTCACATCCAGGTTATCAGCTGAATGCACCGTGATGGTAGTGGCGCCTGCATGGACGGCCCCAACAATTGTGAAACTACCGTTGTAAGCACCATCCAGTGTACGTACCACTTCCTCAACACTGACAGGGCTGTTGTGTGATAAGGACAATGGAAAATTCAGCGCCACGTGACGCTGCGCCGTGCCGATGCCGCCGACCGCAATCTGTCGATACTCGGCGCGGCTGCCATCGCCGATCCTGATCCATTCATTGTCCGCCAGTGCACTTACGTCCAGTGCATACAGCAACGGCAGGTTAGTGGTGGTGCCACTGCCCTGGGGCGCGGCGCGTAACAACAGGGTGACAGCGGATGCCACATCGCCACGATCGAAAAGTCTGCGCTCCGCCAGTCGTGCATCGTCGTGCAGCACGCGCACCACATAATCGCGGCGCCCGTCGTTCTGGAAGAATCCCTGCACCGCATGGGGCAGGTAGGCATGGGCGCGTCCGCTGCCATCGGTGAAATCAGCCAGCCGCAGTTCGCCGCCGAAGACACGCCGGTACTCACCATAGCTGGTGACCAGCACCGGAACATTTTCTGGCCCGCGTTCTGTCACGCCGACCATGCCCGCAGTACTTGTACTAACACCCTCAATTGGCTTACTGCCGGTATTGACTTCTTCTACATATACACCCGGTGATAGATATTCAGGCATGGTATTTCTCCCATCCTTTCGTTTTGTTAACGTACTACCCTAACTAAAAATCAGATCGATGCGATTTTCGAACTGTTCATAATCAGGACTAAAAATCATGTCGACATCCGCCATTGGTCCAACATTGCTGGCGTGCAATTGCATCATGGCGACACGCGATATCGGCGGCAGACTGAAATACCCTTCCGCATCCGAGAGAACACTGTATAGATGCGCCCGGTGATATTCCGCAGCTCCGCTGCCGCTAATTTCAACGGTTGAATTGCTTAAGTCAGTGAGCGCATCGAGAAAAACCGTCTGATCACCAAGTATGGCATCGCGAAGCAGGTTGTTTGCGCTACCGGCGAGCTGTGGATTAACCCGCACCACACTAACGCCTTCGCGGTGCGATTTAATCATTGGGTAAGCCAGTGTAACGGTTGCCGGCTGCGTATCGGTGGTTGCACCGGCTATAGAGACCACTTCCAGGTATTCCGCTAATTCGTTATGGTCGACATCAATCCCCAGCACCTGCCCTGCGACAAGGTTGACACGATTGGATATGCGCAGCTGTGTGGCACCGGTGGCCGTTGAAAATAGCAGATTTTTCTCTTCACCGACCTGTGGCAACAAGCTACGCTGGCGTATTTGATCAACACCGGCGTGACGCACGGCATAGGGCCCGTGTAATAGTGAAATGATTCTGGGCGCTTCAACAACCGCCAACGGGTCTACATTGGCGGCAGGAAACTGGTGCCACAACCCGGTCAGGTCAACAGTTGTATTGCTTAATGGTGTACGGCTGACCCCATTGTTTTGTACACAACGTCCATTGATTTCCGTAGCCTGGCGATGCAGACCAATATCACCAAGGTCGATGGCGGCAAAGAAATCAGGGAAATCCGCCGGATGGCCCACACCGGTGTTGAAGGGCCCGAGATCAGCGTTGAATGATTGCCTGACAAAGCGACGGCAACTCACTGTCATGTCCAGACCAACGGTATTCACTGCCAGTCCAGGAAACCGATATGCCGGGTTGGCCACCAGTCCGGCCACGCCATTGGATGTTGCACGTGCAGTCACATTCTCCAGCTGACATCTGACCGTCAGCTGTGCGCCTACTGGATTGCCGGTAAGCTCATCAATAAAACGTCCATGCATAATGGCATGGTTACGATCAGCGAGCGGTGGCAAATCATCCGGGCAATAATTGTAGCTAGATGCGTTAACCAATTCAGTACGACACACCATCAGCTGTTGACTCCTGTTATGACGCCATACTCTGGCTCTACCGATGTCACAGGTGTAATACGCTCCACTTCCTTGTCAGATGCAATCAGCACCAGGCTGACTTCGTATGAAATACACAACTGGTAGGAGCTTTCCATGGCATCCCAGACGCGGGTGATTTCCTCTAGGTTCAGGGGTTCAAGGCGAACGGTTAAGGTAGTACCTGTTCCGACCAGGTCACCGCGCAACAAGGCACCATAAATATTGTTATTATCATGAAGTGTTTGCAGCACCTTGCCGATGATGAACTGTTCCAGGCCCGGATCATTACCGCTGGTTTCAGGATCATTGACCACCGGTGTCATTAAATAATGCAGGCGCAGAGGTAAAGGATGATGTTCATACGTATCAACGCCGGTTCGACGTGGTGGCATGTTAAGTAGTTCAGGATCTCGGGCAATGCGATATAACCACACTGAAAGTCCTGCTTCATTAGTATCGGCCATTTCTTGCGGGGTGCGTGCTGAAACTGCAAGGTTACCGCCAAGACCCGGATCAAAAAATGGGCGAAGTAATGGATCCCCGTTAAAATGAGTGGTTAACAAGTCAACAAGGCTTACTGTTGTTGCGTTAATAGCGCGATAAGTCAAAACTAATATTCCTTGTTCGATTTACCAAATGTTTTTATTACTTTTAATATGTCATTTTTTCCGATGTTATCCAGATACACTGCAAGGCGCCTGCCATCGTCCACTAAACAAACGATGATCAGATTAGAAATATTATTCATTATGTCTAAACACACATTAGGCAGCATGCAGCTCTTCATGCCGAGTATTAGCACATCGACAGAATCATTTAAGACAATTTCTGGGACTTCTTCTATGGTATTAACACGGCCAATTACTTCAATACCACTAGTGTCTTCAGTAATGTGTTGCACAATATCCGCTAACAATATTTGCGGGATATCAGCCAGTAAACAGCGGACGCTTTCCACGTGATCATCCTCACCAAAGAATATGTGCAATAGTTTGCCGATACTATTTCAGCAATGAAATAGATTAAAAGTAGTGAAGATGATTCAGGATGTATATGGAGACTTAGTAACAGATATAGGCGAGCCTTATAGACCAGTATCTAGATCCATAGATCTAGATACTGGTCCAACTGCAAGTTGCTGTATAAGTGATACGGCCTGTGTTCGACTTCTAACATCAAGCTTGACCAGTACATTATGCACATGATTTTTGACAGTCGATACCTCAATCGACAAATCACGAGCAATTTGTTTATTTGACAGACCATTAGACAACAAAGCAGCAATCTGTTGCTCACGCCGGGTAAGGCATTCATATGTATTGCTTTTGTTATCACTAACTGAAGACAGATATTTGTTTTTTGTAGATACGGCAATATACTGAATTTTTTTTAATATGCATGCTGCTATTCTTGGAGGGCAATAACATTCTCCTTTTACTGCACTGATAAGCGCCTCTACCAGGTCACCAAGAGAAGCCTCTCTTGGGACATAGCCAGTAATTCCGGCTTCTGCACACAAAAGAATATTGTCTTCATCATATGGAACTGCCAAAGCGACTATTTTAGTATTCGGGCTTATACTTGATATTTGTTTTACCAGGCTACAGCTACCTGTCATAGTCATATCTTGTAACACCACGTCTGGAGTGTTATTTGTAATAATTCTTATTGCAGCATCGACATTATCGACAGAACCGATAACTTTTATCGACTTGGTGTTGGAAAGAGCCTGACTTAATCCTTCGCAATAAATTTTTATATCTGAAATAAGAATTACATTAATCATTAAGACACTCTCCCTGTAGAGCGACATACTTTTGGCTTAAGTAGTCATTAAGTAAAGATCGATATGAACCAATAAGCAGAAACAGCGATTGAACCCGCTATATCCAAATCCTGTGAATCAATTCCCCAAACTTCTCGAACGCTATTCGATCCACTTATACATATATCAGTATTCATTAATAAGCTTATTGATAATCAGATAACACTGTAAATGAAACCAGATTTAACAATTATCTACATAAGCAGAACTCATGCAATGTTTGACAGCGTATTCCCGACTGATAATTGTAAACAAATATTTACATTAGGGGCATGGCCATGGCTTTATGTCTGCCGCTAGTGGAGCCTTTATAAACGCTCCATTCTCACCTTGATGACCGAGCGGTTATCAGCTTCTATAACGCTGATCTTGTAACCCTGTTCTTCGATTGTATCGCCTTCCTTTGGAATATGACGCAAGCGGGTGACGATGAGTCCGCCTATGCTGTGTGCCTCTTCAACGGGAAACTTGGCGTATAGGATATCGTTGATTTCAGAAATCGGCATGCGCCCACTCATCAGATGCGTGTTCTCATCGACATGCTCGATGTAAATACGTTTTTTTGGATGATACTCGTCGAAGTCATAGCCGACATCGATTTCACCAACGACTTCTTCAAAAACGTCTTCCATCGTGAGAATGCCGACTGCGGATCCAAATTCGTCCACAACCACTGCCAGATGATCATCTCGCGCCTGTAACTGGGGCAGCGCCCGGTCAATGGTCTGTTTCGGCGACAGGTAGAGGGTTTCACTCACATAGTCGCTGATCGCGCGATTCGGCAGATCGGGATTCATCAGGTCCCAGGTGCTCAGGGTCAGAATGCCTTTAACATTGGTAATATTTCTCTGGTAGACAGGCAGGCGGTTATAGCCGTGCTTTAGAACGATGCGGATGGCCTCTTTCATATCGCGGGCCTCATTGAAACCGACGACATCGGCGAGTGGAATCATCGCCTCGCCGACCGTGGTATCAGCAAAGCGAATGATGCGTCGAATGCGTTTGCGGTCGATGGTTGACGGATCGGATGCACTCTCGGAAATATCCAGCAATGAGCGAATCTCTTCACGGGTAATGAACATGTTCTGCGGTGTGTCGCCGCCGCCAGCGATGCGGGTACCAAAGCGTGCCACCCGGCTGAAGACAAAAATCAGCGGATAGAACAGATAAGAGAAAAAGCGTAATACGTAGATCAAACTGCATACCAGCGTGTCTGCCTTTTGTTGAAACACGCTCTTGGGCACCACTTCACCCAGGATCAACAGGATGGGCGTAATCACGATAACGGATATCAAATCACCCGATGCGCCGAATAAATCGATAAAGATCAGTGCGCCCAGGGTAGAGATAGTAACCGTAGCAAGGTTAGTACCTACCAGTGTGGTACCCAGTATGACATCCGGTGTCTTGAACAGCTGCAGCACAAGTTTTGCGCCACGGTTTCCCATCTTGGCCTGGTGTTTCAGCTTGAGTTTGTCCGAGTTCACCATGGCGATCTCGGAGCCGGAGAAAAATCCCTTCAGGATCAGGAAAATGACGATCAGCAGGATTTCAGTCAGCCAGTCCATCGTCGCCCTCCTCCTGTTTATCCGTTAGTTCTTTTTTCGAATCCTTTGTCTTTTTCTTCTTTTTCTTCTTTCGCTTCTGCGTATCAACCGGTTCTGATTTCCGCATTTGATCATCTGAAGTAACGGCCTGATCGGCCATCTGTTCCTCTGCCTGGGCAGTATCGACGTCGGGCTTGTTTCTGGTGGACATCTTTTGCACCTTGATCTTGCTGATGCGCAGTCCTTTCAGTTCCTTGACGGTAAATTCAAATCCCTCATAAGAGACCTTGTCTTCCACTAACGGAAGGCGATCGTAAAGCCTGAAAGCAACACCGCCAATCGTGGCCATCACCGGATCTTCTATATCAAAATTGGTCAGGTTGTTGAAATCGGTCAGACGCATGTCGCCGGGCACTGTATAGCTGTTTTCGTCCTCTTCTTCATAGAATTCGGTGCCCACCATCTTGCCGGAGATCTCGCCAAAGATAAAAGTCAGCACGTCCTTCATGGTTACGATGCCGAGTACCTCGCCGTACTCACCCAGAATAATGGCGACACGTGTGTTGTGGTCCTGAAAATAGTCGAACATCTCGTCTACTTTTTTTGTCGGCGGAACGAAGTGGGCGGGTTTGACTATCATGTCCAGAGTTACCTCGGACAGTTCGCGGACGCCTCGAACAATCCGCATGATATCTTCCGAGTGGATGAAACCGATCACGTTATCCCAGTGCCCCTGGTAAACAGGAATTCTTGGATGGCGCAGTCGACGGAATTCATCAATGATTTCCTCTACCGGCAGATCAGCATTGAGAAACATGATACGGGGCCCCGGCGTCATGATGCGTGATATATCGGTTTCCGCAGCTTCAAGCACGTTGTCGATCAATACGCGTTCAGTGGCATCGATGATGCCTGTCTCTTCACCCTCTTCCAGCAGGGTACGCAACTCGTCAGGCTGCAGGATATTCTCTCTGCTGACTTCATCCCCGACGACAAAGGAGGTGATGCGGTCTGCTATCAGTCGTATGGCCTCGCGCAAAGGTGTAATGAGGATCATCCAGCGGGGAAGAAAATGTGCCGTCACCCGCGTCGAAAACTTGATGGGGAAATTGACGGCTATCGTCTTCGGTGTCACCTCGCCGATCAGCAGTAATAAAGGCACCATAATGATAATGTTGATCCAGCCGACATCCTCTACTGGGAACAGCAGAAGCAGAATGCCCGTCATATTGACGGCTGAAGCGATATTGACCAGTTCATTGCCGCAAAGGATCGAAATGATGAGTCGCCGGGGCTCATCAAGCATAGCGTGAATACTTTCTGAACGCGCGTCCCGGGTCTGCCTGAGTTTCTGCAGATCGATACGGCTAAGCGAGAAAAGTGCGGTTTCAGAGCCGGAGAACATAGCGGAAGAAAAAAGCAGTATAGCCTGCAGAATGCCACGAAAAATCAGCTCCCAGTCCTCAGGACTGAGTTCAAGTGACTCATAAAATGCGATCAGCTCTTGCATCAATCCATACCGATAATCAGCATTCCCGCGGCGTTAGTAATTTAAGGACTAAGTTATAAGACCTCCGGCATGGCCGGGTTTTTACCTAATGGTTAATTTAAGCTCGAACGGTACATCGTATCAGGCAAAAGTACTTATTTCACATGTTTAATCCACTTTATTAACTATAGTTGATTTCCATCAAAGGTGGCGGGGCTTACTTTTCCGGGTTTTTGCCGGGAAAGCCATGTCAACGAGGAAACATATCCAAATATAGAAAAAAGGGCACGCTGCTTTGGGGGATTCCAGACGCATATAAAGTGCCGTCATTCCCGAGTGCTTTTTATCGGGAATCCAGGTATTTATTCTGTGAAATCATGCATGGATAGCCGGAATACGTAGCGCTTCATCTAGTGATTTTGCAGTACTTAAAGCCTCTGGATTACAGAATACATCCATGTATTACGAAAGACGTCCTGTCTTTCGCCTTGCAGGCTGACCTTCGGTGATTCACATGCTCCTGGCAAAATTAGTCTGCCCTGCGGGCCAGCCTTCGGCTGTTCAAATCTGCTCCTGGCAGATTTAGTCCGGCTCAAAAAGATACCGGGATGACAGGCATATGGATGGTTTATATCTTGCTCTGAAACGACTTTCAATCCATAGCCGTTATGTTTCCAATTATCATCTGTCGCCAATCCCCTGTATGCTTTCCTTAATGGTAGTTGCCGAACATTTCGCAGGATGAATATACAGGTGAGTATTAAAACGGGCGCAGGTGTGGTTCCTTTCGCACGGGTGAATGGCACTGCCTGTTTTCTATTCCATAAAACCTTCACAGGAAGAAGAGCCGGCCTTCTCGTCGATTTTGGTGGCGGCAGCCAGGCGGGTGAAACACAATATCAAACGGCCGCGCGCGAATTCATCGAAGAAACCGAAGCGATGTTTTTTGCGGATTCCTGCAATGAAGATAGCGACAGGCGAATGCAGATGGGATCACAATATCAACTGATGCTGCGATTGATCGAGAACACACAAAGTCAACACCCGCAATGGTGGTGCAGAAGAGTCAGTGTGAACGATGATAAACCCAGGGACTGGAAGACGTACTTCGTTGAAGTTGATTACAGGGCCCCCGATGAAATGAATACAGCCTGGGCGGAAGATAAACACGGCCGTTTCAAGAAGAGACGCGAACTTCTCTGGCTGACGGCAGAACAACTGCTGGATGTTTTTGAAAACAGGCCTGAAACATTATGGACACGGGTCAGGGAACTCGAGGACGCCAGTGATATTGTGCGCGCAATTGCAGGGATGTCGAAGTAAGCTGTGATATTTCCGCTGTTCTGCATTCACTGCAATTCTGGCATACTTATTACCTATGTCGTCAGTTCATAATGATTGACAGGGAGCGCAAATGCCGAAGAAACAACAGCGAACACGCATCGTCATAATGGGTGCAGCCGGGCGTGATTTTCATAATTTCAATATGGTGTATCGCGACGATCCACAGAGTGAAGTTGTCTCTTTCACTGCAACTCAAATACCAGATATAGCCGGGCGTTATTATCCCCCTACGTTAGCTGGCAAGTATTATCCAAAAGGTATACCGATTGTTGAAGAGACCAAGTTTGAACAGCTGTGCAAAAACCAGAACATCGATCTGGTCGTTTTTGCCTACAGTGATGTTACCCATGATCAAGTTATGCACAAAGCATCCATCGCTTTGGCCAGTGGAGCCGACTTCATATTATTAGGACCAGAACGGACAATGCTGCAAGCCAAGGTTCCGGTTATTGCCTGTTGCGCGGTGCGCACCGGTTGTGGCAAGTCACAAACAACCCGATGGATCTCAAAACTCCTGAAAGAACATGGCTTGACAGTTGCAGTGATTCGCCATCCGATGCCATATGGGGAGCTCCAGCACCAATCTGTTCAGCGGTTCTCATCTAGCAATGATCTTGATGATGCCAATTGTACAATCGAAGAGCGTGAGGAATACGAGCCCCATATAGCACTTGGCAATATTGTATACGCAGGTATCGATTACGCTGAGATCGTTGCACTTGCAGAAAAAGAAGCCGATATCATTTTATGGGACGGAGGTAATAACGATTTCTCCTTCGTTCATCCCGATTTACACATTGTGCTGGTGGATCCTCTAAGGCCACACAACGAAACCACTCACCATCCAGGCGAAGCTGTACTACGCATGGCTGACATCATTCTGATCGCTAAAGTAAACTCGGCATCGGATGCGGACATTCAGACTGTCACCGAGATTGCCCACGGGATTAACCCTGCTGCACCGATCGTTCGCGGTGCTTCACCTGTACGCCTGGACGATGCTGAAATGGTGCGTGGTAAACGAGTGCTCGTTGTGGAGGATGGCCCCACGATTACTCACGGAGACATGCCTTATGGTGCAGGCTTCGTCGCTGCCACCCAGGCGCAGGCAGCAGAGATCATCGATCCCCGCAGTTTCGCGGTCGATCAAATTGCAGAGGTCTATGGTAAATATCGACACATTGGGTCAGTTTTACCTGCCGTGGGCTATCACCACTCCCAACTCCAGGCACTGGCAGAGACCATTAATGCTGCCGACGCCGATGTGGTTGTGTCGGCTACACCATGCGATCTTGCTGCGCTGATTGAATTCAACAAACCCGTAGTCCGGGCCCGTTATGAATTTGCGGAAGTGGGCAAGCCGGGACTGGGCGGTCTTATCGAGTCGTTTCTGCAAAAAAATAATCTGCTTTAGATTATGCAGATTGATTTCAGTCCCACCAGCTGGTCTCGATCACATCTGACGCGATCACAGTACCCGCTTCGCCGGTCAAAATCTTTGCCGCGTCCTTGAGCTGTCCTATGCCCGCAATACCGCCGGTTTGCTCAACAAATTCGCAAGCCGCCTCTACCTTGGGTGCCATCGACCCTGCTGCAAAGACATACTCCCGTATCGCCTGGGGTGAAATACGACAAATCGCGCGGGTCTCCGGCTCTTGCCAGTCTTTGTAGACAGCGTCGATATCGGTCAACATTAACAGTGCATCAGCCTTCAATTCCCTTGCCAGCAGCGAGCTGGCCAGATCTTTATCAATCACCGCCTCAACGCCGATCAGGCTACCGTCCTCACGCTGCACGGTGGGTATACCTCCGCCACCCGCACAGATAACGACTACCCCGCGGTTTACGAGCAGTTCGATAATACCCAGTTCAAAAATACGTTTCGGCCTGGGTGAGGCAACAACACGACGGTAGCGCTTCCCGTCCTGCGCCATACTCCAACGACGTTCCTGCGCCAGCTTACTGGCCTCTGTTTTACTGTAGAACGGCCCGATAGGCTTGGTAGGTTGTAAAAAAGCAGGATCTTCCGGATCCACTTCGATTTGGGTAAGCAAGCTTGCACAAGGCCGGGCGGCAGGAAGCAAATTAATGAGCTCCTGTTCGATCAGGTAACCGATCATGCCTTCTGTTTCGGCATCCAGGATATCCAGCGGGTAAGCCTCGCTCGCCCTGTAGGCCGCCCCTTGCAGCGCGAGTAAACCGACCTGTGGTCCGTTACCATGGGAAACGATCAATTCATGTTCACGAGCGATCGGCGCCAGCGCTTCGGCGGCGATCTTGATGTTATGACGCTGATTCTCCGCAGTCAGGGCTTCGTCGTTGCGAAGCAATGCATTCCCGCCTAACGCGACCACGATTCGCATGTTTATTCTGCCAACGTCGCAACCATAACAGCCTTTATGGTATGCATACGGTTTTCTGCCTGATCAAAAACAATTGAGGCTTGAGATTCAAATACCTCGTCGGTAACTTCCAGACAACTCAGTCCGAACTTCCGGTAGATCTCTTCACCGGTTTTCGTTTCACGATCATGAAATGCCGGCAAGCAGTGCATGAACTTAACATCAGGATTACGGCTCTGTTCCATCACGGCCTGGTTAACCTGGTAGGGTCTTAACAGGTTTATGCGTTCTTGCCAGACCTGTTCTGGTTCACCCATCGACACCCATACGTCTGTGTAGATGAAGTCAACCTGATCAACCGCACGGGCAACATCTTCAGTAACAGCAACATGGCCCCGACTCTGTTCAAGCTGTTGCTCACACCGCGCAACCAATGCAGCATCAGGCTGGCTGGCCTTCGGTGCCGCCAGTCGAAAATCCATCCCCATTATTGCGGCACCCGCCATCAGTGAATCTGCCATGTTGCTGCGGCCATCGCCAATGAAACAGAAGGCGATTTCGTCCAGGGGTTTGCTCGCGTGTTCCTCCATGGTAAGTAGATCCGCCAGCACCTGGGTGGGGTGAAACTCGTCAGTCAGTCCGTTCCATACCGGGACACCGTGTCGCCCCAGTTCTTCGGCCGTTGCCTGGTCGAAACCGCGGTACTCGATACCGTCGTACATCCTCGCCAGTACACGCGCGGTATCTTTGATTGATTCCTTTATACCTATTTGTGTGCCGCTTGGGCCAAGGTAGGTCACATTTGCGCCCTGATCGTAAGCGGCGACTTCAAAGGCGCAACGCGTGCGTGTCGATGATTTCTCAAAGATCAAAGCGATATTCTTGCCTTTGAGTTGCTGCTGCTCGGTTCCGGAAGACCTGGCCAGCTTCAATTCCCTGGCAAGATCGAGCAGAAAGCGGATCTCCCCCGGCGAAAAATCCAGCAGGGTGAGAAAGTTGCGTTTTTTCAGATTAAACGACATGGCAAAATTCCGCAAAACGGCAACATGAGGTTATACCTCAGGCTCTTGTATGACAATGCGCGGAACCCGATGCGAGATAGCAGTGACAATTTCGTAATTAATCGTATTTAGTTTGTGCGCCAGTTCATCGGCCGTTATCGTCTCCTCCTGCTGTGCGCCTATGATGACAACTTCATCGCCGAGTTCGACGCGTCCGCGTAGCGCAGTCACATCGACCAGGCACATATCCATG
>Ga0316193_10000214_pt1 | contig 33456 bp, 33 predicted proteins | sample MerIslsedime2_MG_FD_207735 | JGI IMG/M metagenome (GOLD analysis project Ga0316193, IMG submission 207735) | Coastal sediment microbial communities from Maine, United States - Merrow Island sediment 2 | ecosystem: Environmental > Aquatic > Marine > Coastal > Sediment | place: USA: Maine... | reverse complement strand
CCTTCATCCTGGTAGAGCTGTATATGTGGCCGCTCGGGGTGTTGTTCGACGTGCCAGTCCAGAACTTCCAGCAGTGTTTTTGCTGCGGCCGGTGCAGCCTCCGCCTGTCCCAGCGACACCGCCTGTATCGTTGTAGCAGTCAATGCTGCACGGGGCGCTCCGGCGCCCTGTATTGCGCGTAACAGGTCACGAGCGGTTTCGACCTCTGCGAAGCTGCGCTCCGGCAGGGCCAGTGCAAAAAATCTTTCAACCCGGGCGATCAGTTCGACGCGTGTCAGGCTGTCAAGACCAAGATCCTTTTCAAAGCGGCTGTCCAGACCGATGACCTCCATAGACGGTCGCTGTGGATGGACTTCGGTAACAAGCTCCTGTATCACCAGTAACAGATTTTCTGCTGTCTGCTCCGGGGGGCTTTCAGTCTTTACAGGGTTCATGTAATACCCGATACCTGATTTTCCATGCCGGACAATAGCCCCGTGATCAGGTGATCACCGTGGGTTCCTTGCGACCCGTGCGGGATTCGATCTCCGCTATCCTGGTGGCAATCTCGACCAGGGGTTGCATGACCACGGCGGTGTTGCGGTCCTGTTTCTCCGGGTCGGGCTCGTAGGCCTCGAGATAGACTCTCAGGGTCGCACCCTCTGTTCCGGTGCCCGAGAGGCGATAGACAATGCGTGATCCATCGGTGAAACCGATGCGGATACCCTGGTTTTCCGAGACACTGCCGTCTACCGGGTCGGTGTACGCGAAGTTGTCGGCATAGTCGACGCTATATCCGTCCAGCGTCGCGCCCGGCAGATCTGCCAGGCGTGACTGCAGATGGCTCATCAGGCCGTTGGCAGACTCTGTGTCTATCCCCTCATAATCATAGCGGGTGTAGAAATTGCGGCCGAACCTGCGCCAGTGTTCCTGCACAATGGCCTCCACGGACTGGTGTCGTACCGCCAGCAGATTGAGCCAGAAGAGTACTGCCCAGAGGCCGTCCTTCTCTCTGACATGATCGGAACCGGTGCCAAAACTTTCCTCGCCGCAGAGGGTGATGAGTCTTGCATCCAGCAGGTTGCCAAAAAACTTCCAGCCGGTCGGGGTCTCATAGCAGTCCAGGCCGAGTGCTGCAGCGACCCGGTCGGCTGCCTGACTGGTCGGCATGGAACGGGCCACCCCGCAGATGCCAGTGGTATACCCCTTGATGTGATGGGCATTGGCGGCCATGATCGCCAGACTGTCACTGGGAGTAACGAAGAAATTGCTTCCCAGAATCATGTTGCGGTCACCGTCGCCATCGGAGGCCGCAGCAAAATCGACCGCGTTGCGACCCGATGTCAGGGCCACTACCTCATGGGCATGTGCCAGATTGGGATCGGGGTGACCACCGCCGAAGTCTTCTTTGGGCACGCCATTGATCACGGTGCCGGGTTCTGCACCCAGCATTTCTTCCAGTATGCGTTTGGCATAGGGGCCGGTGATGGCGTGCATGGCGTCGAAGCGCATGCTGAAGTGTCCGGCTTCAAACAGTTGCTGAATGCGCCTGAAATCAAACAGGTGTTCCATCAGTGTGGCGTAGTCTGCCACGGGATCGATAATCTCCACCCGGGTTTCCCCCAGCGACAGGGTGCCGATGGTGTCGAGGTCGATCTCTTCCGCGCTAAGGGTCTGGTATTCGCGGATCTCCCGGGTGCGCGTGAAGATGGCCTCAGTGACACCCTCAGGGGCCGGGCCGCCATTGGCCGTATTGAACTTGATGCCAAAATCCTCGTCCGGGCCGCCAGGATTATGGCTGGCGGAAAGAATGATGCCGCCGTTGGTCCCGTATTTTCGGATGATGCAGGAAGCGGCCGGTGTGGAGAGCAGGCCGCCCTGACCAACAATGACTTTGGCGACACCGTTGGCTGCCGCCATGCGGAGTATGGTCTGGATCGCCTGCCGATTGTAATAACGGCCATCACCGCCCAGGGCGAGCGTGCCGCCCCTGAGCTCTAACCGGGTGTCGAATATCGACTGTACAAAGTTTTCCAGATAGTGGGGCGTCTGGAATACCCTGACTTTTTTACGTAGACCGGAGGTACCGGGGCGCTGGTCAGCAAAGGGTTTAGTGCTAATGGTTGAAAATTCCATTCTTGCGTCCTGCATGGTTGAAGACGGGTATATTCAACCATATCCGGGCGTGGAAATAGAACCCATTGGAGAATGAGGTGACAGATTCCCCCTTTCAACAAGTCGGGTTTTCGGGTTTTATTGAGCAGGATCAATAACACAAGGTGCGAGATGGGTTAATCTGTCCGCCTTGCCGCCGGTCAGCGGATGGAGCAATTTGCGTCCGGTGTTTTATTGAAGTATTTACAGGATTGATATCAGGAGAAAATGACTGTGGACCAGGAACTGAACCCCGAGCAGAGTAACGCGGACGGTAAAACGCCAAGCCTGCAGGACTGCACGCAGGAAAACGAGCAGCTTGCAGAAGAGAATGCCCGCCTCAAGGCCGAGAAGAAGAAGGCCATCAAGCGCTACCAGCGCGAGGAAGAGCTCAAGCCGTTCCAGGCGGAGTTGTTGCGGGTTCAGCAGTACCTGGAGGAAAAGCAACGGCGCATGATCATCCTGTTCGAGGGTCGGGACGCGGCGGGCAAGGGCGGCACCATCCGCCGGGTGACCCGCTACATGAACGAGAAGCATTACCGCGTGGTGGCGCTCGGCAAGCCGACCGAGGAACAGAAGACCCAGTGGTACTACCAGAAATATGTGTCGATGTTCCCGCGAGCGGGTGAGACGGTGCTGTTCGACCGTAGCTGGTACAATCGCGCCATGGTCGAGCGTGTGTTCAGCTACTGTAGCGAAAAGGAATACTACGACTTCATGCGCGGCGTGGTGGGATTCGAGCGCGACCTGGTCCGGCAGGACACCATCCTTGTGAAGCTCTACTTCAGTGTCACCAAGGAGGAGCAGGCGCGCCGGTTCGACCGCCGCAAGACAGATCCGCTGCGGCAGTGGAAACTCAGCGAGGTCGACCTGCAGGCGCAGGACCGCTGGGATGATTTCACCAACGTGAAGTATGAAATGCTGAAACGTACCCACACCATCGATGCGCCCTGGACGGTAGTGCGTTCCAATAACAAGCATCAGGCGCGGCTGAATGCCATGAAGGCCATCCTGAATGCCGTACCTTATACGCGGTTCAACGCTACACTGGATTTCGCCCTTGATGATAACATCATTGTGTCGGGCTCGCGCGAGCTCGAGATGATGGAGGTCGAACGGGTGCGCAGCGGCAAGATTACCGGCTAAGGGTATTAATAGTAATCATCTATTTACGCCGTCATTCCCGCTTTCGCGGGAATGACGGTAGCCCTCGATGGTATATTCTGCTTCCAGTCGATATTCGCCGCCTGCGGCGATGTCTACAGTCTCGGGGCCGGCATTGGCGGTCTCAACACAGATCATTTTTCTGTAGTCATCGTCACCGAGATCACCCATGGAGGCTGCTGTGTCAGCCCACGGATTCCATATCACGGCGGTGCTGCATCCCCTGGATGTGATATGGATCTTGCGGTCCAGTGATCCATCGTCGATCAGCAGTTCACCCGTTACACCGGTGTAGATACGATCGACTTCGCCATCAATTGTAACCGGGCCCGATTGTGTTTTCCGGGTGGAGTCATCGACTTTATCCAGATAGTCCGTACCATCAAGACCCAGTACCTCGACCTTGCTGATATCGCCAACCTGGAAATAGCTGTGCAATGCCTGGCTGATGGTGACACTTTTATCACCGGTATTGTGTGTAACAAGCGCAACCGTGAGTGCATCACCGACAGTAATTTCGATGTCGAGCCTGAAAGGGTGTGACCAGATTTCGCGTGTTTCATCGTTATCAGCCAGGCTCAGTACAACTCTTGTTGAACCATCTGCGAGTGACTCACTGGCGGTCACACCCCATTGGCGGTTGCGCACAAAACCGTGAGCAGGCCTTCCCTGATTTTCAGGGTCGGGGCCGAACCACGGCCAGCAAACCGGAATGCCGCCCTTGATCGCCTTGCCATTTTCATAGTAGGCCGTGTCACTGACAAACAGCAAATCAGCCTGCTGGCTTTTTGGCCGGTAAGATAAAACCTGGCCTGAATAGGTCGATATTGTGGCATGTGCCCTGGCATTGTTGATCTCGATATACCTAAAGCCATGTTCGATATCAACAAACCAGAGTTCATCTTCAATTTCGTATTCACATAATTGACTTGAATCCATGTCTGCCTCTGTTCTGAATAAAATTATGCGTAACTTACAGCATTTCTAGTCTTATTTTTAACTAAATCGGTTAAACTTTCCCTGTTTTTTATCATGGAGCCTGTGGCATGAAGTTCACCCTTGACGAGTTCCGCGCCTGGAAGAACAAAAGCGTCACCCTGCTGGGAATGTCAGGGGTGGGCAAGACCCACTTGTCGATGCTGCTGCGCCGTCACCACTGGTTTCACTACTCGGGTGACTACCGTATCGGTACCCGCTATCTGGACGAGCCGATCATGGACCTGATCAAACAGCAGGCGATGCAGACACCGTTCCTGCGCGACTTGCTGCGCCGTGACTGGATCCAGATCCGCAACAACATCAAGGTGAACGATCTGGGACCGGTGATGAGCTTTGTCGGTAAACTCGGCAATCCCGAACTCGGCGGTGTCCCGCTGGATGAATTCTCGCGTCGCCAGTCGCTGTACCGGGAGGCAGAGATCGCAGCCATGCAGGATGTACCCGAGTTTATCCGCAAGGCGCACGATATCTATGGTTACGATAACTTTATCAACGACGTGGGCGGCAGTGTGTGTGAACTCGATGAGCCGTCCGTCATCGATCTTCTGGTGGAGCACTCACTGATCCTGTATATCCGGGTCACCGAGAAGTCCGAGGAGGATGCCCTGATCAGCCGTGCCCAGAGCAGTCCCAAACCGCTGTATTACCGACCAGTATTTCTCGCCGACCAACTCAAGCAATACCTTGAACTGCATGGGTTGGAGTATGCGGCGCAGGTGGACCCGGATGATTTCTGCAGCTGGGTATTTCCACGCCTGTTTCATTCACGCGTGCCGCGCTACGAGGCTATTGCGCGCCCGCATGGTTACACCGTGACTTCACACGAGGTGGCGACGGTGCGCGACGAACAGGACTTTCTCGGCCTGCTGGAAAATGCCATTGCCCGCAAGGCGAACGAAGCACTGGTGTAGTCCGCATGCCAATTGTTGCCCACAATGATCTGCCGACCTTCCAGCGCCTGCGCCAGGAAGGCCAGACCATCCTGCAACCGGGTCGTGCCCAGCACCAGACCATCCGCGAGTTGCACATTGGTGTGCTGAACATGATGCCGGATGCGGCACTGGCCGCGACCGAGCGCCAGTTTTTCCGCCTGGTGGGGGAAAGCAACCCCATCGCCCAGTTCTACATGCACCCGTTTACGCTGCAAGCGCTGCCGCGCAGGGAACAGGCGCGGGCACACATAGAGGCCTACTACGATTCCTTCGAACAGATCTGCGCCGAGGGGCTGGATGCGTTGATCATTACCGGGGCCAATGTCTCTCATCCCGACCTGTCACAGGAGACATTCTGGGAGCCGTTGCGCGAGGTGTTTGACTGGGCGCAGGAGAACGTCACCTCGGTACTGTGTTCCTGCCTTGCTACCCATGCGGCGATGCAGTTTCAGCATGGCCAGAAGCGTAGCGCGCTGCCTGCCAAGCGCTGGGGCGTGTTTCCACACCGGGTGATCCGGACAACGCATCCGCTGGTCAACGACGTCAATACAAAATTCGATGTGCCGCATTCGCGCTTCAATAACATCAGTGCCGCGCAGTTCCAGGAGGCCAACCTGCACGTGCTGGTGGAGAGCGCGACAGCCGGGGTGCATCTGGCTGTCAGTGCGGATGGCTTCCGCGTCGTCTATTTTCAGGGCCACCCGGAGTATGACACCGTGTCCCTGCTGAAGGAGTACAAGCGTGAAGTGCAGCGTTTTGCCGCGGGCGAGCGCAGCAGTTACCCGCCGTTTCCGGACAACTACTTCAAGCCCCGCGAACAGGCCATCCTCAACGAGTACCGCCAGCGCCTGGCTGCAGCGCAGGCAGCGGGCGATGCGGCTCCCGGGTTTCCGGAGCAACTGGTTGCCGGGCGCATCGACAATACCTGGCACGATGCCGCCGAAGGTATCGTCGGCAACTGGATCGGCCTGGTCTACCAGCTGACCCATGAACAGCGGAACCTGCCCTTCATGGACGGGGTGGACCCGCAGAACCCGCTCGGTCTTGACTGGATCGTCCACAAATAACCGCCCCCGGCAAGGAGCAACCACATGCAGTTTGGCCCAAGAGAAATCGTCACCCCGTTCCGCCCCATCCCGCTGGATGTGCCGGAGGCCATGGCGCCCAACGAGTTCTTCAACAGTACCGAGAATCTGGAAGACCTGATGCAAAACAACGGGCTGTTGAGCAACCCGGAGAACCTGCTGTTGTACCGCAAGGCGCTGGGCCACAGCCGGGAGTTCGATACCTCGATTATCTTCAATAGTTCGAAATGCATTCTCAACCCGCTGGGCCGGCCAGTGCGCCGTACCCAGGTGCCGGACGATGTGAAGCACATCTGGAATCGCATGAACCAGATCATTATTGACTTCATGGTGGAGCGTTATCCGGACCCGGAGTCACACCTGCTACTGGCCGGCGAGGCCAGCCTCGATGCGACCTGGCCGCTGACGTCGCCCGGGGTCCCCAGCATCCGTATGCTGCACAATCATTTCATCGTCTTCAGCAAGGACGAGCTGCGCACCGCACAGCCGGCCGATCCGAAAAACCCGAACCTCACGGACGGTGGTCAGAACAGCCTGTTCGAGGCCTACATGCACGACGTCTATCGCGAGTTCTTCGATCGCGCGCTGAATCTGGAGTTGCTCTGGCCGGTGGGCGATGCGGGCTCGCGTATCGAGTTGACCGGTTACCCGCAGGGCCTGCCGAGCTGGGAGGTGCAGGGCGGGGTGGCGACGCTGGAGGAGGTTGGTTTCTGGAACGAATACGACGAGATCCTGAAGGGCTTCATGGATTTTTACCGGACGTTCTTCAGTCAGGTATCGACGCGCAACGCCCCGATGCTGGATGACCTGTACTACCCCGATCATGTCGAGAACGTGCTGCTGTTCAATAATGATTTCCTGAAGACAGCGAAGAAGGTTCGTGACAGCTGTATCGTTAATGCCGCCTACGCCAACGCCATCCGCTGGCAGCCGGCCTTCAAGCAGCTCATCTACCGCAACGACGAGGACAAGCTCATTGTCACCATCAGCCAGAACTCGATCGGCAATGCCATCACCGAGCTGCTTGGCGTGGTGGTCAAGCGCGTCCCAGACGCCGAGGCCTACGAGCGCTTCGAACCGCAGCTGATCGAGCAGTTACTGGAAGTGCGCCGCCGCCTGATCGAGGCCGATCTTGGCGAGAGCATCGAAACGCCTTACTGGCCGGGCTGAGTCGCACAACAACTCGTGGTCAGTATAATCGAGACTAACGACAATCAGTCAGAAGGATGATGCAATATGAAGAGAATGCCGGTACTGAAAACTGCCATGACACCATTTCCTTACTCGGTTGATCTGGACGCCTCCTTCGACGAGGCAAGCGAGTTGATGGGACATCACAATGTACGCCACCTCCCGGTCACCAGGGATCACCAGGTGGTCGGTGTGATTACAGACAGGGACATGACATCGGCGTTGCATGTGCATCCGCAATCGAATGATACTGGCAGCCTGAGTGTCAGCGATCTGTATATAGCCGACCCCTATATCGTCAGTATCGATGAGCCGCTCAGCAACGTGTTACTGACCATGGCAGAGAGGCACATCGGTTCCGTCATTGTAACCAGGGCCGGCAAGCTTGTGGGCATGTTCACCGCGGTGGATGCCTGTCGCAGCTTTGGCGAGTATCTGCGCGGGCATTTTCCACAACCCACGGATGATGCCGTGGCCTGAGCCGGCGGCTGGAAACTATAGCGCCTGGGTCCCGGCTTCTAAGCTGTTTCTGCCAGGGCCGCATGGGCAGCGGCCAGTCGGGCCACCGGGACGCGCGGGCCCGAGCAGGACACATAGCTCAGGCCAATGTTGTGGCAGAAACGGACAGAGTCGGGATGTCCGCCGTGTTCGCCGCAGATGCCCATTTTCATGCCCGGACGTGTCTGGCGGCCCCAGTCGACAGCCAGTTGCATCAGCTTGCCCACACCCTTGATATCCAGCACCTCAAACGGGTTGTCCTGCAGTATCCCAAGTTCGTTATACATCGGCAGGAACTTGTTTTCGGCATCCTCGCGGGAGAACGAGAAGGTCGCCTGGGTCAGGTCATTGGTGCCGAAAGAGAAGAACTCGGCTTCCTCGGCCAGACTGCCGGCGCGCATGCATGAACGTACCACCTCCAGCATGGAGCCGAACTTGAAGTCGACTTTTACGCCGTATTTATCCTCGACCACCGTGTGCACGGCATCGACATAGCTCTTGACCCGTTTCAGTTCCTGCGAGGTACACACCTGCGGCACCATGATTTCGGGATGGACGTCAAAGCCCTCTTGCTGGCATTCGGCCGCGGCCTCCAGTACGGCAGCAATCTGCATGGAATAGATCTCCGGGAAAGACAGCCCCAGGCGCACGCCGCGATGACCCAGCATCGGGTTCACTTCGTACAGGGCGCGTACCTTTTTCAGCATGGTGTCCTTTTTCTCGATCGCCTCTTCGACCAGGCGCGGGTCAGTCAGACAAGCGACGTTGGGCTGTTCCTGGTCGCTGTACATGAACTGCACGGCGTCAGCCAGGACCATCATGCCCGTCACGGTTTCTCTCAGATGACGCAGCTGATCCAGCTCCTCCACCAGTTGCTTTTCCGACGGCAGGAACTCGTGGATAGGCGGATCCAGCAGACGGATGGTCACCGGCAGCGGTGCCATGGCCTTGAAAATACCCTTGAAGTCCTCGCGCTGAATCGGCAGCAGCTTGTCCAGTGCCGTTTGCCGGTCGGCAGTGGTCTCCGCAACAATCATTTCAATCACGACAGGCAGCCTTTCCATGTCATTGAACATCCGCTCGGTGCGACACAGACCGATACCCATGGCACCGTATTTAAGCGCCCGCTCGGCATCGTGTGGTGTGTCGGCATTGGCCATGACCTTGATACGGGCGGTTTCATCTGCCCAGCCCAGCAGCGTTACCAGTTCCGAGGAAAACTCGGCCTCGATCATCGGCACTTCGCCGAGGTAGACATCGCCGGTGGTGCCGTCGAGGGTAATCAGGTCACCTTCGCTGATGGTCTCTCCACCGACAAAGGCCTTGCGCATCTGTACATCGACATGAATACCCTCGGCGCCCGCTACACAGGGTTTGCCCATGCCGCGTGCGACGACTGCCGCGTGCGACGTCTTGCCGCCACGCGCTGTCAGAATACCCTCTGAGGCAAAAAAGCCGTGGATGTCCTCGGGTTTGGTTTCCTCGCGCACCAGGATGACGCGCTGCCCGCCATGCCCCTGCTGTTCGGCACGATCGGCGTCGAATACGGCGTGTCCGGTTGCCGCGCCGGGTGAGGCTGGCAGGCCGCGGGCCACCGGTGCATGCACGGCGGCAGGGTCCAGGCGCGGAAACAGCAGCTGTTCCAGCATGTCGGGCTGGATACGCAACAGCGCCTGTTGTTTGTCGATCAGGCCTTCCTGTGTCATGTCCACCGAGGTGCGCACCAGTGCCGCGGTATTCATCTTGCCATTGCGGGTCTGCAGACAGTAGAAGCGCCCCTTCTCGATCGTGAATTCGAAGTCCTGTACTTCATGATAGTGGGCTTCCAGTCGCTCACGCAGGGTCTGCAGCTCCTGGTACATCGCCGGCATTTCCGCTTCCATCATATCGATCGACTTGGGGGTGCGGATACCGGCAACCACATCTTCACCCTGTGCGTTCACCAGGTACTCGCCGAACAGCCTGTTTTCGCCGGTATCGGGATAGCGGGTAAAGCCCACGCCGGTCGCGCTATCCTCACCCAGGTTACCGAATACCATGGTGCACAGGTTGACGGCGGTACCGTTGGCCATCTGCGGCGTGATATTGAACTCGCGCCGGTAGTCGACCGCGCGTTTGCCCATCCAGGAATCGAATACCGACTTGACTGCCATCTCCAGCTGTTCCATCGGATCATCAGGAAAGGCCTTGCCGGTTTCGCGCTCGACCACTTCCATAAAACGGTCGGAGATTTCGCGCAGATCGCGGGCCGTGAGCGCAACGTCCTCCTTGGCGCCGGTCTTTTCCTTGACGGCCTCGAATTCGGCATCGAAGGCCTCGTCCGGCACTCCCATCGCAACCTTGCCGAACAGCTGTATGAAACGGCGATAGGCATCCCAGCCAAAACGTTCATTACCGGTCTGCGCAATCAGGCTCTTCAGGGTGTCGATATTGAGCCCGAGGTTGAGGATGGTATCCATCATGCCTGGCATGGACATGGCCGAACCGGAGCGTACCGAAATCAGCAGGGGATTCTCGCCACCACCGAAGGTTTTGCCGGTTTTTTCCTCCAGTGCCTGCATTTGTGCGCGCACTTCATCCATGACGCCAGCGGGCAGTTCGTTCTCGGCATGATCCAGGTAATAAAGGCAGGCCGCTGTTGTGATAACGAAGCCGGGTGGCACATTGATACCGATCTGGGTCATTTCGCACAGGTTGGCGCCCTTGCCACCCAGTAGCATCTTGTTGCTGCCATCACCATCTTCGAATGCAAAAACGTACTTTTCCGGGCTGTTCATAAAAATTCTCCTGGTAACACAATAATAATCAGGTCAGGCCACCGGCCTGTCGGCGCGGCTAATTCCGTCCACGCCCAAGTCGTGCCATTATAGGGCGTGATTTAGCTACCGCCTATTATTGATCTGGATCAGTAAGACGCACGCTATGGACAACTACAATTTCTGGGCAACTGAGCGCCACGGAGCGGATTCCACCATGACCGACCATAAGATCACCTTCACCTACCTGTCACAGGAAGACCTGTTAGAGGCCGGTTGTTTCGATATTCCTATGGCCATGGACGTGGCGGAAAAGACCCTGCTGGCCTTCGAGGACCAGCGAATATTGTTCCCGGAGAAGATTGTACAGATTTTTGACCAGGCCTCGCAGGATCGTATCAACTGCTTGCCCGCCACACTGCTGGACGAAAAGATATGCGGTGTGAAATGGGTGTCTGTATTCCCGCGGAACCCGCAGCTGCATGGTGCACAAAACCTGTCTGCCATCTTCGTTCTGTCCGGGATAGAGAAAGGCTTCCCCATTGCCGTGATGGAAGGCACACTGGCCTCAAATATGCGGGTTGCGTCCATGGGCGGGGTCGCGGCCAGGCATCTGTCGCGCGAGAACAGCGAAGTCATCGGGTTTATTGGCGCCGGCGAACAGGCCAAGATGCATTTGTTGTCAATGAAAGTTGTCAGGCCTGGCCTGAAAGAATGCCGGGTGGCGGCAAAAACCATTGAAGAGGAGCAGCAGTTTATTGCCGAGTTGTCACCCCTGTTTCCGGATATGGACTTTGTCGGCGCCAACACCCATGGTCGCGCCGCCATGGATGAAGCCGATATCCTGGTCACTGCCACCAGTGCCCAGGCGCCATTGTTGAAGGCAGCCTGGATGAAACCGGGCGCCTTTTACAGTCACATCGGTGGTTGGGAGGATGAATACGAGGTGGCGCGGCAATGCGACAAGATCGTCTGCGACGACTGGGATACCGTCACTCACCGTACCCAGACACTGAGCCGCATGTATGCTGAAGGGCTGATCTCCGCTGCCGACATTCATGCCGATCTGCATGAGCTGGTCTCGGGGCACAAACCGGGCCGCGAATCCAGTGATGAACGCATCTACTTCAATGCCGTAGGGCTGGCCTATATCGACGTGGCCATCGGCCTGGCCATGTACCAGCGTGCTGTTGCAGCCGGAAGTGGGCAGACACTTGACCTGCAGCAATGCATGATCTTCGAGCACGGGGATATCATGCAACAGGTGCGTTTGTGACATTACGAATAATGTGCACATATCAGCAAAATAACGGTCAGTAACCGTCATGTTCAAACGTCTGGATGACTACCCTGAGACTCTCGTTACTGTCACCATCGAAGGACAGTCCGTAGCGGTGCCGGCCGGCGAGACCGTTGCTGCTGCGGTACTCGCCAGTGGCCTTGGCCATACACGCACGACGCCGGTTTCTGAAACACCGCGTGCGCCTTTCTGTCTTATGGGTGTGTGCTATGAATGCCTGATGGTGATCGATGGCCAGCCCAACCAGCGTGCCTGCAGGGAACGCGTGCATGAAGGCATGACGATCGAGCGCCAGCATGGTACGGGTGTACTGCCGACGTGAAAGATCATTACCCACTGGTCATCATCGGTGCCGGCCCGGCCGGGCTGGCTGCTGCGGTGGTTGCGGCTGAACACGGCCTCGATGTTGCCCTGTTTGACGAGCAGCCTGCTCCGGGTGGCCAGATCTATCGGGCCACGGAATCCATTCCGGCCAGGCGTGCCGGGTTGCTTGGGGCTGAGTACCAGCGGGGCAGGAACCTGGTCTCCACTTTCCGGAGTTCCGGTGTTGCCTATTTCCCCGACACGCAGGTCTGGTCGTTGAGCCACAAGCGGGCAATTGGCCTGCTGCAGGGCAAGACGCCAACCATGATCACGGCCGATCAGGTGCTGCTGGCGAATGGTGCCATGGAACGTCCTGTGCCATTTCCCGGCTGGACGCTGCCTGGCGTCATGAATACCGGCGCCGGACAGATCCTGTTCAAGTCTCATGGCCTCGTTCCTGCCAAGGGTGTGGTGCTGGCTGGCTCCGGACCGCTGCTGCTGTTGCTGGCCTGGCAGTACCTGCACGCCGGCGTGAAAATGCAGGCGCTGCTTGATCTCACCCCTGTGCACAATCACCTGCGGGCACTGCCGCAGCTGCCACGTGCCCTGCTGGCAAGTCATTATTTAACCAAGGGACTGGCCTACAAAAAGGACCTCAAGCAGGCCGGCATTAGCACGCTGCATAACGTCAGCGACTTGCATGCCGAAGGTGACGAACACCTTGTCTCGGTCACGTTTCGCCGCCAGGGCCGGCAACACACCATCGAGACAGACTTGCTGTTGACTCATTTCGGGGTCATTCCCCACACCCACCTGTCTCGTGCCGCCGGATGCCGGCATGACTGGGACAAGAGCCAGCAGTGCTGGCGGCCACAACTGGATGACTGGGGCAACAGCAGCATTGATGGCATCCTGATCGCCGGTGACGGTGCCGGTATCGGGGGCGCCCGCACGGCAGAACATGCCGGTCGGCTGGCAGCCTTGCAGGCTACGCACGCACTCGGCCTGATACAGCGGTCTGAACGCGACCGTCTGGCCAGGGACGACAGGAAATGGATGCGCGATGAACAGCACATCCGGCCGTTCCTGGAGGCCTTTTTTCATATTCCCGGCAAGCTACTCAGTGTGCCGGACGATGACACCATCGTGTGCCGCTGTGAGGAAGTCACTGCAGGCCAGATTCGCGCAGCCGTCCCCGACGGCCACAGCGACAGCAACCAGGTCAAGTTCCTGACCCGTTGTGGCATGGGGCCCTGCCAGGGTCGTCAGTGTGCCGACGCCGTTGCCCATATCGTTGCCGCTGCTGGCGGAAATAGCATCGCCACGGGTGGATATTATCGGGGACGTCCACCGGTAACGCCCTTGACGCTGGGTCAGCTCGCCAGTCTGTATCCCGGGGAAACCGAATGAAGAGCGACGTGCTGATCATCGGTGGCGGTTTGATGGGGTTCTCAACGGCGCTGCAGCTGGCGCTGCGCGGTACACGCTGCATCGTCCTGGACAAGGACAGTCCCGGCCGTCATGCCTCCGGCGTCAATGCCGGCGGTCTGCGGCAGCTCAATCGCCACCCGGCTGAAGTACCGTTATCTGTAGTGGCAGCAGAGATGTGGCAACACATAGAGGCACTGGTCGATTCCGATTGCGATACGCATTTCCCCGGGCAGATTCGGATCGCAGAAAATGCTGCAGACATGCAGGCGCTTGAGGAACGTGCCGCAATGATTAGTGCACTGGGTTTTAATCACGAGCAGATCATCGGCCGCAGGGAGCTGTACCAGCTGGTGCCGGCATTGGCCCCGCACTGCAAGGGTGCCCTGATTTGCCGCAATGATGGCTACGCTCGTCCGTACCATGCGCTGCATGCCTTCCGCCGCAAGGCGCGCTCACTAGGCGTTGAATTTCGTGCCTCGACCCGTGTCGATGCACTGCTGCACAGTGCCGATGAATGGCAAGTCAGTACGCCGAATGGCGAGTTCCGTGCACCGGTGCTGGTCAACTGTGCGGGCGCCTGGGCCGGTCGACTCGCAGCAGTCGTTGGCGACACGGCGCCCGTCAAACCCGGCGCGCCCATGCTGATGATTACCGAACGACTGCCCCGGTTCGTGGGACCGGTGATCGGCAGCGCCAGTCGCAAGCTGTCCTTCAAGCAGATGCAAAATGGCAGCGTGCTGATTGGCGGTGCTCATATGGCAGAGCTGGATATTGCACAGCAACGAACGACAATGAACTGGGACAAGCTTGCCGTCAGTGCACGCACGGTCATGGCTCTGTTTCCACAACTGGAACATACGCGGATCGTGCGCACCTGGGCCGGTATTGAAGCCTTTATGCCTGACAACTTGCCCGTCATCGGCCGCAGCAGTGCCTCACCACAGGCATGGCATGCTTTTGGTTTTTCTGCACATGGTTTTCAGCTATCGCCGGTAATCGGGAAGATTATGTCGCAGTTGATACTGGACGGCCAGACCGATCTACCCATCGAGCCTTTCAGCATTGAGCGCTTCCAGGCGCCTGGCGCCTGACTACCACATCAGGTCGTCGGGCACTTGAAAATCGGCGTAGGGATCATCCTCGTCAGGTGTTTCTGTGGTCTGGTTGCTGAGGATCTGTGTGCTCTCGTCACGCAGCTGAATCTTCTCGGCAACCAGGGTGGGGATCAGTTCATATTGCTCATCCAGTTTGATGATGCAGAGGCGGCCATTGCCCAGCTGTTTTAGCTGTGACGCGGTGACGGCAATGCGCTTGACCAGCGTCCCATCGGTAAAGCTGTAGTTGATATCACCCTCGTCCCTGGGCTGGCGGTTCATTTCGACAAGTTGGCGTACCTGCGCACCGATTGCCTTGCCCTCGGCCTCTGCCTTGCGCTGCTGATTGAGTTGACGATCACGCACCAGCTTCTCGGTTTGTGCCTGTTGCACCGCCAGCTTTGCCTCATCAGTCGTCTCTATCTTGTTCTTCTGCTGCTGTCTGGTCTGCTTGTGCTTGGTCTTTTTAATCTTGTTCGCTTTCTTGTTGTCGATAAGGCCGGCCTTGAGCAATTGGTCCTGCAATGACATGAGTATTCCCCGTTGTTTAATGGTCTATGGCGGAGACATCGGGTGTGGCGTTAACACTCAATGTCAGGCCCGTGAGGTGCGGATGCGTGCGAGGATGTCCTCGCGGGCATTGGCCAGCATCGAATCGCGGTCGATGCTGTTGAGAATGTTGCGTATCACCTGCTTGGGACCGTCTTCGCCCCAGGAACAGCCGGCAGCCAGATATTCCTCGGCCGCGCGCCCGACAACGTAGGTCGAGTAATACGCAACCCCTCCCTGTGCACCGGCAGTCAGGGCGGTCGACAGGCCGGCGCTGCCGGCCTTTAACAGTGACGATACCAGGTGCACGAACCAGGTCGCCCCCATCAGCAGCAACAACTGTCCACTGATGGCCTTGATCAGTGTGCCGGACTGGCTACGTGTCATGGGCATGCCGTAGACCTCGGAAAGGTGTGCCACCATGGAAACGTCGACGGCCACCGCTGTCACCAGGTCCGCTATCGGCACCGGGTTGATGGCGACCGCGATGCCCTTGACCAGGCTGTAGCTGCGGATGACCTTTTCACCCAGTTTGCTGCGCACGGCAAGCACGCGCGCGCCCACCTTGTCACTCAGGTCGCCGGCAAACAGGCTGGCGTTCAGTGCGGCAAGGGTCTTGCCTTCCGCCTCGAGGATTTCCCAGATGCGGTCTTTCAGTGCCATGACATCGGGGGGTGTGGGCCGTTCGCTCTCGGTTTCCCGGCCATCGGCATCCACCGCGATGATGATGCGCGGCGCCGGATCGGCAGCGACCTCGACCAGGTTCTCGGTGGTGATGACCTGTTCGAGACGCGCCAGCAGACTGTCACGCAGTTGTGCACGCTGTGCCGCGGTATAGCGGTCACACTTGTTCAGTACCAGTAGCAGCGGGCGGTGTTCCTGAGCCAGTCCCTGTAGCGCGTTGTACTCACTGTCTGTCATGTCACCATCGATGACAAACAGCACCAGGTCGGAGCGCTGTGACACCTCGCGGGCCATGCGTTCACGTGCCTCGCCATCGATTTCATTGATGCCAGGTGTGTCGATCAGGAACAGTGAGCCACTCTCCTGTTCGTTCCAGTGGGCCATTTCGTTATGCTTGGTCTCGCCGTGCAGTGCACTGGTAGAAAAACGTTGTTCACCGATCAGGGCATTGAGTACCGAGGACTTGCCGACACTGACACGACCCAGTACCGCGATATGGATGTGGCCATGCTCCAGCTTGTCCAGCATGGCCTGCACCTGGCTAAAATCATCCGCAAGCTCCGCGCGTGCCTCGGGCGGCAGCCGCTTGTCCTGCAACAGCAGTTCCAGGCTGTCGCGGGCCTGGTCAAGATGGGTGTCAGTGTTCATGGCCATATGTCATTCCCGCGCAGGCGGGAATCCAGAGGGCTGCCCCCATACGAAAACTCGATTCCCGCCTGCGCGGGAATGACGGCAGATATATAAATCAGGGCCTCCTTAATCATTTTTGTTTTGTTCCTTGCGTACGTCGAGTGCCAGCCGCAACAGCTTGCGGGCCTGTGATTCTACATCGTTGACCAGATTGTCCCTGAACATCAGGCTTGCCGGGGCGGGCCGCAGTTCGCCACGGGTCTCCAGGGTCCGGGTGACGGCTCGACCCAGCGCATCGAAGATCAGTCCATAGGCGACGGCATGCATCAGGCCGCCGGCCAGCGTACCAATACCCGGGAAGGCCTTGGCGGCATTGCCGGCCACGGCCAGCAGCAGGGGTAACGCCGTGCGTACCTGCTTCTGTGTCAGGGTCAACAACTTTTGCAGTTCAATATCGCGTACCGGTACTTCGTAGAGTTTACACAGCGATTTGACCATGTGCGTACCCAGGTAACCCTGGATCAGGATGTCGGTGCCGGGACTGATCGCCGCCATTCCACCGGCTACCGCACGTCGGGTATAGGTCTTCACCAGGTCTGCGGATGCCTTTACCCGGTGGTCCGCCTTCGATTGCTCCAGCTTGCGTGCCGTTAGTTCGAACACGGCGGTATCACGCAAGTGCTCCAGCAGTGACAGGTTGCTGTCGAGCGCTGATTGCACGGCCGCACGCAGCTCGTCGATCTGTGGTGGCAGCTGTTGTTCTTCCTCGTGTTCGCTGCCGTCCGGTTCGACCTTGATGACGGTGCGTGTTGGCCGGGTGGCGATACCGGCAATGCTCACCTGCGGGTCGGATGCAAACCTGTCAGCCAGGCGCTGGCGGATCTGTTGTTGATCGGCATCTGCATAGCGGTCCAGTTTGTTGAAGGCCACGATTAACGGCTTTTTCAGTTCCAGCAGCGGTTGCAGTGCCAGGTACTCGTTGCGTGTCAGGTCGCCGTCACAGACAAAGATAACCGCGTGTGCCCGTTGTGCCTCGTCCATGACCATGCGGTCATACTCACGGTCCACCTGGTTGAGGCCTGGCACATCGACGAGCACCACTGCATCGCCGGATTCTCGCTGCCAGTGGTAGTGCTGGATGGTTGTTGTGGTCCCGCCAATCACGTTTGTCTCGATGCTGGCACCCGGTAGCAGGGCATTGATCAGTGAGCTTTTGCCACTGCTGATCTCGCCAAACAGTGCGAGGTGGATGCTTTCCAGTTCGCGGCGTCGTGCCAGTTCCTTTAGTTCATGCATGGCAGACTCGACATCGATGCCCGCGGCGGTGGCGGCTTCCAGATGTGACCGCAGTTCAGCTTCTGTCAAAGGTGTTGCCGCTTTACCAGTCCCGGGCCGGGCAGGGCGTACAATCCGCCAGCTGAGCCAGATCCCGAATCCCAGCAGCAGACTGCTGAGGGTGGCAATCAGTACCACCACCCAGATCGGGGCGGTCTGTAATTGCTGCCACAGTGACAGGCTGAACTGGGCGGCACTCAGCACGAGCGCCAGCAGCAGCAGCATTACGACGAAGACAACAACCGCGAGGATCAGTCTGAAGGCAGGGCTACGAGGCATGGCTTTAATATACATGAGATTGTTCGGGTGGTATTGCGCAGGAGCGGTTATCGCGGATGCGATCTGCTCCTGCATCCACAAGAGGCTTCCGCAGGAGTGCTTCGCAAGCGCGATTTCAGGTGTCATATATGAGCGCAGGTGGCAGAATACCCGCATCGGCACACTCGTACTCCGACAAGGATATATTGATGATTCGATTCAGCTTTCCGGTGTTTATCAAATTCCTGGTCGGGGTTTTTCTGTTGCAGGGGGCGACGGCATTGCTGGTGATGACGGCACAGGATGCCAATCTGCACAAGAGCGGCTGGCTGGTCGCCTCTCTCGGCATGTTGATCGGTGTGATCGCTGCGCTGTGGTTTTCCGCGATTAGCAGCCATGCCAGCCAACATTCCTTTGTCCGGGCCAGTGAGAAATTCAACCGGCAGCGTGACTATATTCGTCGCAAGGCCGACAAGGAGAAAACAAAAGAAATCAAGGATGGTCACCGACAGATGCTACGTGAAACCAGGCGTGTGCAGAGCCGCTCCACGCTGAAGCTGGGGGGGGCGATGGCGGGCATTGCCGGTCTGGGTGTGTTGCTGTTATTTACCCAGTTCATGACACTGGGTCTGCTGGCTGTGTCCGCGACCGGCGGTGCCCTGCTGGGGTACGGTATCAGGGCGCGCCAGGGTCAGACACCCGAGGCCACGGTCGGCCTTCTTCCCGGGAAGCCGGCAGGTCATGGGCATGTGCTGGCCGGTGAAAAGGTCGCACGGTTAAATGATTCTGAGTAAAACCGGCATCATTCATTCAGATACCTTACCAACCCGACTCCTAGCCCTTATAATAGACGGCTGGTTCGACGTTTTATGGTGACTTGTGCTGGTTCCCCCGCGACGATAAGCTGTGAACCCCGTCAGGCCCGGAAGGGAGCAGCGGCAGCAGTGGATTCGGGTGCCGGGGTGTGGCTGGTACAGGTCGCCTCCAGTTTTACCCGCTCTATTCAATAACAGGCGATAAACAGGCCAAGCCCATCAATGAGTTATCAGGTTCTTGCGCGTAAGTGGCGCCCCCGGGACTTTACCGAACTGGTTGGGCAGGAGCACGTGCAGCGTGCGCTGATCAATGCTCTGGACAATGATCGCCTGCACCATGCCTACCTGTTTACCGGTACCCGCGGCGTGGGCAAGACTACGATTGCCCGTATCCTCGCCAAGTCACTGAACTGTGAAACCGGCATCAGCTCGAAGCCGTGCGGCAAGTGCAGCGCCTGCGAGGAAATTAATGAAGGCCGCTTTGTCGACCTGATCGAGGTCGATGCCGCTTCCCGTACCAAGGTCGAGGATACCCGCGAGTTGCTGGAAAACGTGCAATATGCACCGACGCGTGGCCGCTACAAGGTCTACCTGATTGACGAGGTGCACATGCTGTCGCAGCACAGCTTCAATGCACTGCTGAAGACACTGGAAGAACCACCACCACATGTAAAATTCCTGCTGGCGACCACGGACCCGCAGCGTTTGCCGGTCACCGTCCTGTCGCGATGCCTGCAGTTTAATTTGAAGAGCCTGACAGTGTCGCAGATTACCGGGCAGATTGAATCCATCCTGAAACAGGAAAAAGTGGATTATGAAGAGGGTGCTGTGCGCCAGGTGGCCTTCGCGGCAAATGGCAGCATGCGCGATGCCCTGAGCCTGCTGGACCAGGCGATTGCCTTTGGCAATGGCAGCCTGAAAGAAGATGAAGTCCGTAGCATGCTCGGCACCATTGATCGTGATGTCATCTATCGCTTGCTGGAGGCCCTGTCAAAGGGTGATGCTGCACTACTGCTGGATGAGATTAACAGGGCGGATATGTTTGTGCCGGACTATGTTGCGCTGCTTGCGGATGTGGTGTCGGTGTTGCAGCGTATTGCCATAGCCCAGACCCTGCCGGACGCGATTGACGACACCTATGGTGACCGTGATGCGGTTGCCGCCCTGGCCGCCGGGATGTCTCCTGAAGATGTACAACTATATTACCAGATTGCCCTGCTGGGCCGGCGTGACTTGCCGCTGTCACCGGAACCGCGTGGCGGCTTTGAGATGGTGATGTTACGCATGCTGGCCTTTCGCCCGGGCGTTGCAGCCAGGGTCGAGATGCCGGCAACCACTGCGCCCGTGGCCGGGGTGCAGGCAGTGGCCACGAAAACAGTAAGACATCCCACGGCCAGGGTGGAATCAAGACCCGCCCCGCCCGAGAATAGCGACTGGTCTGCCATTGTCGGAGCGCTGTCCATAAAGGGGATGGCGCGTGAGATGGCATTGAACTGTGTCTTCCACGGCATCGAGGGTGATGTGGTGAAGCTGTCGCTGGATCCCGCGCATGCCCACTTGCTGGGTAAGACACGTGTGCAGCAACTCGAAACTGCGTTGTGTGATTATTACCAGCGAACGGTACAGGTCACCATTGACAAGGAAGAGCCGCTGGAAAGCGAAACGCCGGCAGGCAGGAAAATACGGGAACAGGATGAGCGGCAACAGCGTGCCGAGCAGTCTGTCGCAGAGGATGACAATATCCGGGCAATGCAGGATACGTTTGGCGCCACTGTTAAGCAGGACTCGATACGGCCGCGTGATTGAGTTTTTTCTGTCATTCCCGCCTGCGCGGGCATAACGAATTGTGATTAGTGAGAGGTGAATCTTATGAAAGGTGGACTTGGCAACTTAATGAAACAGGCCCAGGAAATGCAGGCCAATATGCAGAAGGCACAGGACGAGATTGCCAGCCTGGAAGTGACCGGTGAGTCCGGTGGTGGCCTGGTGAAAATCACCATGACAGGCAAGCATGAAGTACGCCGTATCAGCATTGATGACAGCCTGCTGGCCGATGACAAGGATATGCTTGAGGATCTGGTCGCCGCGGCAATCAACGATGCGACTCACAAGGTAGAGGCAACCACACAGGAACGCATGGCCGGGCTGACCAGTGGCATGAACCTGCCGCCCGGCATGAAACTGCCGTTCTGATCTATGTCTGGCTCACGCCTGATCGGGCGTCTGATTGAAACCCTGCGCTGTCTCCCGGGCGTGGGCCCGAAATCGGCACAGCGTATGGCGTTCCACCTGCTGGAACACAACCGTGACGGTGGGCGGCAGCTGGCCGAGGCGCTCACCCTGGCGATGGAGCAGGTCGGCAATTGCCACCAGTGCCGCACCTTGAGCGAAGAGACCGTGTGTATGCTGTGCGCCAATGACCGGCGCGATCGCAGTCTGCTGTGTGTGGTGGAAACACCGGCCGATGTGCAGGCACTGGAACAGTCAATCGGTTACCAGGGGTTGTATTTTGTATTGATGGGACATTTATCACCACTGGACGGTATTGGTCCCGAGGCGCTTGGCCTGGATCTGCTGGAGACGCGGCTGGCCTCGGGTGAGGTGCAGGAATTGATACTGGCTACCAATCCGACGGTTGAAGGCGAGGCGACTGCGCATTTTGTCAGTGAGATGGCGCGAGTGCAGGGCATTCGCACGACCCGGATTGCGCACGGTGTGCCAATGGGGGGCGAACTGGAATATATCGATGGTGGAACGCTGTCACATGCGTTTGCCGGGCGACAGGAGATCTAGTACTCCTTCTATGTGATATGGGCGGGTTCAGAGCCACACAACCACGCCAGTGCAAGGCGCGACTCGCAGGGAATGGCCGGACCCTTGCCAAGAGACGCAACGCCGCAATGGCGTGGTTGTATGGCTCCCTTCGGGCAAGGCGATAAGCGGCCATCTGCGGTGTTGCTTACCCTTGAGGTAGAATGGCTACCCCGGCGGGTAATCGCCTAGCAGCTGACCGCTTATCGCTTTGCTGAACCGGCCCATATCACATAGAAGGAGTACAGTATGTCTGACTGTTTATTCTGCAAGATGGTGGCGGGGGAGATTCAAGCGGATGTTGTCTTTGAGGATGACGATGTACTCGCGTTTCGTGATGTCAATCCGCAGGCACCGATGCATGTGCTGGTGATTCCAAAGACACATGTTGCCACGACCAATGACCTGACGCCGGAGTCGGTCGACCTGGTGGGTAAAATGGTCCTGGCCGCGAAGCAGATCGCCGCTGAAGAAGGCGTGGCCGAACCGGGCTACCGCATGGTGATGAACTGTAATCCCGGGGCGGGGCAGTCTGTCTACCATATTCATCTGCATGTGCTGGGTGGTCGACCGATGAATTGGCCGCCGGGTTAATCCTGACAAAAAAACATTCGCGGGTGCGATCCGCTCCTGTGGTTACAATTATCAGGGATGTGTCGACTGGCGCAGGAGCGCTTTGCAAGCGCGATTGATCGCTACGACATCAGCTGACGGTAACTCTGCATGCGTCGTTCGAGAATGACGCCCGCTGCAACGGCGGCATGAATTGCGCAGCCTGGTTCAGACAAATGACGACAGTCATTGAACCGGCACTGGCCCAGGTAGGGGTGAAATTCACGAAAGCCATTGCCAAGTTCATCAGTAGCCACTTTACCCAGGTGAAAATCCCGTACACCCGGTGAATCAATTAAATGACCCCCCTGTGGCAGGTGATACAGCGTGGTTGAGGTGGTGGTATGTTTGCCCAGTCCGGAAGCCTCCGATAACTTGCCAACGGCGATATCCCGATCCGGCAGCAGCCGCTTGATAAGGGAAGATTTACCAACGCCTGACTGACCGACCATGATGCTGGTCTTGCCGGCCAGGTTGTCAGCGAAGGCATCGATGCCGGTATTTTTCAAGGCACTGGTTAACAGTGTGGTGTAACCGATGTGCCGGTATTCACTGACTAATGACTCAATCCGCACACGGTCTTCATCCTCTAACAGGTCTGCCTTGTTAATAATGATCAGGGGGGTGGCCTGTGCCAGTTCGGCAGCGATGCAGTATTTGTCAATCAGGAAATAATCAAGGGCAGGTTCCAGTGCGGCCTCAATGATGAGCTGATCGATATTGGCCACCAGCGGCCGCTGGCTGTCGTTGCCGTCTGCACGATACAGAACTGTGCGCCGTGGCCTGATTGATTCGATGACGCCGTTTGTGTCACCGGTCTGCAGCCATTCAACCTCGTCACCGCACACGATTTGCGGCAGTCCGCGCCGTGCAACGCAGCGGTAGATGCCCCCGGATGTGTCCTCGACGAGCTGGTTCTTGCCATAATTGATGATGACAAGCCCGGGTTGCTTCATGCCGGGAAGTGCTTATTCAGCGGCAGGCAGCAAGGCATCGATTTTTGCGGCACAGATGAAGTCATTCTCGGACAGCCCGCCAATGGCGTGCGTGCTGTAACGCACCAGGCAGCGGCTGTAGCCAACCTCGATATCCGGATGGTGGTCCTCGCTATGTGCGATCCACGCGAGGGCGTTGACGAAGGCCATGGTCTGGTAGTAGTTCTTGAAACTGTATGTGCGGCTGATTTCCTTGCCGGGTTCGTCAATGGACCAGCCGCTGTGCAGGTCTTTTATAAAGGTATCCGCCTGCTCGCGGGTCAACGGGTCAACGCCACCCTCGCAGGGTTTGCAGTGTTTGTCAGTCAGATTGCAGACAGTCATGGTGTTACTTGAAGTTGTAAAAGGATTGATTGAGATAGGCCGTCACATCGTCGACTTCTTCATCGAACCATGTCAGTCCAAGCGTGGACTCGCAGCGTTGCACCTGGGTGCGCAGACTGGATACCGTCTTGATGAAGCGGTCTTCGCGGCTATACATGCCATCATCGTGGCAGCTCATGCAGTTTTTTTGTTGCAGTTTCTTGCCGTTCTCGACGTTGGCGGCCAGCAGTGAATTGCTTGCAGCTGCCAGGCACAGTGTAATGAGCGTGAGTAGTGGTTTGTTCATGTCAGTTTCCCTCCTATGTAGTACTCATATTAGCGGATATATGTGAAATGCGCACCGGTGCCGGAGGATGTGAGTCATGGAATGCCGAGTACAGGGGGTCGGGTGTCAATGTGCTCGCGTTTTCGCGGTACATTTTCACCAGCGCATGTATCAGGTCGGTGCCGCTGGATTGCTGGACAGCATAGGCATCGGCTTCGAATTCATGTTTGCGTGACAGCAGCGACATCAGCGGTTGCAGGAAGAAAGTGAATACTGGCATTGCCAGCATAAACAGCATCAGTGCCATCCACGACGAAGGCTGGCTGACCCCCAGTCCCTGGTAAAACCAGTTCGCTCCTGCGAGCCAGCCAAGCAGCGCCAGCGCTGCCAGACTTAATGCAAAGGTTGAGAGCAGGCGCTTCTGAATGTGCTTGAGCTTGAAGTGTCCCAGTTCGTGTGCCAGTACGGCCTCGACCTCGGCGGGTTCCAGTGAGTCCAGCAGGGTGTCAAAGAAAACGATACGTTTGTTGTTACCGAAGCCGGTGAAGTAGGCGTTGCCATGACCGGAGCGTTTGGAGCCATCCATGACAAAGATACCCTTGCTGCGGAAACCGCATTTATCCATCAGGGTCTGGATGCGCTGTTTCAGCGCCTCGTTGTCCAGTGGCGAGAATTTATTGAACAGGGGCGCAATGACCGCCGGATAGGCCCAGAACATAACCAGGGTGAAGGTCATCCAGACGGCCCAGACATACAGCCACCACAGCCCCCCCGATGTTTCCATGATCCACAGCGCCAGCGCAATCAACGGTCCACCGATGACAGCCAGCAGCAGCGCGCTTTTCATCAGGTCAGCAATGAATACAGCGGGCGTGGAACGGTTAAAACCGAAGCGTTCTTCAACGACAAAGGTGTGGTAGAGGGAAAAGGGCAGGTCCAGCAGTGTCATGATGACCATGGCGCTGAGTATCAAGGCAGTGCCGGTGATGACCGGTTGCAGTTCCATGGCACGCCAGTTGTGGTCCAGCCATTCAAGACCGCCACCGAGTGTCCAGCCGAGCAGCAGCAGGGTGTCATAGACCAGCGCGATCAGTCCAATACGGGTGTTGGTCAGGGTGTAGTCCGCTGCCTTGTGGTGGTCTTCAAGCGGTATGCGGCCGGCAAACGAGTCGGGGACGGTGTCGCGGTGTTTCTTCACATGGGCGATGTGACGTGCGGCCAGCCAGAAGCGTGTGCCCACCGACCCGGCGAGGGCGAGCAGAAATAAATAAGTGAATGTGTTCATGCGATAACGTGGTCTCGTTTATTAGCTTCCTGCAGATTAGCCTCTGGTACAATGCGACTCAACCTTAATATTTGAAAGGATGCCGTAGCAAATGACGCAAGATGCCAACAACCTGATCTGGATTGATCTGGAAATGACTGGTCTTGACACCGTAAATGACAGGATTATCGAAATTGCCACCATTATGACCGATGCACAATTGAATATCCTGGCAGAAGGACCGGTGCTGGCCATACACCAGCCCGACGAGGTGCTTAATGGCATGGACGCATGGAATACCCGGCAACATGGCCACTCCGGCCTGGTCGAGCGAGTGCGCAATAGCACCCTGGACGAGGCCGAGGCCGAGTCCCGGACCATCGAGTTTCTGAGTGAATACGTCCCGGAGGGAGCATCACCAATGTGTGGTAACAGTATCTGCCAAGATCGTCGCTTTATGGCGCGCTGCATGCCAAAGCTGGAGGCTTTTTTTCATTACAGAAATCTGGATGTCAGCACCATCAAGGAGCTGCTGAAGCGCTGGGCACCGCCTAATATATTGAACGGCTTCAAGAAAAATGGCTCACACCTGGCGCTGGATGATACTCGTGATTCGATCCGTGAATTGCGATTTTATCGGGAGGGGTTTTTTAAATATTAAAAAATCCGTCATTCCCGCCTTCGCGGGAATGACGTGCGGGTTTGGTGAATGCCGGTTATTCAACAGGCAGATCCGGATTGTTCCCCCATTCCGACCAGGAACCCGCATAGCCCTTAAGTTTCTCAAAACCCAGTTGCTTGAGCATGATATAGGTATGTGCAGAGCGATGGTGTGTCTGGCAGTAAGTGATCACTTCCTTGTCTGCCGTGATGCCAAGCGGTGCCAGCATTGCGGTTAATTCTTCATCGGTCCTGAGTCGCAGGTTGCGGTCGGTATCGATTGCCCGGGTCCATTCAAGGTTCACGGCGCCGGGAATGTGGCCGGCACGTTCGGCATACTTTTTAATGCCGTTGTATTCATCCGGACTGCGCGCATCCAGCAGACGGCAGTCATCACTGTCGAGTCGTTCACTGATATAGGCGCTGTCGGCAAATGGCTCGTTATTCCGCCGGGCGTGAAACGTTTTGGCCGTTGGGGGCACGGTTGAGGACTCCAGAGGGTGGCCTTCGTTCGCCCAGGCATGAAGTCCGCCGTTGAGCAGCGAGTAGTGCTTGTGACCCGCAACCTCGAGCGTCCATAACAGGCGCGCGGCACGGCCACCGCCTTCGTCATCGTAGGCAACCACGTGGGTGTGCTCGTCAATACCCAGTGCGGAAAACTCATTCTCCAGGGTGGCGTCGTCCGGTACCAGCCCCATGGCCGGTCTGCTGGCGGCGATGATCCGCGGGTAGTTAAGATGTATGGCGCCGGGAACATGCATCTTCAGATGGTTCTCTATCTTGCTGAGGTCAACAACCAGGAGGTTGTCATAAGTTAATGATTCTTCGAGAATATTAGGCTCTATAACCAGGGGTAATTTGTTGTCGCTCATGGTGTCTTCAGGTCGTGGGCTGTTGGAGTATCAAGGGTTCAAGTAATTCTATCCAGTGTCTTAGCGGCACATCTGCCTGTGCGGCCATATGCATCAGGCAACCGATATTGGCCGTCGCAATCATATCAGGCTGACCGGCCTGCAAGGTGGAGAGTTTGTTATCGCGCAGCGTGGATGACAGTCCGGGTTCCAGGATAGAGTAAGTGCCTGCCGAGCCACAGCAGAGGTGACTGTCGGCGACCGGGGTTAATTGAAACCCGAGTTGGGTGAGTATGTTCTCTACCTTGCCCGTGATGCGCTGACCGTGCTGCAAGGTACAGGGTGAATGAAAGGCAACACGGGTTTTATCGCCGCTATCTGCAAAGGCGTCGCGGTTGAATTCAGCCGTGATGATTTCACTGATATCCTTTGCCAGCTCACTGACACGTTTTGCCTTGCTGGCATAGGCACTGTCTGTTGCCAGCAGGCGCCCATAGTCCTTGACCATTGGTGCGCAACCACTGGCGGTGACGACAATGGCTTCCGCACCCTGTTCAATGGCTGGCCACCAGGCATCGATGTTGGTGCGCATGAAGGCCTTTGCTTCTGTTACTGCACTCAGGTGGTGACTGACGGCACCACAGCAACCACTGTTCTTTTCGCTCACGGCAGTGATGCCCAGTGCGTCCAGTACCCGTATTGTTGCGCTATTGATTTGTGGCGCCAGTGATGGTTGTACGCAGCCATCCAGTAATAGCATGACCCTTGCGTGTTGTCCTGTCGGGAGGGTTCGATTGGAGTCCTGTTTGACAGGGATGTGTTGTTTCAGTACCGGGGGCAGCAGGGGTCTGACAAACTGACCGACACGCAAAAGTGGTGTAAAACGGGCAGGCCAGGGCAGGAGCATGCGCAGGGTGCGCCGCATAAGGCGGTCGCCGATTGAACGTTCGACCACCTGTTCAACCATGTCACGCCCGGTATCCAGCAGGCGGTGGTAGTCCACGCCAGAGGGGCAGGTGGTCTCACAGGCGCGGCAGCTCAGGCAGCGGTCAAGATGGGATTGTGTTTTTCGTGTTGCCTGCTTTCCCTCGAGGACCTGCTTGATCAGGTAGATACGGCCGCGCGGGCCGTCCAGTTCGTCGCCTGTCAGTTGGTAGGTCGGGCAGGTTGCATTGCAGAAGCCACAGTGCACGCAGTTACGCAGGATTTTATCGGCTTCCTGTCCGGCGCTGGTATGCAGTAGCGTCTGTGTTAAAGAGGTTTGCATGCTTACAATTCGCGGTACATACGTCCCGGGTTCAGTATGCCGGCGGGATCAAAGGTCTTCTTCAAACGCTGGTGCAGTGACAGCAATGCCGGTTGCAATGGATGGAAGACCTCACCGCTGCGGTCACCGCCACGAAACAGGGTAGCGTGCCCCCCTGCTGAGCCGGTGATGGCGCGGATGCTGTCTGCAGCTTGTTCACTCCGGAGCCAGCGTTGTGCGCCCCCCCAGTCCAGCAGGGTGTCACCCTCTAATGGAAGTATGCCGGTTGCTGCTGGAACGGCTACTCGCCACAGCGGCAGTTCACCCGAGAAAAACGCTAATTGTTGTTCGCGCAGCTGCTGCCAGAAAACGGCTGCATCCGGCAGCGGCTCACCACCGATGCTGGCAGCCGCCGACTGCACACCCTGTTCCATGCCTGACAGGCGAATAAAGAGTTGCCCGTCCAGATGGCAGCTTGCGGAGACCGGTAGCGGTTGCGCGGCCCAGGTATTGCAACGCTGAATGGCCGTCGCGGCATCGCAGCTCTGTTGCAGCGTGATCTCGGTTTCCGGTCGTGGCAGCACGCGCAAATGAATGTCGAGCAGAATCGCCAGTGTGCCCTGTGAGCCGACCAGTGTCCTGGAGACGTCATAACCGGCTACGTTTTTCATGACCTGGCCCCCAAATCGCAGCCATTCGCCAGTGCCGTTGATACAGTTTACCCCGAGTACATAATCCCGTGCCGCACCGGCATAGGGCCGGCGTGGGCCGGAGAATGCACAGGCAAGGGTGCCGCCAAGGGTGGCGCCTTCACCAAAATGTGCGGGCTCAAAGCCCAGCATCTGGCCTTCCTGTTCAAGCACGGACTCAAGTTCGGTGAGTCGGGTGCCCGCACGTGCGGAAATTACCAGCTCGGAGGGCGTGTAATCGAGTATGCCCTGGTGTTCTTTAACCGACAGGACGTCGCCATGAGTACTGCGTCCATAGAAAGACTTGCTGTTGCCGCCTTGTATGGACAAGGCTGTACCGGTGGCAGCTGCGGCATGGACCCGGTCCTGTATGGTTTGTTGAAATGACAGAGTCAAAACCGTTCAAGCTCGGGGTGCGGCAATTCGCCGTGATGCACATGCATGGCACCGAATTCGGCGCAGCGGTGCAGGGTGGGGATGGCCTTGCCGGGATTCAACAGATTATCAGCATCAAAGGCAGACTTGATGGCATGAAACTGCTGCAGTTCGGCGGTATTGAATTGCACGCACATCTGGTTGATCTTTTCCAGGCCAACACCGTGTTCGCCGGTAATTGTGCCGCCAACCTCCACGCATAACTCGAGAATCTTTCCTCCCAGTTCCTCCGTGCGTTCCAGTTCACCCGTCTTGTTGGCGTCATAAAGAATCAGTGGATGCAGGTTACCGTCCCCGGCATGAAAGACGTTACAGATAGGCAGGCCGTATTCCTCTGACAGGGTGCCGATTTGATTCAGTACACGGGCCAGGTGTTTGCGCGGTATGGTTCCGTCCATGCAATAGTAGTCCGGAGACAGTCTGCCCATGGCAGGGAAGGCGGCTTTGCGGCCGGCCCAGAAACGCTGGCGTTCTTCCTCGTTATGTGACACCTGTAAATCTATGGCGCCGGCTGCCGCGAATACCTGGTTGACCCGTTCGATCTGCGCGCTCACGTCGGCCTGTGTGCCGTCGAGTTCACATAACAGGATGGCTGCCGCGTCCTTCGGGTAGCCGGTGTGAATAAACTTTTCAACGGCGTCGATGGCCGGTTTGTCGAGCAGTTCCAGACCGGCCGGGATGATGCCGCTGGCAATGACCTCCGTGACACTTGCGCCGGCAGCATCGACGGAGTCGAATGCAGCCATGACCACTTGTGCGATTTCCGGTCGGGGTAACAGTTTAACGGTGACCTCGGTGATGATGGCCAGCAGACCTTCCGATCCCGTCAGCAGTGCGAGCAAATCATAACCGGGCGCGTCCAGCGCCTGGCCACCGATGCTCAAGTGTTCGCCGTCAATGGTAAGCACTTCGAGCGCCTGGATGTTGTGTGTTGTCAGGCCGTATTTCAGACAGTGTACACCGCCGGCATTCTCGGCTACGTTGCCACCGATGGAGCAGGCAATTTGCGAGGAGGGGTCGGGGGCGTAATACAGGCCATAGGCCGCTACTGCATTTGATATGGACAGGTTGGTTACACCGGGCTGGACACGGGCAACGCGATTCTGAATATCGATGTCGAGAATCCGGTTAAACTTTGCCAGACTTAATAACACACCATTTTCCAGTGGCAGGGCGCCACCGGACAGTCCGGTGCCCGCGCCGCGTGCCACTACGGGTACCTTGTGTTCGGCACACAACCGCAGGGTTGTCTGTACCTGTTCCAGGGTGTCCGGAATGACAACGACCATGGGCAGCTGCTGATAGGCAGACAGTGCATCACATTCATACGGCCGCAATTCTTCCGCATGTGTGAGTACGCAGTTTTCCGGCAAGTGCTTGCGCAGTTCGGTTGTAATGTTTCTTCTAGACATGAAAGTAGACAGACATGAAAACAGGATTGTGTCAAGCGTTGACAGTTGATTAAGATGTGTTGATTATCGCCGATAGCAATTCAAATAACAGCATTTTCAGGAGCTGCTATTTTAAAGTAGATAATCATTAACATGATATGATTCAAACATGCGTTGCACCGAGAGACATTTTCTTCAAAACGGCATACCCGCGCGTAACTTCGCGGGGTTGATGGAGCTGTATGAGTGCACTTACATCCGCCTGCGCAACCTGGTGCCGGAACTCGATAACATGCCGGATCATGTTGTATCACGTATTGACGGTGTACTGGATCTGCATCTGAGAATCGTCGAACGCTGCAAGTTTACCACCACGCTTAATCTCACCTATTATTTTCACGATGATGACGGTAGCTTCCCGGCTCCGGACATGCAGGTACGCATGTACCATGATGCACAGGTCGGTGAAGTGATTTCCTGCGGCCGGCGTCGTGGTGTCCGTCATGCCGTCTACAATCGCATGTTCAATACCTATACCCTGTCTGAAAAATGGCGTATGAATCGATTCCTGCAGAAATGGTTGGGTTATTGCCTCATGCAGGGGCATCGCTTTATACCGGGCAGGATTACCCTGCCGGATGGCAGTGTTTCAGTGTCATCGGAAATTTCCCTTCTTAGCGTTGAATCCTAGCCATATATCTCTTCTGGGCAGGCCCAAAACCTTGCTCGTTCTCAGGGACTGCCGCATACTTAGTACCTGAGCAATTTAGTAGGTTATTATTTCACCCGGTTGCCACAGTGATACGGGTGTGTTGACGGGTAAAACATCATGCGGCTATCAACCAAAGGGCGTTATGCAGTGACCGCCATGCTGGATCTGGCCATCCACTATGACGAGGGTCCGGTAACGCTGGCGGGTATTTCCGAGGCGCAGGGTATCTCACTGTCCTACCTGGAACAGCTATTTGTTCGCCTGAAAAAGTACGGCCTGGTTGAAGGCTTGCGTGGCCCCGGTGGTGGTTATCGACTGGCGCATTCGCCCGAGGACATTTCCATCGCTCAGATCATCAATGCCATCGGTGAGGGTATTGATGTCACTCAGTGTGGTGGCAGAGAGGACTGCCAGGAGGGTGAGCGTTGTTTGACACACGCGTTGTGGGACAAGCTGGGTAAGGAAATTCATGGTTTTATGAAGGGTATTACGCTGGCCGGTTTTCTCAGGCGTGAAAAGGTCAGTGCAGTGGTGCGGCGCCAGCAGGCCGCTGTTGCAGTGCCGGTGGCTGATCCCGCATTAAACAAAACGGTTGCCGGTCACAGGGCACGGGTTATTAACTTTGAATGAAGCTTTACAGGTGATTTGAGATGAACCTTAGCATACCGATCTACATGGATTATTCCGCCACTACACCGGTTGACGAGCGTGTGGCCGAGAAAATGTGTACTTATCTCACGCGCCAGGGTCAGTTTGGTAACCCGGCATCGCGTTCACATGAATTCGGCTGGAAGGCTGAAGGTGCCGTGGAGCAGGCGCGCAAGGATGTGGCGCAGCTGATCAATGCCAATCCGAAAGAAATTATCTGGACGTCGGGTGCCACTGAATCAGATAACCTCGCGATCAAGGGTGCGGCGCATTTTTATCATAAAAAAGGCAAGCACATTGTAACCTTGAAGACCGAGCACAAGGCTGTGCTGGACTCCTGTCGTCAGCTGGAACGTGAGGGTTATGACGTGACCTACATGGACCCCGAACCCAGCGGGCTACTGGATCTGAAAAAGTTCACAGACACATTGCGTGACGACACGGTGCTGGTTTCCATTATGCACGTCAATAACGAAATTGGTGTCATCCAGGATATTGAAGCGATTGGTGAAATTTGTCGCGAGCAGAAGATTATATTTCATGTCGATGCTGCGCAGAGCGCCGGCAAGATTCCCATTGACACGGAGAAGCTCAAGGTGGACCTGATGTCATTTTCGGCACACAAGATCTATGGCCCGAAAGGTGTCGGTGCCTTGTATGTGCGTCGTAAACCGCGCGTACGCCTGGAAGCCCAGATGCACGGCGGTGGCCATGAACGTGGCCTGCGCTCCGGGACGCTGCCGACCCACCAGATTGTCGGGATGGGAGAGGCCTTCCGGATTGCACGCGAGGAAATGGTGGAAGAGGAGGCACGGATACGTTTGTTGCGTGACCGGCTCTGGAATTCCCTGAATGATATGGAAGAGGTCTATCTCAATGGCGACATGGATCACCGTGTGCCGGGTAATCTGAATGTCAGTTTTAATTTCGTAGAAGGTGAAAGCCTGATCATGGCCCTGAAGGACATGGCGGTGTCTTCAGGTTCGGCCTGCACCAGTTCCAGCCTCGAACCCTCCTATGTGCTGCGGGCACTGGGCCGCAACGATGAACTGGCACACAGTTCCATCCGCTTTTCCATTGGCCGCTTCACCACGGAGGAAGAGGTCGATTATGTGGCCGAACTGCTGCGGGAAAAAGTCACCAAGCTGCGCGATCTGTCGCCGCTCTGGGATATGTACAAGGAAGGCATCGATCTGAATTCCGTCCAGTGGGCCGCGCACTAGTGTGGTGTAACGAATAACGTGCACCTATCAGAGGCCCACAAATGAGCCAAGACAAGGCGCAGTCTGCAGTTAATGGTTATTCCCTTAACAAGGGCTGCAACGCCGTATTGGGTTATTTGTGGGCCTCCCTTCGGGCGAGACGAGAAGCCGTCATCTGCGGTGTTGCGTCTCTT
>Ga0316193_10000213_pt1 | contig 33535 bp, 31 predicted proteins | sample MerIslsedime2_MG_FD_207735 | JGI IMG/M metagenome (GOLD analysis project Ga0316193, IMG submission 207735) | Coastal sediment microbial communities from Maine, United States - Merrow Island sediment 2 | ecosystem: Environmental > Aquatic > Marine > Coastal > Sediment | place: USA: Maine... | reverse complement strand
GCCGCTCGCGAGATTCGAGTCGACATCCAGGAGGTCGCGGGTGCCTCGCACGCAGGCGCGTGCTCGGGGTCTCGCTGGCGCTCGACCGCGAATCCCGCCCCTGCCACTCCCCACCGCATCGCTCGCGGGATTCGAGTCGAGATCCGGGAGGTCGCGGGTGCCTCGTACGCTGGCGCGTGCTCGGGGTCTCGCTGGCGCTCGACCGCGAATCCCGCCCCTGCCACTCCCCACCGCGCCGCTCGCGGGATTCGAGTCGACAGCCGGGAGGCCGCGGGTGCCTCGCATGCTGGCGCGTGCTCGGGGTCTCGCTGGCGCTCGACCGCGAATCCCGCCCCGGGGAACCTCCAGCCCCCGAACCGGTTTCTATCTCCAGACCCGCACGAGGAGGCAGGGATGGTGTGGATCCGAAGGATCCAGGAGCCGAGGGACAACGAGATCACGCCGCACGGCACGTGGCTGAACCGTCGGCATTTCATCGGTCGATCGGCGAAGGCCGCTGTGGCGAGTGCGCTCGTCCCCGGCCTGCTGTCGGCCTGCGATACGGAGCAGGGAAGTGCGGCGACTCGATCCTCGGGTCTCCAGGAGGCGCCCGGCGGCCCGTCGCAGGACCGGGACTGGGCGTCGGTCCGGTCTGAGCTCGACGAGCCGCTGAACCCGTGGGAAGACGTAACCACCTACAACAATTTTTACGAGTTCGGGGTCGGGAAAGACGATCCGGCGCGCAACGCCCACTCGCTCAGGCCCCGGCCGTGGTCGGTGTCGATCGAAGGCGAGGTGGGGAAGCCGGGTGTCTACGACCTGGAGGACTTCCTCACGCCGCATGTCGTTGAGGACCGGGTCTATCGGCTGCGCTGTGTCGAGGCGTGGTCGATGGTGATCCCGTGGCGCGGCGTACCGTTGGGCGATGTCATTCGCCGGGTCGAGCCGACTTCGAAGGCTCGATTCGTGGAGATGACGACGCTGTTGGACGAAGAGCAGATGCCCGGCCAGCGCCGCCGGGTGCTCGACTGGCCGTACGTAGAGGCGCTGCGGCTCGATGAGGCACTGCATCCGCTGGCACTGCTGGCTACCGGAGTGTACGGTCGAGATCTGCCGAACCAGAACGGTGCGCCGCTGCGGCTGGTGGTACCCTGGAAATACGGGTTCAAGAGCGTGAAGTCGATCGTCCGGATTCGACTTCTGGAGAGCATGCCTCCGACGACCTGGGCGGTGTCCGCGCCGCGGGAGTACGGGTTCTATGCCAACGTGAACCCGAACGTCGATCATCCGCGGTGGACGCAGTCCCAGGAGCGCCGACTCGGTGAATTCCGCCGTCGTCCGACACTGATGTTCAACGGCTACGAGGACGAAGTAGGCTCGTTGTACTCGGGCATGGACCTCCGGCAGAACTTCTGACGGTGCGTGACCGGGCGTGGGCCGTCAGGGCCGGAATCTGGGTCCTGGCGCTGATTCCGGCCGGGTTGATCGTCGTGGACTTCCTGCGCGGTCGACTCGGTGCGAATCCGATCGAGGAGGTGATGCACCGGCTCGGCTGGTGGGCGCTCGCAATTCTGCTGATCAGCATGGCGGTCACTCCGTTGCGCCGAATCACCGGCTGGAATCGTCTCATTCGATACCGGCGCCTGATCGGCCTGTTCGCATTCGCCTACGCGACCGCCCACTTCCTGGTCTACATCGTCCTCGACCAGTGGTTCGCCTGGGGATACATCGTTGAAGACATCGCCAAACGGCCGTTCATCCTGGCTGGGTTTTCGGCCTGGCTCCTGCTGGTCCCGCTGGCTCTCACGTCCACCACGGCCTCGATCCGCCGCCTGGGCAAACGGTGGAGCGTTCTGCACCGGCTCGTGTACGCGGCCGCGGCGCTCGGGACGCTCCATTTCTTCTGGCGAGTAAAAGCGGATACGCGGGAGCCGGTCGTGTTCGTAATGGTACTGGCTCTGCTTCTGGTGCTGCGGATCCCCGCTGTGAGCAGGAAGCTCTCCGACCGGAGGCGCCGGCGTACCGAAAACAGAAACGGCGGGCACCGAAATGCCCGCCGCTCCGGTGATCGGGTTCCCGCTCCGGGTTCCTAGGTTGCCCGGAGCGGCACTACTCCCCGGGAGCCGGTTTGCGCCTCCACCCGGTGCAATTCGGCCGCGGAAGACTTCCTTCCTTCGAGGAGCACCGTGCCGTCTATCGAGCTCCCATCTTCACGCAGGGTTCCCTTGAAGGACGCCGTGCCGTCGATTTCGAGACACAGCTGGCCTTCCTGGAAGGATACCCCGGCGACGTGCTTCACAATCGGCCTGGGGCCGTCGTTCAAGAGCACCCGGGCGCTCAAGCTACCGTCATTGCTGCGGCGGATCTCGAGCAGCGAGGCGATCGTCCGAGTGGCGTCCGGCCGACGGAGCGACGACCCCGCCACCACCTTCCACACGCCGACGATATCGTCCGCCGCGCCGACGCCAAACGGTTCGATCAGGGACTGGTCTGCGGCTCCCGACACGAACATGCCACCCCACAGGACCGCCACTGAGAGGACGGCCTTCACCGCCTCCATCCCTGTCCGCTGTGCGTCGTACCACATTCTGTCCCCCCCTGCGCTCGCGACGATCGACCCCGCCGTCGTCGTTCTGTCACTCACTTGCTTGACCTGAACAGTGGCAACCCCCGTGCCATGATCAATGGGAAACCGTAAAACGCTGGGCGGCAGTGATTTAGGCGTCGTCGTCGCGAGTGCGCAGTTTCCCCTGTTCGTCCGGTCCCGGAATCCGGTGTTTCGAATCCGAACACTTCCGCGCCCCGGTCGGCCGACTCGCGCGTTCTCACTGGCCACAGACTCGCCTTGCACCGGGCGAAGTGGAGCGCATACCTTCGGCCGCCGTCAGTACCGATTGCCGGACTGTTCGTCGATCCGGGCCGTTGGTTCCTCAGTCAGACCAGGGAGATGAATCGTGCCGCAGATTCCGGAGAGCTTCATTCTCATCGGCCAGGTGTCGTTGATTCCGCTGGCAGGGCTCGTGGCTGCGCTGGTCGCATCCAGGATTCCGAGCCTCCGCGCCGACACCTGAGCCGGCGGCCCGCAGTCGCGGGTGTGCACGGTGGTCCGGTCTCTCGTCGTCGAACCGTCGACGGGGTGCCGGACTTCGCCTATTCTACGGCCATGCAAATCGAATCTGACGATCTGCCGTTCCCGTCCGGTGACGGAGGCCCTGTGGCAATGATCCGGCTGACCGGAGAGTTGACCACGAAAGCTCGCAGGACGCGTGCGCGGTTTCAGCGGCGTCTCGCCCGTAACATTCAGGCTTCGTTCGCGGCGTCCGGACAGACCTGTGAACTGCGCGAGAGCTGGAGTCGTCTGCTCGTGCGCCTGGAGCCCGGCGGCTCGTTCGACCCACTGAGGCGAGTTTTCGGAATCAGCAGCTTCTCGGTGCTTGACGGCGCGTGTCTGGCGAGCATGGACGATATTGTCCAGCTGGGAACGGCGCTGTACGCAGAGCAGGTACGCGGTCGTCGATTCGCCGTACGGCCGCGGCGGAGCGGAACTCACGGGTTCAGTTCGATGGATATCGCCGTTCAACTCGGCTCTGCCCTCAACGAAGGCGCCACTGTCGATCTCCGCGACCCGGAATTCGAAGTCTTCGTCGAGGTCCGAGGCCAACGCACGTTCTTCTTCTCGTCAAAAACGAGCGGGGCCGGCGGACTCCCGCTCAGAGTAGAGGGGAAGGCTGTGTCGCTGCTCTCCGGGGGGTTCGATTCCCCCGTCGCATCGTGGATGATGCTTCGCCGTGGCATCGCGCTCGACTACGTGTTCTGCAATCTGGGTGGTGAGGCGTACCGTCGGATGGTGCTCGAGATCGCGAAGCTGCTCACCGAACGCTGGAGTCACGGCACCAGTCCGATCGTGCATATCGTCGACTTCGAACCGATTGTCGATGAACTCAAGCGGGTGGTCCGTCCCGCGCTCCTCCAGGTGGCACTGAAGCGCCAGATGTATCGAGCCGCGGACCGGATCGCCGGCAGGATTCGGGCAGACGCGATCGTGACGGGTGAAGCCGTGGGACAGGTGTCCTCGCAGACCCTGGCCAACCTCAGGGCGATTGACCCCGTGAGCAGGCGCATTGTATTGCGTCCGCTCGTCGGAATGGACAAGGAAGATATCATCGAGTTGTCCAGGAAAGTCGGCACATATGCCCTGTCGGCTCGTGTCCAGGAGCACTGCGCAATCACTGACGAACGACCTGCCACGGCTTCACGGTCCCGAATTCTGGATGCGGCGGAAGTGGATCTGGACCCCGAGCTGCTTCGCGCTGTCACCGACGACGCCGAGCGAGTAGACGTTCGGGCGCTGGATCTCGTCGAACTCGCCGGGCAGGCGCTATTCGTAGATCAGGACATCGCCGGGTCAACACGAATCGACATGCGACCGGCGGAAGCGAGGGAAGCTGTGCCGTGGCCGGGAGCCGTAATACGATCATATGATGATCTGGCGCGTGGATTCAAGGAATTCGAGCGCACCCGGCCGGTCGTTATCATGTGTGCGCAGGGACTTCTCAGCGCGCAGATCGCGGAGCGGATGCAGACGGCCGGGTTTGAAGCGTACAGCCTGAGAGGCGGAGAGCGGTCGTTGCGGCACGAACTCAAACAAACCCGTGCGCCCTCCACCGAGTCGAAGGAGCATGAATCGTGAGCGATTCCGGTGCCGGCGAGCATGACCTTCTGCAGTTGATGCGCGAGGCCGGGGATCTGCCGGGTCACGTGGCCCTGATCATGGATGGAAATGGTCGTTGGGCGAGAGAGCGGGGACTCCCCCGCTGGATGGGACATCGGGAAGGAATGAAGTCGGTGCGGAGGTGTGTGGAAGCCTCTCTCGAGGCCGGCCTGAAACACCTCACCCTGTACGCCTTTTCGCGAGAGAACTGGGACCGCCCGGCCGATGAAGTGGAAGCCCTGATGTCGCTGCTCGTTGAATATGTCGAGCGTGAGTCGGAGGACCTGCTCCGGAACGGCGTCAAGGTCCGGGTGTTCGGTGATCTCGAACGCCTGAGCGACAAGGCTCGAGAATCGGTGAAATTACTAGAGGCGACGACGGCACCCGGGGACAACCTGCAGTTGAATCTGGCGATCAGCTATGGTTCGCGCGACGAGATCCTGAGGGCGGTCAGGCGACTGGCCGAGCAGGTGTCTCGGGGTGAGATCAACCCCGAGGACGTCAATGAAGCGAAGTTCGAGCAGGAGCTGTACACTGCGGGCTGGCCTGACCCGGACCTGTTGATCCGGACCTCCGGGGAGTTACGGATCTCGAATTTTCTCTTGTGGCAGATTGCGTACGCTGAATTGTACGTGACCCCGGTACTCTGGCCAGACTTCGGCAGACAGGAACTGTTCCAGGCGATACTGGAATATCAGCGTCGGGAACGACGATTCGGCCGGGTCTCGGCTTGAACCCGACAGGCTGGACAGGGGCAGGACTCGTGGCCGACCGGCACGTTTTTCACACCGAGGGGGCCCGATGGCATCGGAACTGAGCAAACGTCTGGCCGTGGCCGCGGTCGGAATCCCGGTGTGCATCGCTGTCGCGTATACGGGAGGGGTCGTTTTCGCCGCTGGACTCGGCGTCCTCGCATACCTCGCCGTTGGCGAGATCGGCGCGATGCTCGGTGATCGTGGCAGGCCGCACATGAACCGGGTCGGAGCGCTGCTCGCGGGCCTGTTTCCGCTTGCCGCGGTCCTGTTCGGCCCCCAGGCGATCGGCTGGCTCGCGGTGGCGTGCCTGCTGGGTCTGCTGGGCTTCGCCACACTCCATATTCCGCCGGCGGAAATGCCGTTCCAGACGGCGGCGCTGACGTTCACGGCTGTCCTGTATGTCGGCGGCCTGCTCTCATTCGGCGTCACACTTCGCGAGCTCCAGCCAGATCGACTCGGAGGAACTTTGCTGTTCTTTCTGCCCGTCGTCGTGACGTGGATCGTGGACACTGCAGCGTATACCGGGGGCAGGGCAATGGGACGCCGGAAGATGGCGCCCGCCATCAGTCCGAATAAGACAGTCGAAGGAGGAATGTCGGGACTGCTCGCCGGTCCTGCTGCAACCGTGACCTATACGTGGCTCGCCCTGCCGGATATCGCCGACAGTCTGGGCCTCGGGCTACTCGTAGTGCTCGGCCTCATGCTCGCTGCCGCCGCAATCCTCGGCGACCTGGCCGAATCATCCCTGAAGCGTGAATGCCAGGTGAAGGACTCGTCCGCGCTTCTACCAGGGCACGGCGGGCTCCTGGACCGGATGGACTCACTCCTGTGGACCATTCCCGTCGCGTACTTCTTCCTCGCGGTGATTGCGTGACCGACAATCCCGTCGGCGTCACCCTGCTGGGCGCGACCGGCTCGATCGGTCGGTCGACCCTTCGCGTCGTCGCCCGGCACCCGGACCGGTTCCGCACTGTGGCCCTCACTGCGGCTCGGAGCGCTGAGTCTCTCGATGCGCTCGCTTGCGAAGCGGGGCCGGATTTCGTCGTTCTGGCCCACGGCCGTCCGACGGAGTTCGACCCGCGATGGACGGGGGAGTGGAAATACGGTTCTGACGAGCTCGCAGCTGCCGCAGCGGGCACCGAAGGCGGGATCGTAGTCAACGCCCTGGTAGGGTATGCCGGTCTCGAATCGACTCTCCGCGCACTGCAGTCCGGACGGCGGTTGGCGCTGGCCAACAAGGAATCTCTCGTGGCCGGTGGCGAGCTGGTACTGGAGGCCTGGCGGTCCGGCGGCGGAGAGCTCGTCCCGGTCGACAGTGAGCACTGCGCCATCCACCAGTGCCTGGCCGGCCGGCCGACAGAGGAAGTCTCCAGGCTGGTCCTCACTGCATCCGGCGGACCGTTTCGTACGTTGCCTGCCGATCAGTTCGCGTCGATCAGGCCAGAAGATGCGCTTGCCCACCCGACCTGGAGCATGGGCCACAAGATCACGGTCGATTCCGCCACCCTGGCTAACAAGGCGCTCGAAGTCATCGAAGCGCACCTGTTGTTCGGAGTGCCCTACGACTGCATCGACGTGGTCGTCCACCCACCGTCGATCGTGCACTCGTTCGTGGAATTCCGCGACGGATCGACAATGGCGCAGATGGGGCATCCTTCGATGGAGGTGCCGATCCTCTACGCCCTGGCAGCGCCCGAGCGCCTGGCGACCGAATTCAGGCCTTTCGATCCGATCGCCGATGGTCCCCTGGTGTTCGAGCCGGTTCGGGAAGCCGAATTCCCGATGTTCGGGCTCGGTGTCGCGGCTGGACGGGCGGGCGGTACCCAGCCGGCGGTGTACAATGCCGCCAACGAAGTCGCGGTGCGGGCCTTCCTCGATCACGAACTGTCGTTTCCCGGAATCCCGGCGGTGGTGGAACAGGTGCTCATTGGAATGGCACCCCGGCCGGTCCGGTCGCTCGAAGACCTCGCGGCAGCTGATCTCGAGGCCCGAGAGCGGGCCCGGGAGGCCACGCGAGGCTTGTCATGAGCGGAACACGCCGATATGTCCGGGGTGCAATCTTCGCTGAACGTGCGTGCCCGGATGTCGCCGGTACGCCTGGACGGGTCCGACAGCTGAAAGTCGACTGGGGAATGCGCGCATGCTGACCACCATCCTCGCCACGGCCATCGTGCTGGGTGTCTTGATCCTGGTTCACGAACTCGGGCACTACTGGGCGGCCAAGCTCGTGGACATCGAGGTGTCCCGGTTTTCCATCGGTTTCGGCCCGAAGCTCATCGGCTTCAAGCCAGGCGAGACGGAGTACGTGATTTCTGCCCTTCCGCTCGGTGGCTACGTCAAGATGGAGGGCATGATCGACGAGGAAGTCACTTCGGCCCTCGAGGGTGGCCCGACCGCCGAAGAACGACAGCCCTCACCCCGGGATTTCGATGCCAAGCCGTTGTGGGCCCGCTTCTTCGTGATTTCCGCCGGCGTGCTGATGAATTTCCTGTTCGCATTCGTGGCGTTCAGTTTCATCGCTCACGACCGGGGAGTCTTCGAACCGGTCGTCGGCGAGGTGGTGGAGGGATCACCCGCGGAGGCCGTCGGACTTCAACCCGGGGACAAAATTCGTGAGGTGAATGGCCACCGGACAGATGACAGGTCGGACGTCACCCGGTACATCCTGCCGCGCGCCGGAGAGGAACTTCTTCTGTCCGTGGAGCGGGACGGCCGGACGATTGAAGTCGAAGTCGTTGCCGGGGCAGTCCGGGAGTGGGACAGCATCGCACGGGACACAATTGAGTTTGGCCGGATCGGTGTGACCTTCCCGGTTGGAGAGGACTCCTACAGGGCACTCGGCGTCGGGGAGTCGATCGTTGCAGGGGCCCGGGAAACGGGCTCCTGGGTCAGCGAGGTCACCGGGTTCTTCGCCCAGCTGTTGACGGGTCGGCGCTCGCCGAAGGAGCTCGGGGGGCCGATCGTGATCGGGCAGCTGTCCGGCCAGTTCGCCCGGGCGGGCTTCTGGCCGCTGCTCGACTTCATGGCGATCATCAGTGTCAATCTGGCCGTGCTGAATCTTCTTCCGATTCCGGTGCTCGACGGCGGACATCTGCTGTTCCTGGCGATCGAAGGACTTCGAGGCGGGAAGCCCGTGAGCATCGAACAGCGGCTCCGGTTCTCTCAGATCGGCATGCTGCTGGTGCTCGGCTTGATGGTGTGGGCGTTCGCCAACGACATCATGAGGCTCGTCGGGGCCTGATCGTCTGCCGGTTCAGCCTGCCGTAAACAGCGACAGCTGGGCGCCGCGTCGGCTGACCCGGCCGACGAGATCGGACACATCCTTCAGTGGTCCGGCTTCGTTCTGTCCCGCGACTTCGACCACGCCCCGGTATCCGGCCGGGAAAATCGCTGAACGGACGGCTGCCAGCGCGAGTCGAGGCTCGTTGCATTCCTGGCTCAGGTGCGCGAGCAGCACGCCGCCGAGCTCCGGATGCAGGATCTCGCGCGCGAGGTCACCAGCCAGGTGATTCGACAGGTGACCGCGGCTTCCTCCGATTCGCTGCTTCAGGGACCATGGGTAGGGAGCATCCCGCAGGCGCACTTCGTCGTGATTCGCCTCCAGGACGAGGTAATGACAGCCGGCCAGCGCTGCTCGGACCGGCATGGTCGCCCGGCCAAGATCCGTCGCCACCGCCGCTTTCAGAGCGCTTCCTGCCTCTGTCACCGTGACCGCGACCGGGTCTGCCGCATCATGGCAGGTAGGTATGGCGTGGATCTCGAGATCACCGATCCGGAATCGCGTCCCCGGCTCGAAAATCTGCGTCTCCTCGCCTCCACGCAGCAGATTCTCGCAAGCCGCGGCCGTGCCCGTGGTCATGAACAGCGGCCACCCCCAGCGCCGGGCGGCGATACCGATTCCCGCGGTGTGATCCCGATGCTCATGGGTGACGACCACCGCATCCACATCGGCCGGATTCCGGTCCAGTGACTCGAGTCTGCGGGCGAGTTCAGAGCCGCTGAACCCGGCGTCCACCAGAATCCGGGTCGAATCGGATTCAATGAGCACCGAGTTGCCGCGGCTTCCACTTCCCAGACTGGCGATCCTCAAGCCGAATCCCACCGCTGTGACTCATCCCAGCAGGCCGCCAGGAAGGCGCGAGTCCCGTCGTCCGGCTCGATCTGTCTGCGGTTCATCACGAGCAGCGCCGTATCGACGAAAGCTCCTCTGTCGTACGTGGGAGCTCCTGGAGCATGTCCCCAGGCAAAGGGTCGAACCCACTTCGGCGGACGGGAGTCGCCGAAGAGGTTTGCACCGGCTTCCACGACCGTTCCCGTGTTGATCATCGTGCCGATCGCCGTCTTCACGTGATCCCCGATCAGGCAGCCCAGCTTGACCAGTCCTGTCTCGATCTCTCCGCCGCGGTCTCCAAGCCGTACGGGGCCATAGTTGTTCTTGAGATCGCTGTTCGCTGTCATGGCTCCGAGATTCACCCAGCTTCCCAGGTATGCGTGACCGAGGAATCCATCATGTGCTTTATTCGCGTAGCCGAGCACGACCGTCTCCTCGATCTCGCCTCGCAGATAGCAGCGGGGACCGGCGGACACGGCGTCGAACGGTCCTCCGAGCAGCCGCGAACCGGCTCCAGCGTGCACCGGCCCCGTGAGCCTCGCCCCGGCACGCACTTCGACCCCGTCGTCCAGGCGGATCCCGCCGTGTCGGGTATCGAACAACACACCGGGCTCGATCCTGACGTCCGCTCCGAGACTCACGGGGCCCGCACCAAGCAGATGCACGCCGTCGGGGAGGGGAGATGAATCGAGCCTCGACAGGTCATGGGCCAGTCTTTCGGGATTCCCGCTGACGAGTTCCCACACATTGTGCAGCAGGACTCCATCCAGCTGCTGCTCCCTGAACCCCGGGAGCCCGACCGGCTCAGAAAACCAGGATTCGTCGGGGACGTCTGTGCCGGCGGGAAGCCAGGCCCCGGCGACCTGGTCAGCGACCAGCAGCAGTGCAGGCCCGGGTGTCGTAGGCGAATTCCAGTTCGAATTCTCGGACGGGACAAACCGCGAGCACAGGAACAGGCGATCTCCGTCAACAGGCGCCTGCTTCCTGGCCAGCACGGGCGGAGTACCCGGCTCCTGGAACCGGGTGAGCCAGCTGCGGGAAAGGGTCGCCGCGGTCGACAGACCCGCGAATCGCTCGAGGCGCTGTCTGAGCAGTCGGTCGCCGAATCTCAGTTCGCCGCACGGGCGGGTCAAAGAAAACGGTGTCCAGCCGTCTGCGGTGCGATCATCGAAGACGCAAAGGTTCACGGTATCGATCCTCACTCTTCCTCGATGAATGCAAGAAGACGCTTCAGGTGCGAGGCGTGATCTTTAGGCATTACAAGCGTTTCAGTGCCGACCCGAACGACGACCGTGTCGTGCATGCCGAACAGGTGGACGCGGCCCCCTTCGGCCCAGACGACGTTTCCCGAGCCTTCGAGGACGTTTGCCTCACCGACCAGGACATTCCCGGCCGAATCGTGGTCACGAGTGCGGTCCAGTGCGGCCCAGGTTCCGACATCGTCCCACACGAAAGGAGCGTGTGCCACCTCGACCCGATCCGAACGCTCGAGAATTCCCACGTCGATGCTGATGGGCTGAACCGTATCGAAAAAGCCGTCCACGTCTCCGGATTCGAGCAGGGGAAGCGTGGGTTGGAGTTCGACCGCCCATCGCCGGGCCTGATCGATCAGGTCGCGGGCGCGCCACACGAAAATCCCCGAATTCCAGAGGTGAATCCCGGATACCGAGTACTGTTGGGCCATATCCCGGTCGGGCTTCTCGTGGAATCGGGTTACGGAATGGACTCCCTCGCCCCGGTCCGGTCCCACCTCGATGTAGCCGTAGCCGGTCTCGGGACGAGACGGTTCGATTCCGAGGCAAACGAGACTCCCTCGTTCGGTCGCCGCGCGGGCCGCTCTGTCGATCGTGGCCTGGAACAGGTCGAATGGCTCGATTACGTGGTCGGAGTGGAGAGAGATCATGATCGCGCCGGGATCTGTGCGCTCGATCTCGTGTGCGGCCCACACCAGCGCAGGTGCGGTACTGCGAGCGATCGGTTCGACGAAGAACGCAGCCGCATCGAGGCCCGGAACAACCTGCAGGAATGGCTCGACGAGTCCACGCCCGGCGAGGATCCGTACCCGATCCTCTCCAACGAGACGGCTGGCGCGTACGACCGTATCCCGGATCAGTGATCTGTCGCTTCCCAGCGGGAGGAGTTGTTTGGGTCGCTCCGGTGTAGAAGCCGGCCAGAACCGGGAGCCGATGCCTCCGGCGAGGATCACAGCATATCGGTTCGGGAGCTCGTCGTCTGATCTGGACATGAGATTCCGGTGCGGAGACGGGATCTGGAGACGGTGGCCGATGCGCCGCCGTCCCCGGCCTCGCGCGCGCCGCGAAGTCTGCTATAATACCGGGCGTTTGAGCAACCCGAGCAAACCGTGAGCGAGGTATACATGACAGCATATTCGATGCGCGGCGTCATAGCGACGGCTGCATTGCTGGTAGCGATCTCCGCGTGTGGAGACTCGACCGAGCCGCTACTCCTCCCGCTTCCGGAGGAGGCAGAAGCAGTCGAGTTGACCGATTTCAACACGGGAGCGCTGCTCGATCCGTCGGCATTCGACCTGATCACGAGCACCGTCATCCGCACCGACCAGAATCCCGGGTGGGACTTCGTGTTCTTCGTTGATGAGTCGGATGGGCCGGTCCTGGCCTCGCGCGGAGTATACACGGAAGACGAGGACACCGAGCCGGGAATCCAGGCAGTACTGTCGAGCTTCGATGGCCTTACGGAGGCTCCCGACAATGGTTATGTCGTGCTCGAACCGATTCTGATCTCGGTCGGCGATGTGATCGTGAGTCGCAGCCGCCAGGATCAGACCTACGGAAGCTTGCGGTGCCGATACTTCGGCAAATTCAGCGTCGACGCGATTGACGAGACCGAGGGGACCGTGACGTTGACCCACCTCGTAAACCCGAACTGCGAGAACCGGAACCTCGATCCCAGCACGAATCCGTGATTGATGTCCGGCGACTCCGCCTCGAACCGGAGGTCGTGAGAGCGCGACTTGCCGTGCGAGGAGACGCCGAAGTAGACGAACTGCTCGACCGGGTCCTGGCGCTCGACGGACGCCGGAGGGCGATCCTCGGCGAAGTCGAGGTGTTGAAACAGCGGCGGAACGAGGCGTCGCGCGAGATCGGAGACAGGAAACGGAGCGGCGAGTCCGCTGACGACCTGCTGGCCGAAATGAAGGCCGTGGCCGATCAGGTCCGGGATCTCGATGCGGACCTGGCGTCCGTCGAAGCCCAGCTTGAGGCGTCGCTGCTGCAGATCCCGAATCTGCCTGATGCGCGGGTACCGCCAGGCGGAGAGGGCGAGTTCGAGGTCGTCCGCGCCCGGGGCGAGCCCAGGCCACAGACTCCGGAAGATGAGCCGCATTGGGAGATCGGCGCGCGCCTCGCTGTGCTCGACCTCGAACGCGGCTCGAAGATCGCGGGATCCGGGTTTCCTGTTCTGTTCGGACAGGGGGCGCGTCTGAACCGCGCGCTGATTCAGTTCATGCTGGACCTGCACACGGAGGAGCATGGCTACATCGAGGTAGCGCCGCCCTTCGTCGTGAACCGGGAGAGCCTGGTCGGCACGGGCCAGCTCCCGAAATTCGAGGAAGACCAGTATCGGACGGTGCCCGACGACCTGTTCCTCGTTCCGACGGCTGAGGTCCCGGTCACGAACCTGCACCGGGGCGAAATCCTGGATTCCGCCGATCTGCCCAAGGCGTACGTGGCCTACACTCCGTGCTTCCGCCGAGAGGCCGGCGCCGCCGGCAGGGACACGCGGGGACTGCTCCGGGTGCATCAGTTCGACAAGGTCGAGCTGGTCCGCTACAGCCGTCCGGAGGAATCGGCGAATCAGCTCGAGTTGCTTACTGGCCACGCGGAGACGGTGCTGGAGCGGCTCGAACTGCCCTATCGTCGCATCCTGTTGCCCGGTGGCGATCTCGGATTCTCGAACGCGATTACCTACGACCTGGAGGTCTGGTCTCCTGGCGTGGGTCGCTGGCTCGAGGTCTCGAGCTGTTCCTCGTACAGCGACTATCAGGCCCGGCGTGCCAACATCCGATTCAGGGAACAGGCGTCGGGGAAGCCGGACTTCGTGCATACCTTGAATGGTTCTGGAGTCGCCCTGGCCCGCACACTCGTCGCGATTCTCGAGAATCGACGCGAGCTCGACGGAAGTGTGTCGGTCCCGGACGTGCTCAGACCCTATACGGGTTTCGATCGGCTCTCACCGCCGTGATCGGGAGGATTTCAGCCGGGCGTCGGTTCGTCCCACTGGGGATCTTCTTCCTGTTTGCCGCGGTTCTCGTCTCCTATCTCGTCTACAGCCAGCAGATCGCGCAGGAATTGCGACGCGACGCGTCGGTATTCAGTCGAATCTACTTCCAGACCGTCCAGGCTGTGGTGTCGCCGGATGGCTTTACGGCGGAAGGAGAATTCGCGCTGCTCCAGGAGCTGTATGCCCTCGGGATTCCGGTGGTTCAGACGGACCTCGAGGGCAATCCGACCCTCAGCGTGAACCTCCCGTTTCCGGTGGACCTCGAGATCCCGGCAGACCGGGAGCGCGTGCGAGAATATGTCGGCCAGCTGGATGCTTCGAACCCGCCTCACGTGGACGAATCCTCCGGATTCATCGTGCACTACGGGGAGCCAGCATTCCTTCGCCGGCTGAAGTGGATTCCGTGGTTGCAGGCGGCGTTGCTCCTGGCGGTCGTCGGGATCGGTGCGTGGATCATCAGAACGAGCTACCAGGCTGAGCGGGAGCGCATCTGGTCCGGTATGGCCAGAGAGTCGGCGCATCAGATGGGAACACCCTTGAGTTCACTCGTCGGATGGCTGGAATTGCTCGAGGTCGACGCAGGACAGGACGGGTCAGCGCCGAAGTTCGGTCTCGAGCTGCCCGGGGCCGAGATCGATGTGCGCGAGGAGATGCGTCACGACCTCAGGCGGCTGGAAAAGGTGTCACGCCGATTCGAGGCTATCGGGCGTGCGCCAGAGTTGCGACCCGTGGATGTGCCAGAGCTGCTGCGGAACCTGTCCCGCTATTTCGAAGCGAGGCTTCCATCGCTGGGCGGCCGGGTCCGGCTCGAGACGGAGCTTCCAATGGTCGCTCCGACGGTTCAGGGCGAAGAGACTCTGCTGGAGTGGGCATTCGAGAATCTCGTGAAGAATGCGCTCGATTCCCTCGCGGGTCGGGACGGTACGATCCGGATCGTCTACGGCGGCGTGCAATCCGGTCGGGCAGTGTATCGGGTAGAGGACGACGGCGATGGTGTCCCGGAGCGCCTCCGGGGCTCGCTGTTCGATGTTGGCATCACCTCGAAGCAAGGCGGGTGGGGCGTCGGATTGTCGCTGGCCCGCCGAATCGTGGTCGAGGTTCACGGTGGGGTGATCCGTCTGGAGGAGTCGGACGGCGGTGCTGTCTTCACCCTGGAACTGCCATTGGCTGAAGCGTTGGCGTGAGCGGAATCTCTCTCAACCCCGAACAGCAGGCCGCGGTCGATTACGGCGAGGGTCCGCTACTGATCCTTGCCGGGGCCGGCTCAGGCAAGACACGAGTTCTCACGTCCCGGGTGGCCCGGCTCGTGGCAGAGAACGGTGTGCCGCCCCGCAGAATCCTGGCGGTGACGTTCACCAACAAGGCCGCGGGCGTGATGCGCGATCGCATCGCGGAGAAACTGGGCGAGGACCCGCGGGGGCTCTGGGCCGGGACGTTTCATTCGATCTGTGCGCGGCTCCTGCGCAGAGAAGGCGACCGCCTCCCGCGGGGCGCGAGGTTCACGATCTACGATGAAGACGATTCCCGCCGGGCGCTGAAACAGGCTATGGAGGAAGTGGACCTGGATCCGGCTCGCTGGACCCCGAATGCCCTGCGCGCCAGGATTTCTGATGCCAAGAACGCACTCGTGGGCCCGGACGAATATGGAGTGCAGGCCTTCGACCTGATGTCGCGCGCCGTGGCCAAAGTCTACCCGGCGTACGAAAAAGTCCTTGTGCGTTCGAACGCGTACGACTTCGACGACCTTCTCGTCCATACGGTCCGCCTGATCGAGGATCACCCGGAGGTCGGGGACCGCTACGCGGATCAGTTCCTTCACGTGCTGGTCGACGAGTACCAGGACACGAATCACGCCCAGTACAGAATTATCCGCCGACTCGCCCGAGGCCACGGGAACGTGTGCGTCGTGGGGGATGACGACCAGTCGATCTACGGCTGGCGTGGAGCCGACGTACGGAACATCCTCGATTTCGAACGCGACTTTCCCGGCGCCGCCGTAGTGCGGCTGGAGGAAAACTACAGATCCACCCCTTCAATCCTGGAAGTCGCGAACGAGGTGATCGGGAACAACCGATCGCGCAAAGAAAAGCGTCTGCGAACGACGCGTCCCGAGGGAGAGCCCGTCGCCCTGATGCAATTCACCGACGAGCGGGCAGAGGCGCACTGGGTCGTGGGGCAGATCGAACAGGGTGAGGGCGGATACAGGCCCGATCAGGCAGTCATTCTGTACCGGACGAATGCCCAGTCGAGGCCGTTCGAGGACGCTCTCCGCCGTGCGCGTCTGCCGTACCGGATCGTAGGTGGGGTCAGGTTCTACGAACGGAGGGAGATCAAGGACGTATTTGCATATCTGCAACTCGTGGCGAACCCGTCTGACGAGGCGGCGTTCGCCCGGGCCGTTTCCTGGCCACGTCGTGGTGTCGGCTCGATCACGTTGGAGCGCTTGAGAACGGAGGCCGGCGCGAGGGATCTGTCACTCCTCAACGCTGCAGAACTGGCGCCCGACATCCCGGGGATTCCGCCGGCCGGGGCGAACGCTCTGCGGGACTTTGCGGCCGGGATCTCGGCCCTGGCCGAGCTCTCGGCCGGCGCTGATACCGAGGAAGTCATCCGGGAAGCCATCAGGAGCTTCGGCCTCGTGCAGGCGCTGGAATCGGAAGAGGACGGCGCGGATCGAATTGCCAATCTCACCGAGCTTCTGGCCGCAGCCTCCGCCTTCGATCCGACCGAGATCGAAGACGGCGCGGATGACGCCACGGATCTCGAGCTGTATCTGCAGTCCGCGGCGCTGAGGGCCGACATCGACGACTACAACGAACGAGCGCCCGGGGTCACACTGATGACCCTGCACAACGCGAAAGGGCTCGAGTTTCCTGTCGTCTACGTCGTCGGCCTCGAGGATGGCCTGTTTCCGCTGTCCCGGGCGATGGAGACAACGGAGGAACTGGAAGAGGAGCGCCGCCTGTTCTACGTCGGAGTCACGCGTGCGGAGGATCGATTGACCCTGACGTACGCACAGCGCCGGTGGCGCTACGGCAACGAGCAGCGGTCGGCGCCGTCCCAGTTCCTGGCTGAACTGCCCGACGGGCCCGTTCGCCGTCACTGGTCAGCGGCGGGAAAGCCGCGGGCCAGGCGCGCTCCGATTCTGCAGGATGATGACTCGGCCGAGTGGAGCTGGAAACGTTCGATCTCACGTCAATCCGCGGTGCCGAAGGACAAAGAAATCCGTTACGATTTCAGCGATTCGCAAGAGGAACTTCGGATCCAGACCGGAGCCCGGGTGGTCCACCCCGAATTCGGCGAAGGCGAGATCGTCAGCGTCAGTGGTCGGGGCACCGGCGTGAAGGCCGAGATCGACTTCGGAGAGGCCGGAGTGCGCAAAGTCATGGTAGTCCACGCGGGTCTGCGGCCCGCCTGAGAGAGGAGAGGCGCGTGCATGGATGCTTCCGGGCCGTCGTGCTGGCGGCAGCCGTCGTTACCTGGGGCTGTGGCGTGAACGGGTCTGAGACGCCGACCCCGGACCGGATTCTGGTCGGAGGCTCGGTGTGGACCGGAGACGCCAGTCTCCCGACGGCCGAGGCAGTCTCGATCGCGAACGGACGAATCACTGCGGTGGGTGGCAGCGAGGAGATCCGGGCACTCGCCGGACCGGATTCGGACGTCATTGAACTCGACGGGCGATTTGCCATGCCCGGGTTCATCGACACGCACACCCACTTTCTGGACGGCGGACTTCGCCTTGAGTCGGTGGATCTGCGAGACGCTTCGAGCCGGGCGGAATTTGCGCGCCGCCTGAAGGAGTACGCCGAGCAGCTTCCGCCGGGTACCTGGATTCTCGGCGGAGACTGGGACCACGAATTGTGGGGAGGGGAGCTGCCGGATCGCGCCTGGATCGATGAGATCACGCCGCAGCATCCGGTATTCGTGACCCGGCTCGACTGGCACATGGCGCTCGCCAATAGCAGGGCTCTCGAACTGGCGGGATTCGATCCGAGTGCGCCGGACCCGGCTGGCGGTGAGATCGTGCGGGACGAGACCGGGAGACCAACCGGCGTATTCAAAGACGAGGCGATGGGATTCCTGTTCGCGGCCGTCCCGGAGCCTACGCATGCAGAGCAGGACTCGGCGCTGTCGGCAGCGATGCGGTACGCGGCCTCACTCGGGGTCACGGGAGTGCACGACATGGGTACGTGGGATGGCCTGGCGGCTTACGAGCGGGCGCACGCTCGGGGCGCGCTGACGCTCAGGGTCCGTGCCTTCGTGCCCCTGTCGACGGTAGAGCGCCTCGCGACGTTCGTCGACGGACGTGGGGGTGTCGGCGATGACATGCTCAGCTGGGGAGGGCTCAAAGGATTCGTGGATGGCTCGCTGGGATCCTCAACCGCTCTGTTCTTCGATCCGTATCTCGATACCCCCTCCACGAGCGGCCTGACGGTAATCGGGATGGACGAATTGGCGGACCGCGTGAGGGCGGCCGATGCGGCCGGACTGCAGGTGGCGATCCACGCGATCGGCGACCGCGCCAACGCGGAGTTGCTCGACCTGTACGGCAACCTTGTACGGGAACACGGAGCGCGCGATCGGCGCTATCGGATCGAACACGCCCAGCACCTTCGCCCGGAGGACTACCGCCGATTCGCCGAGTTCGGAGTCATCCCGGCCATGCAACCGTATCATGCGATTGATGATGGGAGGTGGGCCGAACGAAAGATCGGGCCTGACAGAGCTCGGTCGACATATGCTTTCCGCTCGCTCGAGGCGGCCGGCGCACGCCCGGCATTCGGGTCCGACTGGACAGTCGCGCCGCTGGATCCGCTGCTCGGCGTCTACGCTGCCGTGACCCGGCAAACTCTGGACGGTGCCCACCCGGATGGCTGGATTCCCGACCAGAAAGTCAGCGTCGACCAGGCCCTCACGGCCTATACGCGCGACGCCGCGCGCGCAGGCTTCTGCGAGGATCGAGTTGGGACGATCCGGCCCGGCATGCTGGCGGACATTGTGGTGTTGGATCGAAGTCCATTCGATGTCGAGCCGGAGCGAATCAAGGACCTCCAGGTCGAGATGACAATTGTCGGGGGTGAAACCGTGTTCGAGCGCGGCGGCTGATCAGCCCTGATCGACCCGGGCGGGGCCGATCCTGGTCCCGGCTGGATCGAGTACGGCGTCCAGCACGGGAGCCGGTGGCGGGGTGATCGAAGCGGAGAGGGCTTGCTCGACCCGTCGAGCAGCCTCGGCCGAAGTGTCGCCGCGCAGGTCCCAGAAATCAGAGGATCCGTGCGGCAGTGGGAAGTGGTGATCGGCCGTCTGGTCGATTGCTTCGAGGCTCTTCCATCCGCCCGCGATCAGGACCCGACGACGGATCTGTTTGGCCTCCGTGAGCGCGACGTCGCCAATCGGATCCTGCGACGCCGCCCGCGATTCTTCATCGTTGGCCAGAAAATCAGCCACGAGCTCGAAACTGTGCCTGAGGTACCTCGCGACCGTGGTCGGGTCGAGGTCCCACCGGGAGTTGTCGACGACCGTATCCATGATCGCCTGCCAACTCTCGTTCCCATTGATCCGGATCATCCCCCGGAAAATCCTGCGGTTTGTGCTGAAGCTGAACAGCGTACTCGACAGCACGCGGCGAAACAGCGCATCCGTGGCCGAGTGATCGTGGCGGGTGACGATCCAGCGAGCGAGCTGAGAATGTTCGATCCCCACGTCCGTATCCATCCGATGTTCCCAGTATGAATGTCCGAGCCCCCGGGTGGAGGAGGTCAGCAGGAGCATCCGCGGGACATACGAATTATGGGCCAGCACGTCGGCGGAGAGATGGCACAGGTATCCCAGCATGGCAGCTTGCAGCCGTTCATCATCGCCCGCCGCGCGGTGGATCTCGCGCGCGACGTCCCAGTTGTGGCAGTGCCGGCCGATCTGGGCGTACTTCTTACCGAGCGAGATGTCCGCGGCGAGATTCCCGTACAGGAAGTCGATCGGGTACTGGGCGATCACACCAGCGATGTGAGCCGGAAACAGGTTCAGCGAGCGCAGCGCTTCCATGCCGATCTGGACGTGGGTCGCAGGCCCCCATGCGTAGGCGGCTTCGGGAATGAGCAGGAGCAGTGCCGCTGCCAATAGCGGCACTGCGAGAGTCGGAATCCGGATCAACCCAACCGCCGGCGGTCTCCACCGCGGAGCCAACGGTCCTTGTCTTTGCGCTTCCCGCGGTTCTTGCGATCGCTCTGCCCCCGGCGACGCTTCTTCTTCCGATCACTCCGGCCACCGATGGCCCGCAGAATCCCCGCGGTGGAGACAAACGTGTCCTCTGCCTCTTCGATCGCCACCGTCACGAGCGCGTTGATTTCGGAAACCCGGTCCTCCGTGACGTCCAGCATACGCTCGACGGAGTCGGAAACGTGGACGACGGTCTCATCGATCCGCTCGACGCCGGCCAGAGCAGCATCCGAGATCTTCCCGAAGTCCTGCACCGCACTGTCCAGGCGCTCCAGGATCGGAAGCATCCGGTTCGTGAGCGCATCCGTGAGGCGGTCCAACTCCGAGAAAGCTCGCAGGATGCGGGGGACGATGAGTATCAGCGAGAGGATGAGTCCCGACCCGAAAATGATCCACAGGACCAGGGATGTGTGTACGAGTATGTCATAAAAGGCCACGGTGCTTCTCCTGTCGGCGGTTATCCACCGTTCGCATCCGCGTAAGAATAGACCCCGGCGGGTCGCGGCTCAACCGGGATTCTTAGCAGGAAGCGAGCCGCCGGGAAAGGAACGAGAAGCTTCCCGCTGCTTCTAGGCAGGTTCGGCTGGTTTGTGAATCTCCCCGACACTGGCCAGGACTCTACGCATCATGACCGGCCCGATGATCTCGAACAGAATGATCCCGAGAATCGTAGCGTCGAACAGCGCCGGAACTACCTGTGAGCCGGGAAACGTCGCTCGGAGCAAGAGAAGCGCTGACATGGCGATGGCGATTGAAACTCCGCCCTGGGAGAGAAGGGTCGCCCCGAATCGCTCGCTCCCGGACATCGGTTCGAGGAGTGGTCGGGCGAGCTGGCCCCCGAGGAGCTTCCCGATCATCCGCAGGACAAGGTATGCTGCGAGAAACAGCCCGACATACCATGAACTCAGGCTGAGCAGGGTCCCTGCCAGCAGCAGGAAGAGGACGTGGACCGGCTTCTCCCATCGGGCGAGCGCCGTATAGACCCGTTTGCGGAGTGGTGAGAGATTCGCGATGAATACTCCAGTCAGCCAGGACGTGAACAGCGCCGAAGCTGCCATCGAAAGGCTCGTGCCGGCAAGAATGAGCGCCACTGCAAGCAGGAAGAGCATGAACTCGTCGGGGGGGGGCTTTTCGCGGGACAGAGATAGAAACAGCCAGCCGAACAGGAGCGCCAGCAGGATCGGGACGACGATCCAGCGCACCGGACCAAGATCGACCAGGCCGACCGGTGCGGGAGGGTGGACGGCAGCATACACGATGGCGAGGAATACGATACCCGTGGCGCCATCGAGGCTCGTTGCGAGGGTGGCGAGCCTGGAATACGGTCCACTGACCCGCGCCGAGCCGAATACGACCGCTGCCCCGGTCGGACTCGAAGCACAGCCAGCCGCCGCCGCTGCGCATACGGCGGCCAGTGACGATGCCTCTCTGCGTCCGGCGAGCAGAAGAATCCCGACCAGTCCTGCCGCGACGAGGGTCCAGGTGACGATCGACTGGCCGACCACTATCGCGTGCTCTCGCCTGGTGAATGCCTTGAGGGTCTGGCGGTCGAACTGGAGTCCGAACAGGAGGCCGATCCAGCCCAGACCCAGCGCGATGAATGGGGCCAGTGAATCTGTCACTCCTCTCGTGACGAGGCCCGCTCCGTGTGGTCCGAGCAGAAGACCGAGCAGTACGTAGTGGGAGCCAGCGGAGACGAACAGGCGAATTCCGAGTGAAGCTCGCCGGCTGCCGAATCCGAGTCTTGATCCGACGAGGCTGAGAAGTGCGAGGGCGAGGACGGTGAGGAGGAGCCTCACCCTTCCGATTCACCCAACTCCGGTGCGAGGCCGACCACCCGGCTGACGGGGACTGTCATCGCGATCCCCGTTGCGGGGTCGTCGAATCGTCCACACACGTCCTGCAACAGGGCGATTGCCTGGTCCACCTTTTCCGGTTCGTCGATCACGCTGAACAGGGTCTGATTCTGAGGTCGCGAGCGCGAGATCAAGGTCTGGAGTCCGGCGAAGATCGGGATGTCGTGACTGAGGACCCGGCCCATTCCCTCGCTGTCGATGACGGTGGCGCCAGTGATCCCGATTTCCAGGAATCCCGCCAGGACCTCGTCCATCCGGTCCACATCGTTAATCACGACGATCAGTAACTCCACTGCTGCTCCTCGGCTTTACCTGGAGTTCCTTCGACAGGACCTTCCCGGTCGGGCCTAGACGTGCTCCCGCTCATACTCGTGAATGTGATTCACGACTTCCTCGCCCGTCTCGCAGGTACGCAGAGCATCGACAAACTCCGGATGACGGGCGAGGCGAGCGATCCGGGCGAGCAGCCGGATATGATGTCCCGCGCGATCGGGCGGAGACAGGAGAACGAAGAACACATTCACGGGCGCGTCGTCCATGGAGTCATAATCGACACCCTCGGGAGCCAGTCCGACGATGAGCCGGGGAGACTGGATCACTTCGCTGATCGCGTGTGGAACGGCGATCCCCTGGCCGATGCCCGTGCTCAGAACCTTCTCTCGGGCCAGCAACGCATCGAGAACCCGTTCCGCACTGGCCAGGGTGCCGTCACGCACCAGGGGCCGAATGAGCTGGGACAGAATGTCGGCGACTTCGCCGGGCTGGACGTCGAATACCACGAGATCAGCTTCAAGGTACTCGGTGAGCTTCACGTTGCCGGCTCCTCCTCGCTGGGCGCCCCTGGCCTTTGCAGACTGCGTCCACAACGGCTACCTGCAGAGCATGGACCCGCCGACGAATGCTGTCAAGCGGGGCTCCCTCACTCCGGGGGGACGGGCTCGTACCGCGTTGCCAGTCATTCTCGCCACCCTCTACCTTGGTCCCTGGCCCGGAAGCGCGTCGCGCGTCGCGAGCGAAAGGAGCACTGCCGTGCATTATCGCATCCATGGTCCGGCCAGGCTGGCGGGAAGATTCCGTCCGTCCGGCAACAAGAACGGGGCGCTTCCAATCCTCGCCGCATGTCTGCTGACGGACGAGCCCGTCGTCCTGGAAAACGTTCCTGAGATCCGCGACGTGTTCACGATGATCGAGCTGCTGCAGCAGCTCGGGGCGCTGGTCGAGCGCGTATCGGACAACACCTTCCGGGTCGACGCGGCCGGCTTGCATACCGGATCCGTGGACCCGGAACTTTCAAGGCGCATTCGCGCGTCAATCTTGCTCGCCGGGCCACTTCTGGCCCGTCTCGGAGAGGTGATGCTTCCGCCACCGGGCGGGGATGTGATCGGCCGTCGGCGTCTTGACACGCACTTCCTTGCCCTCAGCCGCCTCGGGTCGGAGGTCGAGGCAGGTGAAAGATACGAACTGCGCGCCAAGGAGCTTAGAGGAACCGATATCTTCCTCGACGAACCGTCTGTCACGGGAACGGAGAACGCAGTTCTGGCGGCTGTACTGGCTACCGGAGAGACCACGATCCGCAACGCTGCCGCCGAGCCGCACGTCCAGGACTTGTGCGATTTCCTGGTCAGCCTCGGAGCGGAGATCGAGGGCATCGGAACGCACCGTTTGACGATTCGGGGGGTCTCGAGACTGAGTGGCGGGACGTGGCGTGTCGGAACTGACCACATCGAAGTCGGCAGTATGATCGGTCTTGCCGCGATCACAGGCTCCGAACTGGTCATTGAACAGGTAGAGGCCGAGCACTTCGATCCGTTGCGAGTCGGGTTCGAGAAGATGGGCGTTTACTGCAAGCTGCGTGATGGAGAACTCGTGGTATCCGCCGACCAGGCGTTGGAGGTCCAGCCAGATCTGGGAGACCAGATTCCAACCCTCGGTGACGGACCGTGGCCGGCGTTTCCCGCTGACCTGATGTCGATCGCTCTGGTGGTCGCCACGCAGTGCAGGGGCACGATCCTGGTTCACGAGAAGCTTTTCGAGTCCCGGATGTACTTCGCCGACAAGGTGATCGCGATGGGAGCGCGAATCGTGCTGTGTGATCCGCACCGGGCGGTGGTCGTGGGACCATCCGGCCTCCGGGGATCGGTCATGGAGAGTCCTGATATCAGGGCGGGAATGGCCTTGCTGATCGCGGCACTCGCGGCTGACGGCGAAAGTCTGATCCATAACATTGGACAGATCGAACGCGGATACGAGCGGATCGACGTGCGTCTGCGAGCGTTGGGGGCCGAAATCGAGCGAGTCGAGTTTCCTTGCTGATCCGAGAAGATCTGAGATCTGTCGACTCGATCGACCTGCTCGTCCACGCTGAGTGGGAGAGCGAATTTCCAGGGCTCGTATCCGGAACCACGCTGGCTCCGACTGACTATGGACTCTCCAGTGCTGCCACCACATGGGAGGTATCAGAACGGTTCGATACGCTGGCGCGTGCGCTTGGATGCCGCGCGAGCGTCGTCGGCCGCCAGGTGCACGGAGCGCGAGTGGTCGTGGTTGATTCGTCTCCCGTTTCGGGTGTGTGCATAGCGGGCGATGCAGATGGCCTGGCTTCGGACCGAGCCGGTGTGCTTCTCGCGGTGACCACCGCCGACTGCGTTCCCGTCTACCTACTCGAACCCGATTCCCGGGCATTCGCCGTGCTCCACGCGGGGTGGCGCGGCGCGCTGGAGGGGATCGTGGAACAGGGGATTCGAGCTCTTGAAGTCCTGAACGGAGTGGCCCGGGCCGAGTTGCGGGTCCACATGGGACCGGCGATCTGCGGTGACTGCTATGAAGTGGGGCCGGAGGTGCTTCAGAGGTTCGGTCGCCCGGGGACGGACAACGGCACGCTTGATCTCCGGGCCTGGTTGACCCTGGAAACGGTGCGGCTGGGCGTTCCAGCGGGGGCGATTTCCGCTTCGAGTTGGTGCACGCGCTGCAGTGCAAATGTTTTGCACTCTCACAGAGCTTCCCGGGGCGCGGCCGGGCGAACCGCCGCCTTTCTCGGATGGCGCGTGGAGCGCGAGTGAAGGGTTTGCCCTCAAGCGGTTTCGACACTATCTTCTGCGGCTGAGAAACACGTCCAGGGCAGGCCGCCTGGACGTCCACGTCTGGACCTGAAGTGGGGAAACGCTCGCGGCCCCACTTTTTTGTTGGGGGTACGTCTCGTGTGCGTATTCGGACAGGGACGCCCGGCGACATGCGGGAGAGTAAGCGGCCGTGGATAGAATTGAACGAGGAATCGAGGCAGTCGTCACGCGGCTGGGCTTCGAGCTGGTGGCAGTCGACAGGGGCGGAGGACGACGTCGTCCGCTCCTCAGGCTGCGAGTCGACCGGCCGGGGGGCATCCCCGGCAGGTCGGAGCTGAATGTCGACGACTGTGCCGTGATCAGTAGGGAAGTCAGGGATTGGTTGGACGAAACCGGTGCGGCTGGCGAGAGCTACATCCTCGAGGTGTCCTCTCCCGGTGTGGAACGGCCACTGGTACGGCAGGGCGACTACGAGAGATTCGCGGGACTCGCGGTGCGCCTGCGGGGCTTCGGTCCGCTGGCGGGAAGCGAGCGACAGGTGGAGGGGATCCTCCGTGGCGTAGTTGAAGAGGGCGACGACGGACCGGTAGTCGTGCTCGAGGCCGAGGATGGGGAGTTGCGCGTGCCGCTGGCAGGCATTGCCAAAGCGAACCTCGTCTATCGACCCGAGAGCGACCTGTGAGCCGGTCGCGGGAAGCCGGACGTCACGTGGGTGCGGAAGCAACGAGGGAGATCGGAAGAGGGAGATGAGCGACCAGATTCCAGTAGTGGAAGCATTCCGTGTCATGACGGCGAACAAGTCCCTGTCTGACGCGGATCTGCACGATCTTATCCGTGACGGGATTCACGCAGCCCTCGCCCGCCATTTTGGCGGGCCGGTGGAGGCGGAAATCGCCATCCAGGATGATGGAGACATCAAGATCGTGGTACTCAAGGAGGTTGTGGAGCAAGTAGAGGATCCGGCTCGTCAGATCCCGCTCGTGGAAGCCCGCTTCGACGATCCGGATTTCGAAGTCGGTGACCTGATCGAGATCCCCATGGCATTTACGGAGTTCGGTCGAAATGCCGTGATGGCGGCGAAGCAGCGGATCATTCAGCGAGTACGAGAAGGCGAGCGCGACAAGATCAGGAATGAGTTCAGCGGAATCGTCGGCGAACTGGTTTCCGGTGAGGTCCAGCAGATCGAGCGCGGCAAGATCGTGGTGATGCTGAATCGAGCCCGCGAAGCCGAAGCGATCATCCCCTGGCGTGAGCAGAATCCGCGTGAGCGGTTCCGCCAGGGCGAGTCGATTCGTGCCGTGCTGAAGAAGCTCGAGGAGACTCCGCGCGGGCCGCGACTGATTCTGTCACGTGCGGACCCGCTGTTCGTCAAGGCGCTGTTCGGATTGGAAGTCCCGGAGATCTACCAGTCGATTGTCGAGATCAAGGAGATCGTGAGGGAAGCCGGAGGAAGGACCAAGATCGCCGTTTCGTCGCGGGACGAGACCGTAGATCCCGTGGGAGCTTGCGTCGGTCTCAAGGGTTCGAGGGTTCAGGCCGTCGTTTCCGAGCTCGGTGGGGAACGGATCGATATCGTTCCCTGGCATCCGGACCCGGAGATATTCGCCCGCAGAGCACTGGCTCCGGCCCGGGTGGCGAAGGTTATTTCGGATACCGAGCGGCACGTGATTACGGCGATCGTGGACGAGGACCAGCTGTCGCTGGCCATCGGACGGAACGGACAGAACGTGCGCCTGGCATCCCAGTTGATCGGCTGGCAGCTCGATCTCTATTCCAGCCGTGACTGGCTGGCTCGGGGGGCGGAATCGGCACTGTTCGGCGGAGGAGATGAATACGAGATCGCGGACTTTCCGCTGGCTGAACTCGAGGGACTCACGCCGGCGACGCTGGCCGCGTTGCAGGCTGCCGGGATCGACACTTTCCTGAACGTGCTGGATATGGAGAAGGACGACTTCCTCCAGGTTCCCGGCATCGACGAGGAAGAGGCTGAGCGTCTGGTCGGCCTGATCGACGAGTTGACGGTTGTCGAGGAGCCACAGGCACCCTCCGCAGAGCCGGGCTCGATCTTCGCGATCGGCGCGGAAGATCCTCAGCCCGAGGCGGCGCCGGCTGACGAAGTACCGGCGGAGGAGCCCGTGGAGGATGCCGCATCCGAATCGGTCGCTGAGGCCGCCGATGAGTCTGTGGGGGAGGCGGAGCAGGAGTCGGTCGAGGTAGGAGCCACCGCGCCCGAGGAGGATCGTGCAGGAAACGCCAGTTGATCTCGAGCGACTGGATGCCGAGGCCCTCAAACTTGTGGGTCTCACGCGTCGGGCCGGACGGGCGGTCATCGGGACCAAGGCCGTCCGGGAAGCCGCCCGCCGCGGCTCGTTGAGCATGGCGCTTGTCGCCAGAGATGCTGGAGACAATGCCCGGAAACGCGTGATTCCGGTGTTCGACGCGACCGGCACTCAGTGGTTGCCGTGCGGGAGCCACGAGACGCTGGGTCGCGCGATCGGTCGGGATCGCGCGGTGGTGATCGGGATCGAGGACGCCCGGCTGGGGCAACGGATGAGGCAGATCCTCGAACGGAAGCCCGCCCTGGACACATCGCAGGGCGGTCGGCAGGAGCGGTAGGATCTGAAACAGGGCAGGGTCAAGGTCGTGCTGGAACGGCACGCGCAGGAGAACACTCAGGAGGACGGGCGTTGGCGAATTACCGCGTTTATGAAGCAGCCGAAGAACTCGGCGTCGATTCGAAGCAGTTGATCTTAATGCTGCACCAGATGGACGTGAGGGTACGCAGCCACATGTCCACGGTGACGGACGTCCAGATCGCAAGGTTGCGGGCGCGCCTTGAGCGCGAGCGTCGCGGAACGGCGGACGAGGGTGAATCCGAGTCGACCGGGACGCGCCGGCGCCGGCGCAGGCGGGTCGCTCCACAGCCCGTTGAAGCCGAGTCGGCGGAAGCGATCGAAGATTCGGAGTCTGCGGCGGTCGACGGAGTTGAAACGGCACCGGACACGATCGCTGCCGACCTGGAGGACGAAATCGATTCCTCCTCCGAGCTGGTGACAGTCGAAGAGTCGGATGTGGTCGAGGCAGCGGCGGAAGAATCCGCTGACCTGGTACCTCTGGCGGTAGACGAACCCGAAGTCGAATTCGAGACCGCGGCTCCTCAGGCAGACGCGGAGGAGACGGTCGCGGACGTAATCGCCGCGGAGTCGGTCGAAGAGGCAGCGGATCTGGCCCCGGAGGAGGTCGAAGAGGCAGCGGCAGAAGCCGAGGATCTCCAGCCGGCAGCAGAGATCGAGCCGATCGCCGTCGTCGAGATCGAGGAAGAACCGCGTAAGCCTCCGGTTAAGCCGAAGCCGGTGCGGCGCGGCCTGCCCGAGACTCCGGCGGCTCCTGCTGCATCGGCCGCTCCGGGTGGAACCGTCCGTGTACAGGCGGAGGGGTATACGACCGATGGTCGGCGCAAGGGTAAGCGGGATCGCAAACGCAGTCGACGTGTGGATCGCGAGGCGGTGCAGGAAAACGTCAAGAAGACGCTCGCGTCGATCGACAGTGGGCCGTCGCGGCGCCGTCGTCGGGATACGGGTCCATCGCAGCAGGAGGTCGAGCGAGAGATCCGCGAGAAGGAAATCGAGGCCGAGAAGTCGACGGTAAAGGTCAACGAATTCCTCACTGTTGCGGAACTCGCGGACCTGATCGATGTGACTGCGCACGGGATCATCACCTCGGCCTTCAAGAATCTCGGCCTCATGGTGACCATCAACCAGCGTCTCGATTTCGACCAGATCGAGTTGATCTGCGACGAGTTCGGGTTCACCGCTTCGCGTGAAGAAGCCTACGAGGCCGACCTGCCAGAGCTTCAGGAAGAAGCAGAGGATGTCAGTGACTTCATGCCGCGGGCGCCGGTCGTCACGGTCATGGGGCATGTCGATCACGGAAAGACGTCGGTGCTCGACTTCATCCGCCGGACGAACGTGATCGCCGGAGAATCTGGCGGAATCACGCAGCATATCGGCGCCTACCACGTCCAGCTCGAGGACGGACGGGCGATCAGCTTCCTCGACACGCCGGGCCATGAAGCATTCACGGCCATGCGTGCCCGCGGGGCAGAGATCACCGACCTCGTAGTGCTGGTGGTGGCGGCCGACGACGCCGTGATGCCCCAGACCATCGAAGCGATCAGCCACGCGCGGAATGCCGGCGTACCCCTGATTGTGGCGATCAACAAGATCGATCTTCCGACCGCGAATGTGGCGAAGGTCAAACAGGACCTGCTGTCGCAGAGCGTGGTGCTGGAGGAATTCGGTGGCGACGTTCTGGCTTCCGCAGTGTCGGCCAAGACGGGGGAGGGCCTGGACGACCTGCTGGACAAGGTCCTGCTTCAGGCCGAATTGCTGGATCTCAAGGCGAAGCCGACCGGCGATGCCCGGGGGACCGTGGTAGAAGCCGAGCTCGACAAGGGCATGGGTCCGGTTGCCACCGTCCTGATCGAGAGTGGCGAGCTCAACGTTGGAGACGACTTCATCTGCGGCCTGTTCGGCGGCCGAGTTCGGGCACTGTTGGACGAACGGGGGAACCCGGTGGACGCTGCGGGCCCCGCGATTCCAGTCCGTGTTCTCGGGATTGAAGGTGTGCCGCAGGCAGGTGACAAGCTCGTGGAAATGGAGGCGGCCAGGGTGCGCGAGGTCGTGCAGCGACGGCAGCAGCTGGAGCGCGAGAAGGATATCCGGCGACGGCAGCGCGGCACGAGGCTCGAGGACATTTTCGCCGCCGTGCGCGAAGGAGGTCAGGCGACTCTGAACCTGATCATCAAGGGAGACACAGACGGGTCCGTCCAGGCCCTGGCGGACTCGCTCGAACGGCTCGGGACGTCGGAAGTGGCGGTCGAAGTCGTGCACAGGGGAGTCGGCGCGATCAACGAGTCCGATGTTCTGCTCGCCACGACCACTGCCGCCCTGATCATCGGGTTCCACGTGAGACCGGACGTGAAGTCACGCCAGCTGGCCGAGCGGGAGGCGGTAGAAATTCGTCTGTACAGCGTGATCTACGAAGCGGTCGAGGACGTCAAGCTGGCGCTCGAGGGCATGCTGAGGCCCGAGCAACGAGAAGTCATCGTCGGTACGGCTGAAATTCGTGAAATTTTCAGGGTACCGAAGGTCGGTACGGTCGCGGGGTGCTACGTCGGCTCGGGCGAAATTCACCGGAACCTGCCGGTGCGGCTGCTCAGGGAGTATGTACAGGTATATGACGGGAAGATCGGCAGCCTGAAGCGCTTCAAGGACGATGTCCGGGAAGTTCGCGAAGGCTACGAGTGCGGGATCGGGATCGACGGATATAACGATCTCAAGGTCGGCGACGTGATCGAGTGCTACCGGGTCGAAGAAGTGGCCCGCTCGCTCGCCCAGAGCGCTGCCGGCAGCTGACCCTTCGTGCCGGCCGTCTATGCACACGCACGCTGGGTTCTGCGAATACCGGAGTGCCGTTCGCTGAAGACGAAACGATCGATCGTCCGCGGACTCCGGGATCGCATCCGGGCCCGGTTTCCAGTGTCGGCGGCCGAGACCGATTTCGCCGACGAGCATGGCCGGGCTGAGCTCAGCGTCGCCCTCGTAACCTCGGATGCGACCGTCGCCGATTCGATCCTCGAACGGCTCGACGCAATGGTGGCATCCGATCCCCGGGTCTTCGTCACTGAGCGCGAAAGGCGATATGTCTAGTCGGCGAATCGTACGCGTGAACCAGCTTCTGCTCGAGGAACTTGCGTCTATTCTGCGGACGGAGAGCAAGGACCCGAGAGTCCGCACGGTCACGATCACCGGTGTCGAGACCACCACTGATCTCAAGCACGCCGATGTCTTCGTCAGGACGCTCGGCGGGGAGATGCCTGTCGACGATGCGATCGCGGGGCTGGAAAGCGCGGAGGGTTTTCTCCGTCGCCAGCTCGGACGCAATCTTCATCTGCGACGGATTCCCGAAATGCGGTTCATTGCGGATCACACGCTGGAACATGCGCGAAAGATCGAGGACCTGCTCGACGAAGCCCTGGGCGACGTCAGGGACGAAATGCCGGACGACCTGGTGGACGACGGCAGCGATGAAGGGCCCTGACGGGGCCGTCAGCGGCGTTCTTCTCCTCGACAAGCCCGAGGGCCCCACATCCCACGACATGGTCCGTCTGGCTCGCCGAGCACTACGGATGCGTCGGGTAGGCCACACCGGGACCCTCGATCCATTTGCCACCGGCCTGCTCGTGCTGTGTGCGGGCCGGGCTACCCGCCTGGCGGAGCTGTTCCACCACCTCCCGAAGCGCTATGCCGCACAGGTCGTGTTGGGAATCGAGACCACGACGGATGATCTCACCGGTGAGCCGGTGGAACGACTGGAGACCTGGCGAGACCTCGATCGGGTCGAATTCGACAGGGTGCTGGAGAGCCTGACGGGCGAGTTGCTCCAGGTCCCACCCGCGTACTCCGCCAAGCGGGTCCGGGGGCGACGAGCATACAGCCTGGCGCGGGAAGGAGCGCCGGTCGAGCTCGACCCCGCCGCCGTGACGGTCCATTCGATCGAAGTCACCGGCTGGACCCCTCCGACCGTCAGCTTGGACATGTGGGTGTCCACGGGCACGTACGTGCGGGCGCTGGCCCGGGACCTCGGGCGGGCACTGGGGTGCGGGGGACATCTGTCAGCGCTGCGCCGGACACAGATCGGTCCGTTCGAGGTCGGGGAAGGGACCTCGGTGACGGAACTCGACTCCTGGCCGGATGCACTCGAGATGCCACCGGAACTCATGTCTCCGCTGCTCGCCCTGCGGTGGTTGCCGATTCGCCGCCTGAACTCGACAGAAGCCGAAGACGTGTCGCACGGGAAGAGCGTTCCCGAGGGGACGCTCGAGGAATCATTGTCGGGTGGTTATCCCGTACAGGACACGAGTTCGTGGCCCGTCGCATTGGCGTTCGAGGATGAACTGGTGGCAGTCGCAGAGCGGAAGGCGGGACTCCTGCAACCGATCAAGGTGCTTCATGCAGCATGAAGAACGAAGCAGGAGTGATTCCGGACTTCCCCCGGATGTCGTTGGTACGGTCGTAACGGTAGGAACGTTCGATGGTGTCCACCTGGGTCACCGTGCCGTACTGGATGAGATCGGGGAACGAGCCCGCCGGCGCGACATGCACGGTGTGCTGGTGACGTTCGACCGTCATCCACTCACCGTCGTCCGTCGCGATGCTGCTCCGGGCTTGCTCACGACCCCGGACGAAAAGAAGGAAATCCTGTCACAGAGCGGACTCGACTATGTCGCCTTCCTGCCGTTCACTCACGCTCTGTCCCGGTTGGATCCTGAGATGTTCGTTCGCCGAATCCTGGTGGAGCGCTTTCGGGTCCGGGAGCTCGTGATCGGATACGATCACGGATTCGGGAGAGCCCGGTCGGGGGATATCGACCTGCTCAGGCGTATCGGTATCGAGCTGGGATTCGCGGTCGACGTCGTGGACGCCGTTCGGGTGGGGAGCAAGGCTGTATCGTCCACCGCGATTCGCTCGCTGGTGGCCGACGGAAGAGTGGAATCCGCAGCAGAAATGCTGGGACGTCCGTATTCGTTTCGAGGTCCGGTAGTGCACGGCCTCGGGCGCGGCCACGATCTTGGATTTCCCACCGCGAACATTCCAGCTCCCGGGGGCAGTAAGTTGTTGCCCTGTCAGGGGATTTACGCAGTTCGCGCGTCCATGCGTACCGAGATCCGCGATGGCCTGCTGCACCTTGGACCGCGTCCGACGTTCGCCGGCTCGCCGCCTTCGATCGAACTGTTCATCCTGGACTTCGATCGGGACATCTACGGTGAGACCGTCAGAGTCGAATTCTTGAAGCGGCTGCGCGATGTGAGACCGTTCGCGACGGCGGAGTCATTGGTCGACCAGATGAAGCTCGACGAGGAAGGCGCGCGAGAGTATTTCGCCAGGCGATGTGATGGATCGAGTGCTTGACCGTATCCGGACTTCTTTACTTAGAGAGATGGGCCGTTTAAGTTGTCGTGCTTGACCGGAGTATGAAACTGAGGCCCAGGGCCGGCGAAGAGAATGCGCGCCGGCATATGAGCATGGAGCATCGATGACGCTGGCAACTGAAGTAAAACAGGAAATCGTAGAGAAGTTCGGCAACCATGATAACGACTGCGGATCCGCCTCCGTCCAGGTGGCACAGCTCACCGCGCGGATTCAGCACCTTACCGAGCATTTTCGCAGCCACCCCAAAGATCACCACGGTCGTCGCGGGCTGCTGAAGATGGTCGGGCGTCGTCGCCGTCTCCTGGAGTACCTCCGGCGGACGGACTACGAGGAGTACCGGACGGTCATTCGCGAGTTGGGCCTGCGCCGCTAGCTGGTGCACGGCATCCCGGGACGCGGCGGACGGCGGAGCGCGACATGCGCGACCGCTGACCGCCGCCTCTTTTTTTCGGGACGCCACGGCCTGTGCTCGTGTACAATCAAGCCGCACTGACAGAGAAGAAGATGCGGCGCACACGAAGGAAAGAAGAGAAGCGAGGAAGGTAGTAAGATGGCACATCGAATCGAAAAAGACTTTCATGGTCGGCGTCTCGT
>Ga0316193_10000211_pt1 | contig 33563 bp, 28 predicted proteins | sample MerIslsedime2_MG_FD_207735 | JGI IMG/M metagenome (GOLD analysis project Ga0316193, IMG submission 207735) | Coastal sediment microbial communities from Maine, United States - Merrow Island sediment 2 | ecosystem: Environmental > Aquatic > Marine > Coastal > Sediment | place: USA: Maine... | reverse complement strand
TGCAGACACAGTCACATCGGAGAAAAAATCTGCTCAGCGGTGAGTGGGTGCTGGTTTCACCCCACCGCACCCAAAGACCCTGGCAGGGCCAGGTGGACGATGCCGTGGACGAGGCCATGCCGGCATATGATCCGGGTTGCTACCTGTGTCCGGGTAACGAGCGGGCAGGCGGGAAGCTTAACCCCGATTACGTCGGTGGATTTGCATTCGATAATGATTATTCCGCGCTTTCATCTGAATCCTGTGTAGAACAGGAGTCCAGCCCCCTGCTGGTTGCGCAGGCTGAGACCGGCATTTGCCGGGTGGTCTGTTATTCCGAGCAGCATCACTTGCGCCTGGCGAGCATGGACGAAGCAGGCGTAACGCGATCTCTGAACCTCCTGTTCGACGAATTCCGGCAGTTGGACAAAGAGCCCGGCGTGGAATACGTGCAGATTTTTGAAAACCGGGGTCAGATGATGGGCTGCAGCAATCCGCATCCGCACGCCCAGATCTGGGCGACGAGCAGCATACCGGTCGAGCCGGCCAGGGAATGGCAGACCCAGTCCGAATATTTCGCCCTGAATTCCCGTCGTTTGCTGCTCGACTATTTGCAGGCCGAGCTGGAGGCGGGGGAGCGGTTGGTGTTCAGTAATCAGCATGCCGTTTCGATGGTGCCTTACTGGGCCTGCTGGCCCTATGAAACCCTGCTGATTCCGAGGAGGCCCGTGGGGGGACCCGACGAAATGTTTTCAGATGAAGTTGCAGGCCTCGCGCAGGTACTGCGGCATACCCTGTTGAGCTGCGAGCGTTTGTTTTCAACGGCTGTTCCATATTCGATGGGGTTTCACCCGAGGCCTTCGGATGGTGCCGAACACCCGGAATGGCAATTCCATGTTCATATCTACCCCCCGCTGTTGCGCTCAGCGTCGATACGTAAGCACATGGTAGGGTTCGAAATGCTGGGCACTCCGCAACGCGACCTGACGCCCGAAGCCGCCGCTGCGCGGCTGCGGGAAAACCTGCCTGATTAGAGAGACTGATGAAAAGGAAATCGATGTATCTTCAAATCCTTCTGACCTTGCTGATGCTGACGCCAGCCAGTGTTTTTGCGGCCGCGCTTGAAGAAGGCGAACGCCCGCACTGGAATAACATCGACGTGATTCGTGAACATGTCGAACCGCCCCGGGCACACTTTGTTCCGTCAGATGCCGGATATTCACAATCACTCAACGGGGACTGGAGGTTTCATTACAGCGATTCTCCCTCGAAACGCCCGGCAGACTTCTTTCATGAAAACTTTGACGCTACGGGCTGGGCCATCATCCCGGTACCTTCCAACTGGGAGCGCCATGGCTTCGGTTACCCGATTTACGTCAATGTGCCTTATCCCTTCGAGATCGATGAGCCCAATGTGCCAGTCGATGAAAATCCAGTGGGTTCCTACCGGCGGGAATTCACCGTTCCCGCCGAGTGGCAGGGCATGGACGTGTTCCTGAAGTTTGGCGGGGTCAGTTCTGCTTTCTACCTGTGGATCAACGGTGAGTATGCCGGCTACAGCGAAGGCAGCAAAACGCCATCTGAATTCAGGGTCACGGATTACGTTCGCCCGGGAAATAATGTCATCGCGGTCGAAGTTTACCGATGGAGCACGGGGAGCTACCTGGAAGACCAGGATTTCTGGTCTCTCAGCGGCATCCAGCGGGATGTCAGCCTGTATGCGCGACCCACGCAGAGACTGAAGGATTTCTTTGTCCACACGGGGCTGATCAACGGTTATAGCGATGCGGATTTCCGCCTCGAAGCGGATATCTTCAACGCGGATGAAACGCCGGTGAAGGCGGGGTTTCATGTCAGGGTTCTGGACGGTGAAGAGACCGTTTTCGTCGAATACCGGGGCGTCACCCTGCAGTCCGGGAGCAACGCACTGGAGTTCGGCCGGGTCCTGCCGGCAGTGAAGCCCTGGTCGGCCGAGATTCCCAATCTCTACACGCTGATCATGGAATTGAAAAACGATTCCGGTGAACTGCTCGAGACAGTCTCGCAGGAGATAGGTTTCCGCAGTGTGGAAATAAAGAACGGTCGATTCATGGTCAATGGGAAGCAGGTCAAGCTCAAGGGCACCAATCTGCACGAACACCATGATGTGACCGGCCACGTCATCGACGAGGCGACCATGGTCGAGGACATCCGGCTGATGAAAGCAGCCAACCTGAATGCGGTTCGTACTTCGCATTATCCGTTCCCGGAGCGGTTCTACGAGCTGACCTCCCGGCACGGGCTGTATGTTGTCGACGAGGCGAACATCGAAAGCCATGGATACGGCTATGATCACGATAAGACCCTGGGAAACAAACCGCACTGGAAAGAGCATCATCTCGACCGCACCCGGCGTGTCGTCGAGCGTGACAAGAATTTTCCTTCCGTGACAATCTGGTCGCTGGGCAACGAAGCCGGTGACGGAGTCAATCTCGGCGCGACCTATCACTGGATCAAGTCCAGGGACCTGTCCCGTCCGGTTCAGTACGAGACGGAAGGGAATATCGATGAAGTGGGTGAACGCCATTCGGACTTCCACTCCAGCATGTACTGGCGTTACTGGGATATGCAACGATACGCGCAGACCCACAATGACCGGCCGTTCGTGCTGATCGAGTACGCCCATTCGATGGGTAACAGCACCGGAAACCTCAAGGAATACTGGGACGTGATAAACCGTTACGACATCCTGGCGGGCGGCTTTATCTGGGACTGGGTTGACCAGGGTCTGCTGGAGCACGACGAGGAAGGCAATCCCTACTGGACCTATGGCGGTGATTACGGTCCGGCTGACGTACCCTCCAGCGGCAATTTCAATTTCAATGGGGTTGTGTTTCCGGACCGGCGCATTCAGCCGGCTTACTGGGAAGTCAAACGGGTATACCAGCACATCGGATTCGAAATGCCGGACCCGGTAAGCGGCGAATTATTGCTCGAGAATCAATACGATTTTCTGTCGCTGGACGGTTTCGATCTGCACTGGAAATGGCTGAAAGACGGAATTCCGGTTGAATCAGGGCAAAAAAATGACCTGGGCACCAGGGCCGGCGGCGGAACTTCACTGCTGCAACTATGGGACAGGACGCCTGAAATGACCCCCGGTTCGGAATATCACCTGAACCTGCAGGTGATTTCGCCCGTTGAGCGCGACCTGTTACCGGCCGGTCATGTTTATGCCGAGGCGCAGTTAGAGCTGAGCAAACCCGCAGGACGGATGATCGCTTCCGAAAAGCAGTGCAGAAAAGTCAGCCTGAAAAAAACGGCAGATGGTTTCCGCTTGTCCTGTGGCGCCATCACTTTCCGTATCGACCGTTCCAGTGGCCTGCTGGATTCCATCGAATATGACGGCGCGCCGATGCTGCTCGAGCCCCTGAAGCCGAATTTCTGGCGGGCGCCGACGGATAATGATTTCGGCAATTACATGCAGGACTGGGCGGCATCCTGGCGCGAGGCCGTCGACCACCGCGAACTGGTGTCACTGGAACAGGTGAAGGAAGATACAAAGGAAGTGCAGATCCAGGCGAATTACCGGTTTACGGATGCTGCAGGACAGACGGTAGCGAGCTGGTCCACTTTGTTCAGCTTCAATACGGCCGGAGAACTGCATGTATTGAACCGATTCGAAAAGCAGGAAGGACAGCCGGTCGCACCCAGGATTGGCATGAATGTCGAACTGAGGCCGGACCTGGAGAGGGTGAGCTGGTTTGGCCGGGGACCTTTTGAGAACTACAGCGACCGCAACCAGGCGGCGGATGTGGGGCTTTACAACAACCGGGTGAAGGATCATTACGTCCCGTACATGAGGCCACAGGAAAACGGCTACAAGACAGACGTGCGCTGGCTGCGGCTGCAGGACGGTCAATCACGGGGTATCGAAGTAAGGGCAGATGGGCTGATATCGTTCACTGTGCATCATAACCGGCTGGAGGATTTTGTACCGCCGGTAAAAATTGCGATCACCAGCGAAGACGGGCCGGGCGCCAGGGACAACGAAGAACGCGTCAACATACATGTCAATGATATTGTTCCCCGGGATCTGATCTCGCTGGATATCGACCTGGGCCAGATGGGGGTCGGGGGTGATGATTCCTGGGGCAAGCGAACGCTGATGCAATATTCATTCACGGAATCGACCTACAGCTACGGATTTACCCTGCGGCCCTTCAGTGATAAATAGTTCTGATCAGAATAAAAAAAGGAAACTGCTATGCATCTGCAAAGTCTCGATTACGCGGTAGTCATCATTTATGGAGTGTTTCTGCTGATCCTCGCGCAATGGGTGTCAAGGGAGAAAGCAGGGCACGAGAAAAATACGCAGGATTATTTTCTCGCCGGCAGGGCGCTTCCCTGGTGGGCGATCGGGGCATCCCTGATTGCCGCAAACATATCGGCGGAGCAAATCATCGGCATGTCCGGCTCCGCCTACCTGATGGGTTTTGCGATTGCATCCTACGAATGGATGGCTGCGCTGACCCTGATCATCGTCGCCAAGTACCTGCTGCCCGTATTCCTGAAGTACGAGATCTACACCATGCCCCAGTTCCTCGAGCAGCGTTTCGATCATCGTGTACGCATGGTAATGGCGACGTTCTGGCTGGGCGTGTACGTCTTCGTGAACCTGACTTCGATTTTGTGGCTGGGTTCCCTGGCGATCAATTCGGTTACCGGCCTGGACCAGACCACTGGCATGGTTATCCTTGGCCTGTTCGCCGTTTCATACTCCCTGTATGGCGGCCTCAAGGCCGTGGCGCTGACGGACATCATCCAGGTGGTTCTCCTGGTTTTCGGCGGCTTGCTGATTGCCTGGATTGCGATGAATGAAATTTCGGGCGGAGATGGCGCCATCGCCGGATTCCTCATTACCATGGAGATGGTGCCCGAAAAGTTTGACATGGTATTCACCAGCGACCTGCCTTACTACAACGATTTGCCGGGCATCTCGGTGCTGGTTGGCGGTATGTGGATCATGAACCTGTCGTATTGGGGTTTTAACCAGTACATCATTCAGCGTGCGCTGGCTGCCAAGGACACGCGTGAAGCGCAGAAAGGCATCGTATTCGCCGCCTTTCTGAAAATGCTGGTGCCTGTGCTGGTTGTTTTGCCTGGCATCGCGGCGGCCATCCTGATTCCCGATATCCAGAATGACCGTGCTTACCCGGAACTGATGAAACTGTTACCGGTGGGTTTGAAAGGGCTGGTGTTTGCCGCTCTGATCGCGGCTATCGTATCTTCGCTGGCTTCGATGACCAACAGCATCTCTACCATTTTCACGATGGATATGTACATGCATTTCAGGCCTGAAGTGACCGATCAGAAAAAACTGGTGACGATCGGGCGGACGGTGGCGTTTTCCGCCATGGTGATTGCAATGATCGTGGCCCGTCCGTTGCTGGGCAATTTTGACCAGGCCTTCCAGTACATCCAGGAATTTACCGGATTTTTCACGCCCGGCATCGTCGCAATTTTCCTGCTCGGCTTTTTCTACAAACGCACCACGGCCAATGGCGCACTGTCCGCTGCGATCGGCTCGGCGGTGTTATCGCTCGGGTTCAAACTGGCCTGGCCCGCATTACCGTTCATCGACCGGGTGGGGCTGGTTTTCCTGCTCTGCATGTTGATCGGCATAGTGGTGTCCAAGTTGGAGCACGGGGGTGAGCATCCCAAGGCCGTCGCGTACAGCGATGTCGATATCAGCACCAGCGCCAGCTTCAACCTGTCCTCGCTGGTCATCATCCTGATGCTCGCAGGACTCTACATCGCCTGGTGGTAGAACTCAGGCTTCCTGCCTGACTCCGGATGATTGCAGGGCTGCGATCACGGAGTCGGGATTATCCAGGCAAACCAGGTTGATACCGGAAACACCGGGAATAGCAGCGACCTCTCGGATCATCTGTGCGCAAATGGGCGTGCCTTCCTGTTCAGGATCGTCGGCATCGTCGGAAGGCAACGGCGCCAGCGATACGATCACGGAAAAATGCCACGTGACCTTGTCCTCGACCAGCTTTCCGATGTGCCGGCGCAGCAGGTCCATATCGAAGCAGGGTCGCAACCGCAGGAACCGTGCCCCGGCGGCAGCCCTGTCGATTAAGGGGGCCGCATCCCAGTCCGAATCACCGGTCGGTACGCAGGCATCCGTTCCGATCGCCCAGTCATTCTCTTCGATTTCCCGCGCTGCCGCGATCAATTCACGGCCGTTGAAATCAAACACCGCACCGGCCGGTTTTTGCTGTTGAGCGGGAATTCCGCTGCCCCGGTTGAGCACCAGGGACGTGACCCCGATCGCTCGCAGGCCCAGCAGTTCACTTTGCAGGGCAATGCGGTTGCGGTCCCGGCAGTTGATGGTCGGAGTGACGTCAGTACCCTCACGCAGCAGCAGGGCTGACAGCGCCGTGGGGGAGGGCCCGGCCCGGCCCGGCGGGTTGTCTCCAAGCTGGATACCATCGACATGTTCAGACAGGGTGGTTGCCAGGCGGATGGCGTCGGCGGTTTCGGTTTGCCCTTTCCACGGCAATTCGGCAGTTATCGTAAAAGCGCCACTGGTGAGGGCACTCTGAAAGGTCTTCAATCGACTTTCCAGTTGAGCAGGGCGGGGTTGGTGCTGGCCAGGAGGTCAGAGGGAACGTCAGCCAGTGACATATTTGCTTCGCAGGCCACTGTGCCATCAGGGAGTATGATCTGGCCCTCGGCTTTGCCCAGCCTGCCACGCAGACGTAAAATTCGTCCCACTACGCGTAATGGTGTTTCAATCGGCACGGGATGACGATAGAGCACCTGCAGACGAACGGACATCATGAAATGATGGGGGTCGCCAATCATCGACACCCTGCCGACCACCTCGTCCAGCATCGCGGCCACAACGCCACCATGCACAATACCCGGATAACCCTGGTAATGGGCCGGAACGGTGAAGGCACTGACGACTTCCAGTTCACCGTCATCGTAGAACTGCATGTACAGTCCGACCGGGTTGCTGCGGCCGCAGACAAAACACATTTCGGAGTTGGGTTGCTTGTTCATGGCCGCTAGTTTAGCTGCGCATGCGACACATTTCCTGTCTTTCGCTGGCTCAGGTCTCCCGAAACCTGGGCATCAGGTTGGCCAGGTTACAGGGGCGTGTCCGAGAATCGAGCTGCGGGCGTATCACTTCTTCCCAGGCCGTTCGACAGGCATTGGGCGACCCCGGCATGCAAAAAATGACCGTGCCGTTGGCCAGCCCGGCAAATGCACGGGATTGAATGGTGGCGGCTCCGATGTCTGTAACAGAGGCGGCCCTGAAAAGTTCGCCGAAACCTTCAATGGTTTTGTCAAAGAGGGGTTCAAGGGCTTCGGGCGCGACATCACGGCCGGTCAGGCCGGTACTGCCGGTGCTCAGGACAACGGTGACTTCGTCATCGGCGATCAGGGCCGAGAACTCGGCACGCAAACTGTAACAATCGTCCTTGACGATCTTTCTGCGCACAATATGGTGGCCCTCCCGTTTCAGTGATTTCGAGAGGAAATCCCCGGAACCGTCATCATCCGTGGTTCTCGTATCCGAGATCGTTATCACCGCCACGTTCAGGGGGATGAATTTGGCGTCAGGTGAAGTTCTGCTCATGATGGGATGTCCGTTAGTAGGTATTCATTGTGCCTCTTTTTCCGCGATATTGAAAACGTGACTTTCGGAGTGTGTATGGAGTGACCTGCTGGGCTAAACTTGATCTTTCCAACCCATTAGAAGTTCTGACCATGCTGAAAAAAGTCCTCAAGATCGCAGCAGCCCTGTTTGCGGTCATTCTGCTGGTTGGCGGATTGTTCCTGGCTCATACCTGGTATTTCAAACCTGTCAATATCAACCTGTTCTTTGCACGGACCATGATGCAAATCATGATGGACAGTCCGGAGTTGCTGAGCACGATTCGCGTGCTCGAACCCATCGGTATCACCGGCCACAACGCGAAACTGGATGACAACAGCCTGGAAGCGGGCGACCGGTTCATGGCTCAGCTGAGCGATGCGTATGACACGCTGCTCAGTTATGAAGACGAAGACCTCAGCGAGGCGGACCTGATGTCAAAGCGCATCGCCGTGGACCTGCTGGGTGCGGTGGTCGAGGGTGAGAAATTCCGTTTCCTGACGTTTCCGGTCAACCAGTTGTTCGGCGTGCAGAATGGCTTTCCGTCGTTCATGGAATCCACCCACCAGGTCCATTCTGTGGGCGATGCGGAAGATTACATCAGCCGCCTGAACGCAGTCGGCGTCAAGTTTGACCAGGTGCTGGAAGGTCTGAATAAGAGAGATGAACTTGGCATTTACCCGCCCCAGTTCGTGGTGACCAAGGTGCTGGAGGAGATGAACAATTTCGTCGCGACGCCGCCCGAGGAAAATATCCTGATGGTCGCCCTGCTGGACAAGATGAAAGAGGCGAATCTGCCCGAGGATGAACAGCAGCGGATGGCGCTGGAAGCGCGGGGAGTCATCCTGGAGACGGTTTATCCGGCCTACGGTCGCCTGATTGCTCATTTCGAAGCCCTGGACCCGAAAGTGGACGGGAACTACGGTGCATGGAGCCTGCCCGACGGTGATGAATATTACAAACTGGCGCTCAAGCTGTTCACCACGACAGACTATGCTCCGGAATATATCCACCAGGTGGGGCTCGCCGAAGTGGATAGAATCCAGGCCGAGATACTGGACATCCTCCAGGACGAAGGCTGGGATGTTTCGAACGGGTTCACCGAGGCTATCAACGAAATGGCGGGAAACCCGCGCTTTTATTTTTCCGACAGTGGAGAGGGGCGCGACCAGATACTGGCAGAGTACGAAGCGCTGATCGAGGAGGTCTCCGGTCAGCTCGAACCATGGTTCGCTACGATACCGGCTGCTCCTGTCGAAGTGCACAGGGTGCCGGAATTCAAGGAAAAAACAGCACCTGGCGCCTATTACGAAATTCCCGCGATGGACGATTCGAGGCCGGGCGTATTTTTCGCCAATCTCTACGACATCAAGGCCACGCCAAAATACGGGATGAGGACACTCAGCTACCATGAAGCCATCCCGGGCCATCACTTCCAGTTAGCCATTCAGCAGGATCAGAAGGACTTGCCTTTCTTCCGCCGGCTGATTCCATTTTCGGCTTACTCTGAAGGCTGGGCCCTGTATGCGGAGAGAGTGGCCTGGGAAATGGGTCTGCTGGAAGATCCCTATGACAACATCGGCAGGCTGCAGGCGGAGTTGTTCCGCGCGGTTCGGCTGGTAGTGGACACCGGAATACACAAGATGCGCTGGTCGCGCGAAGAAGCCATCGATTACATGCGGGCCAATACCGGTATGGCGGAAAGTGACGTGATCGCCGAAATTGAACGCTATTTTGTACTGCCTGGCCAGGCAACGTCCTATAAAGTGGGTATGATGAGAATCATGGAACTGCGGGAATTGGCCGAAACAGAGCTGGGTGGGAATTTCGACATCCGCGACTTTCATGACGTGGTGCTGACCAACGGTTCGTTGCCGCTGGATATGCTGGAAGTATTGGTGCTGCGATACATAGAGGCAGAGAAAGGCTGAGAGATTGATCGTTCTTTATGTTTTCTTCGGCCTGATCTGGCTGGCAGTGCTGGTCCGGGCCATCCTGCGCCCACACCGGCAGCCGGCATCCCGCGTTGCCTGGGTGCTGGTCATCATACTTTTGCCGGTTTTTGGCATCGTCATCTACATCCTGCTCGGGGAAACCAATATCGGCCGCAGGCGCGTGGCGCGTTCGCGGCAGGTGCTCGGGATGTTGCCGTCCGCCATGCCCGAGTCTTTTGCAGCGGATTCGCGAAACAATCCCACTGTTCCGGAGCGTTGCGCCCAGTTGTTCCGGGCGGGCAAAACCGTTAATGGTTTTTCGCCGGTGGGGGGGAACTCGGCCCGCCTGACAGCGGATTCCAACGCGGCAATCGATGCGATGGTGGCCGACATGGACGCCGCGCAGGATCATATCCACCTGGTCTTCTATATCTGGTTGCAGGACAACAACGGGCTCAAAGTGGTTGAAGCGCTCCAGCGGGCAGCCAGGCGCGGCGTTGCCTGCCGCGCGATGGCTGACGGCCTGGGCTCGCGTCAGATGATTCGCTCCGCTGCGTGGAAAGAGATGCGCGAGGCCGGCGTCAGGGTAGCGGTTGCATTGCCTATTGGTAATCCGCTGCTGCGCTCACTGCATGGACGCGTTGATCTGCGGAATCATCGCAAGATCGTCGTGATCGATGACTGGATTACTTATTGCGGTAGTCAGAATTGCGCCGATCCGGAGTTCCGGGTCAAACCCAAATTTGCGCCCTGGGTGGATGCACTGATGCGTTTCGAAGGGCCGATCGCGCGTCAGAATCAGCACGTATTCATCAGCGACTGGATGAGCTATGTCGACGAGGACATCAGCGGCATTCTCCATGCCCCGATACGCGAGGGCGGAGAGGGTTTTCCTGCCCAGGTGATTGCCACAGGGCCAACGGTGCGTCATTCGGCGATGCCGGAAGTGTTCCAGATCCTGATGTACGCGGCAAGAAACCGGCTGGTCATCACAACGCCCTATTTCGTGCCGGACGAAGCCATGATGGCGGCTTTATGCGCGGCCGCAAACCGTGGCGTAGACGTGACAATCGTGTTTCCGGCAAGGAATGATTCGTGGATAGTCGCCGCTGCAAGCCGAAGTTATTACCGGGACTTGCTCGAGGCCGGCATCACTATCCAGGAGTTCGTTGACGGGCTTTTGCACACCAAGTCGATGACCATAGACGATGAAATCACCTTGATCGGTTCGGCTAATATGGACCGGCGCAGTTTCGACCTGAACTACGAGAACAATATTTTGCTTACCGACCCGCAGACAACCGCAGTGATGCGTGAGCGACAGGAGCAATACCTGGATTCATCCCGTCCGGTGCACCTGGGCGATGTTGAGGCCTGGTCAATGGCGCATCGGTTGCTGAATAACCTGCTGGGGATGTTGGGCCCGGTACTCTGAGGAAAAAGTCATGAGCCTTATCAAAAAAATCGCCCCGGGTCTGAGTGCGGCACGGGTCACTTCGATCGGCCTGTTATTGCTAATGGGTACCGGCGCTCTGAAGGCTGAGGAACCGGGTTACGATTATTTCTCGGCAAATCGCGAGATGATCCGCAACGGCGTGCAAGCGGTTCTGACCTGCAATGGCCTGTTCACATCGAATCGCACGCTGGAGCAGGTGTTTGCGCAGGAACTGGCTTATATGGTCCGCTTCGGTGGCCGCGTCGGTACAGCCCAGGGCGGTGCGTATACGGTGGACCGGACTAACCGGGCCGTTGGTGTAGGCGAGCCGGGCCAGGGGCCGGTCATGACCGCTGCATTTCGCGAAGGAATTGGATGCGTGATCATGGCGCCCGGCGAGGGTGTTGAGGATATCGCTTCTTTGCCGGTCATCGAGCGGCCCTCACCAGCAGTTAACCCTGCCACCATACCCTGGCCGAATGGCGACCTGCTCGATGATGAACCGCTTTCCAGCCGGGTAAACCCTGCGGCTTTGCAGGCGGCTTCGGACTGGGCCTTTGAACGCGAATCTTCTGAGCAGGATACGCTGAGCCTGCTGGTGATTCACCAGGGCAACATCATCCTGGAACGCTATGCCGAAGGTGTGGACATGCACACGCGGACGCGTACCTGGTCAACGGCCAAGAGCATCGCCGTTACCCTGGTCGGTATGTTGGTGGAGCAGGGCAAATTGTCACTGGATGAGCCGATGGGGCTGGAATGGCTGCCCGCGGTTGCAGCCGACGAAAGCGACCCTCGTGATGATATAACCCTGCGGCATGTGTTGAATATGTCCTCCGGGCTTTACCCGGTTGACAGTTTTGGCATGGAATACGCGACCGGCTCAGGCTTGTCCTATTGGGCAGGAGCAAGTTCGGTTGAAGGCGCCATGCGGCGTGGCATGATTCGCGAGCCCGGGGCCTTCTGGGACTACGAGAACTACGACACGTTGCTTGCTGTTTACGCCATGAAAAAGGCGTTGGGGGATGAAGACGCGTATCAACGTTTTCCGCGCAATGCGCTGCTGAACCGGATCGGTATGCACAATACCCTGGTCAGCACCGATCGGTTCGGGGATTTTATTTTCAGCAGCCAGGTTTACACCAACGCCCGGGACCTGGCGCGTTTCGGCCTGCTTTACCTGAATGACGGAGTGTGGGATGGCGAAAGGCTGATTTCTGAAGATTGGATCGAGTTTGTCCGCACTCCTGCGCCGGCTACAGCGGAAACCGGGAATTTTTACGGCGGCCAGTGGTGGCTGGTACCGGATGACCGGAAAGATGTGCCCAAAGATGCGTACTACACTGCCGGTAACCGGGGGCAGTACGTGATCGTGGTTCCGTCACACGATGTGGTCATCGTGCGGCGTGGGCTGGATTTCGGCAAGCAGGGCTTTGATCCCCTGGACCTTACCCGCGAAGTACTCAAGGCGATTAGCCCTTAAAAGCACTAGTGCCTGGTGGGTGACTGGGCTGCATTCGGGCAGACCTGGGGTTTGCGGCCCTGCAGGAAGCAACCATGCTCCTTGATCTCTTCAAGGCGGCAGCTCCAATATAGCTCGCCCTCGTGCACCGTCATATCGGGGCAGCCATCGCACATGTTCGTGCGCCCGTCAGGCATGACATCAACGGGTTGAATGATCATGAAAGTCTGCAGATGGATACGGTCAAACAACGATGAAGGACTTTTCAGCAAGGTCCGGAGGTAGCGTTTTGCAATGCTGCGGACGCGGCCGTCTATCAGCGAGAAAAAGGACATGGTCAATCGGCCCATGCGGTTGCTTTTGGGGTCCGTATAGCTCAGCCAGGTGCCCTTGAAAAAGTGGTTAGCGACCTGGATGGTTTCCATGAATTTCGGTCCCACATAGCCAAATCCGCGCTTCTTGCTGGCTAACCGCGAGGCCACCAGCCACTTGGTGGAATTGGGGTCCTGATCGCCGCTCAGGTATGCACTCGGTTGGTAATCCGCATCCAGTTCCTGGATTTTTGCGACCACGTCTTTTGCCTTGAGCATGGAATCACCACCCCAGTCAGGCCGTTCATAAGTGTTGGTGATATCCACCGGAATACCGTTGGCATGGACTTCAAAATCGCCAAAAAGCTCCGGTGTTCTGAACAGGATGAATACCATGGTGTGAACGATGTCCGGATGCTGCTGGGCCCAGGCCATGCTGTCCTTGACCTGGTCCAGCGTATCGACGGATACGGTCTGGTTGAAAGAGCAGGCCAGCCCGCCTTCTTCGGCCAGCATTTGTGCAAACTTCAGGCGTAAAGCGTTGTGCTCGTTCTCGTTGTCAGCCTTTGAGTCGCTGCGGACCTGGGTCGTGTCGATGTGGAAGGTAAAACCATAGGCTCCGGCTTCTTTCAATTTTCGCAGCAGTTTCCTGCCAAGCGCCAGGCCATTGGTGTTGATGATGGGTTTCCAGCCACCGTCTTTCACCATTTTGACTATTTCAACAATCTGGGGGTGAACCAGGGGGTCTCCACCGGCAATGCTCATACAGTCGCTTTTGCGCCGCGCTTTGAATACAGACAATTCTTCGGCGATCTGGGCCAGTGATTTGTGATTCTTGAGGTGTGGCCGGTAACAACCCTCACATTCCAGGTTGCAGTCGTCGGTCACTTCCAGCCAGGAAATAGCGTTATCGGTCAGTGACCAGGGCAAACGGTAATATTCTCTGGGGGTCAGTTCAGCAACTGTGTTCATTTTTTTCTACCATCAAGGAACCTGGGCCAGAGTCTATGGCCTGGAATACCATCCCGCTTGTCTATATCAGTCGTTTTATTGACCCCAATCACTCCTGGCGGTGATCGAACTGATATAAAGGCTGTTCCTGTTGGTCATTCCAGATTGCGTCTAAATGTCTTGCGAAGACAGAAAGAAACTTGTCCTGATAAATCCTGTCAATTTGAGCCGGGCAGGTTTTTCCATTAATCACAGCTCCCGGTTCCCGCCGTTAAGCCTGGGGGTTGTCGCCGCGCTGACGCCCAAAAACTGGGATGTGGAAATCATCGATGAAAATTTCGATGAGTTTTCTTTCTGCGAGGCGGACCTGGTTGGGATCACTGCTTTTACCTCTTCGGCGAACCGGGCGTATGAGATTGCTGCCGTTTATCGGGAAAAAAAGATACCGGTGGTGATGGGAGGGATACATGCGTCCATGTGCTCTGAAGAAGCATCGAAATATGTCGATGCGGTGGTTGTCGGGGAAGTGGAATCTGTATGGCATGAGGTGATAGCAGATACCCTTTCAGGAAATTTGAAATCAGTTTACAAGGGATTGTGGCACGGACTTGAGCAGGTTATAGAACCGCGCCGTGACCTTTATTCAAATCAGTACCTGTTTGCATCGGTACAAACTTCCAGGGGCTGTCCGCTGGATTGTGATTTTTGCTCGGTCTCCGCCTTTAATGGCTTGAGGTATCGCCGCCGACCCCCTTCCGATGTCCTGGATGAACTGGAAAAAATCCCCCAGAAACTCGTCTTCTTTGTGGATGACAACATTATTGGATACGGCAAGAAAAACCGGCAACTGGCGCTCGAGTTGTTCAAAGGAATGGTTGACCGAGGAATTGACAAGCACTGGTTCTGCCAGGCCTCAATCAATGTTGCAGATGATGAAGAGATCCTTCACTGGGCCGCCAAATCAGGTTGCCGGATGATTTTCCTCGGCATCGAAGCCGAAGACAGCGAAGCACTGACCGACGTTAACAAGAAGTTGAATATCAAGCGTGGCGGTTCAGATGCTTATGAGCAGATTTTCGAGCGTATTCACAATGCCGGCATTGCAGTGCTGGGCGCGTTCATCTTTGGCATGGACCAGGACACGCCCGAAAAACTCGTGCACCGCACCCAATATATGCTCGATAGCGGCGTGGATGTGATGCAGGCAACCGCCTTGACTCCGCTTCCGGGTACAAGGCTTTTTTCCCGTCTGAAAGAGGAGGGCCGGCTTCTATACACCGATTTTCCAAAAGACTGGGATCGCTACAATCTGACCGCAGTCGTCCACAAACCGGTACACATGAAACCCGAAGAATTTTCGGGAATCATGCGGGAGTGCCTGAAGAAACTCTATGACCCCCTCGTTTTAAAAGCCAAGGCGCGACAAACGCTCAAGTACACGGGGCGCTGGGATGCGACTGAATTTGCCTACCAGTCAAACAAAAATTACCGGGATATCGCAATCGCTGAGAGCACCTTTATGTGACCCGCGTGTAGATAGAGTCAGAGTCAATTACGAGGTTAGTCATTTTGGCTTCAACCACTTTTTATCGTGAGCTTCTGTCCTACGCCATTCAGAGGCATCCTCTGGTTTAAGACTTGCGGGTAGCGAGTCACACTGACGGCAAAGAACTGATTGAGCTGATCTGAAGTGGAGCTTTCACATGTTGACGAAAGTAAGGAAATTCCTTACGATAAGGAAATTCCTTACCACGAGATTATGCTCCAGATGATTGTCAGTAAATTGACCTCGAAGTCGCAGACTACCATTCCACAATCGGTTCGCCGTGCCTTGCAAATAGGGCCCGGGGACGAAATTGAATACGAAATTGTTGATGGGCACGTCATCTTGACGAAGGCCAGGACTGGCAGCAAGACAGACGACCCATTCCGCACCTTCAATGAATGGAGCACTGAGGCGGACGAAGAAGCTTATGCCGACCTTTAAACAGGGTGACGTTATCAAGGTACCCTTTCCGTACACAGACCGAAAAACCCGGAAGTCAAGGCCTGCCCTGGTTGTTTCCAGTGGTAAGCTGGAAGAATTTCATGGCCTGCTGTGGGTTGTGATGATCACCAGTGCTCAAAATAGAGTCTGGCCAAAAGACATCGCCGTTTCGAATTTGAAGCGGGCGGGACTGCCATCCCCCTCTGTCATTCGTGCCGCCAAGATTGCCACTATAGAATCGGCAGACGCGTCGAAAATTGGTTCAATCAGTCCTTCACAGTTGAAAGAAGTTAAGCGATTGATCCTTCAGGAACTGGATTGAATGCGATCAAAACCTACCTTCCGGTATTCTCCCGAATAAAGTTCAGCATTTGCTTGCCGATGGTGTTTTCCGGATGCATGGCGACCATGTCCTCGACGATGGGTCGCGCATCCTCGAGCCGGCCTCGCTTGAGGTAGTGGTCCGCCAGTCCGAACTGGTAATCCAGGTTTTCAGGTTCGAGCGTCAGTGCAGTCTTTAGTTCGGATTCGGCTGATACATCTGCGCCCATGTGCTGGAACAGCAATCCAAGATTGTAGTGAATCCGTGGCCTTTCCGGCAATCCGCGGGAAGCCTGTTGCAGGTAGCCCAGTGCTTCGCCGTAACGCTGCATCTCTACCAGCAGCAGACCGAGCGAATAAGACAAGTCATACCATTCCGGATGGGCCGCAACTGCCTCTTTCAGCAGTTTTTCTGCCTTCTCATTTTGACCCGTCTGGTTGTACAGGACAGCCAGGTTGGCCGTGGCGGGGTAGAACTGGTTGTCGATCCGGATAGCCTCAAGGTATTGCTCGATCGCATCCTCCGGCCGGCCCAGTTCTGCATACAGGTTGGCCAGGTTGTGCCGGGAGGCAGCAAAATCTGCCGCATAGAGCATGGAATCCTCGAACTCACCGAGAACAGATTCAAACAGCGTCTTCTGCTCCGCATCCAGGTACTCATTCAGTTCGCCGACCAGGCGCCTCGCGGCCTCGATACGAACGGTTTTCGCCGGGTCATACAGAGTGCTGGCCAACAGCCCCGCTAGTTTCTTACGGTCCGGTAATTCAATCAGGCTTGCGGCGGTGCGCCGGATCAGCGCCTCCTCATCCATCAGCGCCACTTCCATCGCCTGCAGGGTTTCTCTGGAAGAGTATCCGCCAAGCATCGAGAGCGCTGTAGCCCGGACAATGACGGGGTAAAGCACATCGCCTGCCAGGCGGACCAGTTCCTTTTCAGCACCGGCATCGCCGGCACGTCCCCTGGCGAGCAGTTCACCGTAGTGCGCCCTCTGGCCGGGCCCATACCACTCCAGTACGGTCTCCTGAGACCATGCTGAATCCTGGTCGATATGGCATCGCAGGCAGGCGTCCGGGGCTCCAATAGAAGCGCTCAGGGCCGGGTCCGGAATCCTGAAACTGTGGTCCGGGCGGTAATCCACGCCCATGTAGTATCGGCCTGGCATATGGCACTGCACGCATTGGGCTCCCGTGCCGACCTCGAACAACACATCACCCTGGGGTGAAAGGATCGGCTCGCCAGGCTCTCCTTCGGCTTTGTGAAAGTGATGTTCCCGCGTGTCATATTGCGCCTGTCGGTGACATTGCAGACAAAGTTCATTGCCTTCCCTGACACGTTCTATCGAGTGGACGTCGTGGCAGTCGCTGCAGCGCACGTCATGCCGGTACATTTTGCTCTGCGTGAATGAGCCGTAGACGTAGACTTCGTCCTGAATCTGTCCATCGGCGTAGTAAAGGTCTTCGCCTAGCAGGCTGGGAAGAAAATTGTCCAGCAAGTCGGTTTCAGTGTGTTGGTAGTCCCCCATCGCGCCGCGACGGGAATGACAGGGCGCGCAGAGTTCCACCTGCTCCCGCGAACTGATGTCCGAGGTGTCAACAGCCAGCATTGCATTGTCTCTAGGTGGGCGGGCCATTTCCGGCATTTCGGCCCACGCGACGTGTGCAGAGCCAGGGCCATGGCAAGCTTCACAACCGACGTCAATATCGGACCAGGTCGTGTTGTAACTGCCGGTTTCCGGATCGTAGTTTTTCTGCAGATTGGTGGAATGGCATTGTGCGCACATGCCGTTCCAGTTCTGCGCCGCGTTAGTCCAGTAAAGCCAGTCATCGGGTTCGAGCGGTTCATTTGGAGGCACACGAAACCACTGATTGTCGCGCGAATCCCAGGCGATATGCAGTGTCTGAAGCCGGCCGCCGGGGAAGGGGATCAGGTATTGCTGTAACGGAAACCAGCCAAAGGTGTGAGTGATCTCAAAATCGCCCATCTCGCCACCGGCGCCATTGGTATGGACAAAGAACTTGCCGTCCTTTTTGTAGAAACGCGAAGTGATCCCGTGCAGGGTGAACTCGACGTCGTTGAAGTCCCCCAGCACCGTTTCTTCGTTGGCCACGTCCATGGCCAGGTCATGGTGAGACCCTTCCCAGGCGTCGAACTCGATATTGTGGCAGTCGCGGCACGACAGACTTCCTGTAAAAGCTAATACATTAATTAAATCAGTAACATCAGATGCTTTATTAATCTTATTTATATAGTATGTTGGAAGGGAAATAAGGATAAGCAGGGCGGCGATAATGCCGATCCATTCCCAGGTGCCTGTATGGTTTGCCGGTCGCTTCATGTGCTTTTCGGGTAAGTGACCTGGTCTGTTGAAAAGCCGGAGCGCTTGATCCGTTTGCCGGTATCTACTTTGATTTTGTCGTTTTCAATGGTGATGGCATACAGGTCCAGCGCGCGCGGTGCGGGCGCCTTGAGGACGTCGCCGCGCAGATCGAACTCAGAGGAATGGCAGGGGCAAATGAATTTGTTCTCTCCTGATACCCAGGGGACCGTGCAACTGAGATGAGTGCAGGTCCGGGACAGCGCGAGGAAACCGCCATCCTCCAGCCTTGCCAGGTAAAACTTGCCGCGCACAAACGCACTGACTGACCCCGGGGCAAAACTTTCCACCTGGCCGGCCTCGATGACCAGGTTCTGACCACCTTCGGTCAGCTGTTGGTTGCGTGGGCGGAAAAAGGCGATGATCAATGCAATCAGCTCGGCCAGCGCCAGTGTGCTGAGCAGCAACCAGAGCTTATTCAGAAAAGAGCGGCGGGAGTATGTTTGTTGTTCCATGATCTCTACCCCGCCCACATCAATTGCATACCCGGCCCGCGGAACCAGACACCAATAGCTGTCAGTACAGCGAAGGCGGTGATCAGAAGGGTAAACAGGGTCTGTATGGTTTCGGTCCAGTTTGCCTTAAAGATGACTTTCAGTATGAGGTAGAAGCCACCGACTAAAGCCAGGATGACAGCGAATGGCAACAGGCCATTGTTGATCGCATTCGGAGTCGCAGCCTGGCCTGTGGTGTTGATGAATTCATCGAGTAGCACGCTGGCAGTCGTCATCAAAAATCCCAGCGCGACCGCCACCAGCGCCAGTTTCCGGCCTCTGTGGGAGCGGAACCAGATACCGGCCGGGGTTGTTTCGGTGTCGAAGTACGGCAGGGCGATGATGCCGGCGATCAGCGTCATGGGTATAACGAATACGGAAAATACCGGGTGGAAGTGCATCAACAGTTCCTGCAACCCCATGAAATACCAGGGCGCCTTGGTCGGGTTCGGACTCAGGCCCGGGTTGGCCTGTTCTGCCAGCGGCGCGTTAACGAACATTGAGAAAAGGAGCAATGCTGCAATGAGCACAACTGCAGTGGTCAATTCCCGCACGATCAGGTGGGGCATGGCGTCGACCATCTGCACTTTCATGTCTGCATGTTCTTCGGGAGAGCGCGGCACGACTAAACCGTTCGCCTTTCGGATACGCCAGAAATGGAAAGGCAGCACGAAAATCAGCAGGGCGGGCAGGACGGCGGTATGCAGCGCATAAAAATTCATCAGGGTGGCCGGTCCCGGTTCGGTGCCGCCCAGGATCCATTGTTTGATGACGGGCCCAGCGCCCGGCAGGTAGTCGAGCATGGATGTGCTGATGGTGACAGCCCAGTAGGCGATCTGGTCCCAAGGCAGCAGGTAGCCCGTGAAATTAGAGAAAATGGCCACGGCGAAAAGCCCCAGGCCAATCACCCAGTTGAACTGGCGGGGGCGGTAATGGGCGCCGGTATAAAACACTCTCAATAAGTGCAGAAGAGAGATGACGATCAGGCAGTTACCGCTCCATCGGTGAAGATTTCTCAGGAGCTGGCCAAAAGGGATCTGGGTCTCCAGGTAGAGGATGGATGCGTAGGCGCCCAGCGGAGAGGGCTCATAGGCGAACTTGAGCAACAGGCCGGTACCGATCAGCAGGAACACCAGCACTACAGCCATCCCACCGAGACCCCAGGTGAGGGAGAGCTTCAGCGTGCGCTCTGGTACCTCGCTGGGCCTGAAGTGCAGCAACAGGTTACGGAAGTATTTGCGTTGGTCGTTTTGTGCCACTCTGATCGTTCTCGCGGTCATTTGCGGGAAAGGTTTTTCTGCAGGCAATTATTAACTTAAATCCATCCTTACAGGTCAGGAATCTGGAAAAAAGGCGGATCAGATCAACTGGAATCAGCTGTAGTAGAAAAGGTGTCTTTAATTAGTCCTGAAAATCAAAGTGTTCACGCTGAAACCTTAAGTGCCGTTTACGATAGGTTTGTGCGTTGAACGGGTACAGGGCCGTGATGCGTCCATCTTCCCGTTTGTACCAGCTGCTGCAGGAGGAAGCCCATACGGTGCCGGCCAGTGCCTGTTGGATTTCAGCATCATAGGCTTCCATGGCTGCCTGGCTTGGGGCGATCAAGCCATTTTTGCCGGCCGCCTGGATGCACTGGATGATCAGCCTGGCTGATTGTTCGATCATGAAGATGAGCGAGTTGGACCCCACACCGGTATTGGGGCCGGTCACGAAATAGTAGTTGGGAAAGCCTGCAACCATGCACCCTTCGTAAGCGATGGGGGCTTCTGACCAGGCTTCGCTGAGGGTGTGGCCCTGCGGCCCGGTAACACGCCGCTCCACATGGCGTCCCTGCGTGTCGAAGCCGGTAGCGTAGATCAGCACATCGGCCTCGTGCTGTCTGCCGTCCCGGGTCAAAACTCCTTTCGGCGTAATGCATTCGATTCCCTGGGTAACCAGGTCCACGTTTTCACGATTTAACGCCGGGTAGTAGTCATCGGATATCAGTACACGCCGGCAGCCGATCGGATAATCAGGGGTCAGTCGCTCACGCAAATCCGGGTCCCTGATGTGCTTGTTCAGCAGTCTTTTGAACAGCCACTTCGCGTAGCGGCGCGGCGGGTTATTGGCAGGCGTTTTGACGATGGGGTAGGCCAGCCATTCATAGCGCAGAAACAGCAGCAGGCGGTAAAACTTTCCATACCCGGGCAGGTATCGAAAACAAGCCTTTTCAAAGGCCATGAATTTCCGGTCCTTGCGTGGAATGACGTAGTTTGCGGATCGTTGAAATACAGTGACCTTTGCCGCGTTTTTTGCGATTTCCGGAATAATCTGCACGGCGCTTGCGGCAGAACCAATCACGGCCACCTTCCGGCCTTCCAGCTTGATGTCATGGCGCCACAGTGAAGAGTGCCACTGTTCCCCTGCAAATATGCCGGCTCCTTCGATGGCCGGGATCATCGGCATATGCAGTCCACCGCTTCCGTCGATGACATGATGGGCCTGGATGAGGCTGCCATCGGCCAGTTTCACTTCCCATTGCCGTGATTCATCATTGAACCGGGCCATCTCAACCGTCTTGCCCAGCTCGATGTGCTCCCACAACCCAAACCGTTCCACGCAGCGTTCGGCGTATGCCCTGATCTCATTCCAGGGAGAATATTTTCGTGACCAGTCGGGATTGGGTGCGAAGGAAAAACAGTAGAAATGGGACATCACGTCACAGGCCGCACCCGGGTAGCTGTTCCAGTACCAGGTGCCGCCAACTTGCGGGGCTTTGTCCACGATCCGGAAATCGGTGATCCCGGCATCCAGCAGGTTCTTGCCGAGGCAGATTCCTGCGAAGCCGGCACCGATGATCAGTGCGTCGAGGACAGGCGCGTTATTTTCCGGCCGCATCAACGCAATTCAGCTCAATCCGGAGCCACGGCACTCTCGACGGGGGGAAGATCAGCCAGTTCCTCATCCGTGAACAGTCGAGAGTGAATGATGAATCGAAGACCCAGCGGGATTTCAGCTGAAAAACTGGCGCCACGGCCCGGGACCACGTCGACTGTAAGGTGCGTGTTCTGCCACAGTTCGAATTGATCCCTGGCCATGTAAAAAGGACAGTCGTGAATCCGCCCCAGCAGAACGTCGCTGCCGCCGACGCGAAACTCCCCCAGCGGAAAACACATGGGCGATGAGCCGTCGCAGCAGCCGCCGCTCTGGTGGAACATCATGTCACCGTGTTCTGCACGCAATCGGTCTATGACCTCCCGTGCTTTGTCCGTGACGTCTACCCGCTGGCTCATGCCCGGTGTTGGCCTCAGAAGAAACCCATCGGGTTCTTGTCAAAGGACATCAGCACGTTCTTCGTGTGCCGGTAATGGTCCAGCATCATCTTGTGCGTTTCGCGCCCAATGCCGGATTTCTTGTAGCCGCCGAAGGAAGCGTGCGCCGGGTACAGGTGATAACAGTTGACCCAGACGCGGCCAGCCTGGATGCCGTCGATGAACATCTGGCCCTGGTGAATGTCACGGGTCCATATGCCGGAGCCCAGGCCATACATCGTGTCGTTGGCGATTTGCAGGGCTTCCTCGTCGTCCTTGAAAGTCGTCACACTGACCACCGGTCCAAAAATCTCTTCCTGGAAAACGCGCATCTTGTTGTGTCCTTCGAACACCGTGGGCTTGATGTAATAGCCGTTCGGGTATTCAGCCACTTCGGCCGCTTCGCCGCCAATCAACACCTCGGCGCCTTCTTCCTTGCCAATTTCGAGGTAGCTGAGAATTTTCTCATACTGGTCGCTGGACGCCTGCGCGCCCATCATGGTGGCGGGATCCAGGGGGTCGCCCATCTTGATGGCCGCAACCCGTTGCAGCACGCGGTCTATGAAGTCGTCGTAAATCGACTCGTGGATCAGTGCGCGTGACGGGCAGGTGCAGACTTCGCCCTGGTTGAGCGCGAACATGACGAAACCTTCAATTGCCTTGTCGAGAAACTCATCATCCTGGTCCATGACACTGGAGAAAAAGATGTTGGGTGACTTACCCCCCAGTTCCAGCGTGACCGGAATGATGTTCTCTGAGGCGTACTGCATGATCAGGCGGCCGGTGGTGGTTTCACCGGTAAAGGCGATCTTGGCGATGCGGGGCGAGGATGCCAGCGGCTTGCCGGCCTCGATTCCAAAACCGTTGACCACGTTCAACACGCCGGGCGGCAGCAGGTCCCCGATCAGTTCCATCAATACCAGTATCGATGCCGGGGTTTGCTCGGCCGGCTTCAGCACGATGCAGTTACCGGCAGCCAGGGCCGGCGCCACCTTCCAGGTGGCCATGAGGATGGGGAAGTTCCAGGGGATGATCTGGCCGACTACGCCAAGGGGCTCATGCACTTCCATGGAAACCGTCGCGGCGTCCAGGTTGGAGACATCACCTGCTTCGGCGCGAATAACGCCGGCGTAATAGCGGAAATGATCAATCGCCAGTGGCAGATCTGCCGCCAGGGTCTCCCGGATTCCCTTGCCGTTATCCCAGGTTTCAACAGCGGCGAGCATCTCCAGGTTCTGTTCCATTCGGTCCGCTATCTTCAGCAAAACTCCGCTGCGTTCTGCCACCGAAGTTTTTGACCAGGCGGGGAAGGCGGCCTCAGCCGCATCAATTGCCAGATCGATGTCTTCAGACTTCGAGCGGGGAATCTCGCAAAAGTCAGCACCGTCTACGGGCGACGGGTTGGCAAAGTAGGCGCCGCCGGCGGGTGGCGTCCATTCGCCATTGATGAAATTTTCGTATCTTGCTTTGAATTCGGGTTTTGGAAATGCCATTCACTTAATCCTCTGATCTGTGAGAGCTTGAACCCACAGCATAGCAAGCTAAAAACAGTTCGCGCTACAATAGCGCATGCATGCAATAATTCTTGCCGCCGGCCGTGGCAGCCGGCTGGCGGAACACAATCCCGAGGGGCGTCCCAAGTGCCTGATGGAATTTGGTGGCCGCAGTCTGCTCCACCGGCACTTGGATGTCCTCAACCAGTTGGGGGTGCGTCAGCTGGACCTCGTTGTGGGTTATGAAGCCGACCAGATCATCGACCACGTGGGCACGCTGTTTTCTCGGCCGGACGTGGCCTTCCAATACAACCCGCGCTATGAACTGGGCAGTGTGCTGAGTCTGCTGGCTGCGCGCGACACGCTGGAATCCGGTGAGCCGGTGGTCGTGATGGATGCTGACGTGCTGTACCACCCGGGCATTTTGCAGACATTGCTCGATTCGGATTCCGAAAACTGCTACTTGATGGACCAGGAATTTGTACCCGGTGATGAACCCGTCAAAATCGCTGTCCGGGATGGTGTGATGGTTGAGTTTCGCAAACAGTTGGCGGATGGCCTGCGCTATGACACGATTGGTGAATCCATCGGGTTTTTCCGGTTCGGCCCCGATTGTGCGGCTCTGATAGCCGCTGAATGCGCAGGCTTCGAATCAGACGGCCTGGGAGACGCGCCGCACGAGGAAGCGTTGAGAAATGTGCTGTTGCGGCAGCCTGGCGATTTTGCTTACGAGGATGTCAGCGGCATGCCCTGGATCGAAATTGATTTCCCCGAGGATGTAGTCCGCGCCAATGACGAAGTGCTCCCGGCCATTCGAACCGATTTTCCCGACTTTTAGCTGATCAGAAAACCATGACCCGGAAAACGACCCAACTGAAAAACATGCTCCTTTCGGATCAAACCGAATTTATCATGGAAGCGCACAATGGCCTGGCTGCGAAGATCGTGGAAGAAACAGGTTTCAAGGGAATCTGGGGCTCCGGCCTGGCGCTGTCCGCCCAGCATGCGGTACGCGACAACAACGAGCTCAGCTGGACCCAGGTAGTCAACATCCTGGAGTTTATGTCGGATGCAACGACCATTCCGATTCTGCTCGATGGCGACACAGGCTATGGCGATTTCAACAATATGCGGCGGCTGGTTCGCAAGCTGGAGCAACGCGACATTGCGGGCGTCTGTATCGAGGACAAGCTGTTTCCAAAGACCAACAGCTTCATCCAGGGTGAGCAGCAGGAACTGGAAAACATTGAAACGTTTTGTGGCAAGATCCAGGCTGGCAAGGATGCACAGTCCGATGACGACTTCTGTATCGTCGCGCGGGTGGAGGCTTTCATCGCCGGCTGGGGCTTGGAAGAAGCGCTGAAACGGGGTGAGGCCTACCGGCAGGCCGGCGCAGATGCGATCCTGATTCACAGCAAGCTGTCCCGGCCGGATGAAATTCTGGAATTTTCCAGGGAATGGGCGAACCGTTGCCCGTTGGTGATTGTGCCCACCAAGTACTACTCCACCCCGACCGAGGTTTTCCGCCAGAACCGGTTCAGCCTGGTGATCTGGGCCAACCATTTGATACGCGCCAGTATTTCGGCCATGCAAAACACGGCACGAACGATTTTTGATTCAGAATCACTAGTGGATGTTGAGGGGCGTGTGGCTACCGTGCCCGAAATATTCCGGTTGCAAGGCGCCGAGGAACTGCTGGAGGCTGAAAAAATTTATGCCGGAAGTGCGCGCAATGATGCTGCAGCCATTATCCTGGCTGCCAGCCGTGGGCGCGGCATGGATGAACTGACAAGAGACAAGCCCAAGGTGATGATCCCGGTCGCAGGTCAGACCGTTTTGCGTCGGCTGGTGGATAAATTCAAAGGTCAGGGCATCAATGAAATTACCGTGGTTGGCGGCTATCATCATGAGGCCATCAACACACCCGGTGTCAACGTGGTTGTAAATGATCAGTGGGAAAACAGCGATGAGCTGGTGTCGCTCAGTTGCGCGCTGGACTCGGTCGCTGAGGACACGGTGCTGCTCTACGGCGACCTGCTGTTTCGTACTTATATTCTCAACACGCTGGTGGATTGGGATTCCGATCTGCTGGTCGTGGTCGACTCCTCGCCGTTGGACCAGGCGCCGGGAAACAAGAATGACCTGGCTTATTGTTCCGCCCCGGACGACCGGGCGATGTACCAGCAAAAGGTCAGTCTGGACCGGGTCAGCCGCGACCCGGAATGGCAAGGGCGGACGCCGGCCGGACGCTGGGTTGGCATGCTGCGCGCCAGTGGCGCGGGCAAAGCCCATTTACTTGAAGCGCTTTCTCAGCTTAGATCAGAAAATAACTTTGAAAACAAGGCAGTGCCGGACTTAATTAATCGTTTGGTTGAGAATGGACATGCGCCCCAGGTGCAATATATTTCGGGCCACTGGATGGACATCAACAACCTGGATGACCTGCAGAGAGCAGGTGATTTTGCCTACCATCACGATGCTTGAGGGCGGCCGGTCATGATCCAGGCGAGCGACTTTATCAATCCTGCTAAAGCGCAGGGTTTCACCACCTGGGCCGGTGTGCCTTGCTCTTTCCTGACTCCGTTTATCAACAGTGTCATCGACGACCCCGGCATGACTTATGTTTCGGCCGCAAACGAGGGTGATGCGGTGGCGGTAGCAAGCGGCGCCGCACTGGCTGGTCAGCGTGCGGTGGCCATGATGCAGAACTCAGGCCTGGGAAACGCGGTCAGTCCGCTGAGTTCTTTGAACTGGGTTTTTCGCGTGCCCATCCTGCTGATTATTACGCTGCGCGGTGAACCGGGCTTGCCGGACGAACCCCAACACGAATTGATGGGGCAGATCACCGGCAAGTTGCTGGACGAATTACAGATCCCCTGGGACTGGTTTCCACGCACTGCGGATGACGTCGAAGGTTCACTGATGGTGGCCAACTGGCAGATGGAGCGAAACGGACTGCCCTATGCCCTGGTGATGCGCAAGGGATCGGTCGAGAAAGCCGGTTTGAAAAGCCGCTGGATGCCGACGGCGAATCCGTCCGCCTTCACCGCAGAAGATTTTCGCGAGGGAGAAGCAGCGGTCACTCGCCACCAGGCGTTGAGCACGGTGGTGGAGCAAACTTCAGTGGATGAGAGTGTCGTGATCGGCTCCACGGGCTACACGGGGCGCGAACTGTTTGCCATCGCGGACCGCCCGAACCAGTTGTACATGGTCGGTTCCATGGGCTGCGCGTCCTCGCTCGGCCTGGGCATTTCATTAGCCCTGCCAGACCGAAAAATCCTGGTGGTGGACGGCGATGGAGCGACATTGATGCGCATGGGAAACCTCGCAACGATTGGCGCTTATGGTCAGCAGAACTTCCAGCACCTGCTGCTGGATAATGGCGTTCACGAATCCACCGGCGGACAATCCACGGTGAGTCCGTCCGTGAGTTTCGCCGGTGTCGCACGCGCCTGTGCCTACCGCGAGGCCTCCGAGGCACTGGAATTGTCTGAACTGGAAGCTTTCCTGAGCAGCGCTGGAGGCCCTTCGTTGCTGCAGTTCAGGACCCTGCGCGGGGTCCCGGATGACCTGCCCAGGCCGGACGTGACGCCGCGAGAAGTCAAACAACGGTTGATGCAGCACCTCGGCGCAGATGCGCCCTGGAGTTCGGTCTAATACAATAGTGCCCAACGGGCATAACAAGGAAAACAGCATGGCATCCAGCCGCGTGGAAAAAATGGGTAATCGTACCGGCCTGTTGGGCATCATCGATCGGCTCCGGTATCACGAAGCGTCACGCCAGGGGCTGGGCCTGATCCTGTTGCTGGTTTGCGCCTGGTTCGCAACGCCGGCCGGCGAGCCCCGCATCATCGCGGGATTTAGCTTGGCCGCCATCGGCCAGCTTTGGCGGATTTATGCTGCCGGAGTTATATATAAGAACAAGAAGCTGGCCAGTACCGGCGCCTATTCACTGGTGCGTCATCCGCTTTACCTGGGTAACTTTCTGATCCTGGTCGGGTTTGCCATTGCCGGCGGTAACTGGATCGTCGTGGCCGTGGTGGCGTTTTTCTTCCTGTTCTACTATCCCGCGGCGATCCGTTACGAAGACTATAAACTCGAAGGGATCTTTGGAGAGGAATGGCGTACCTGGAGCAAGAACATTCCCGGCATGTTTCCAACCCGGCTTAAATGGAAGGCGAACCAGGACGCCAGCTGGGATTTCCGCCAGTCCATGATCCGCAATGGCGAGTTGGTCTACACGATTTTTGAGCTGGGTGCAGGGATTCTCCTGTATTACCGGGCCTTTGCCTAGAGTAGTCCTTCGATGAGATTCACACTTTTAAATCCCGGGCCGGTCAGCCTGAGTGACGGCGTCCGCAAGGCGGCCGTCAAGGCAGACCTATGCCACCGCGAACCCGAGTATTTCTCACTGCAGGACCGTGTCAGGTCGGGGTTGCTGGATGTCTATGGCCTGGACGACCAGACCTGGACGTCCGTGCTGCTGGGCGGTTCCGGAACCACGGCGCTGGAAGCGATGATGTCTTCCCTGTTGCCGCGGGACGCGGACCTGCTGGTCATCGAAAACGGAGTCTATGGCGAGCGGATCAGCCGAATCGCTGAGATTCACGGTGTCGCGTTCCATGCGGTGAAACACGACTGGACTGACCCCATCGACCTGGACCGTGTTGCGGATGCGCTATCCGCCGGCAAATTTACCCACCTGGCTGCGGTCCATCATGAGACCACCACTGGCCGGCTCAATGATGTCGATGCGCTGGTGAAGCTATCTGAGCAAAACGGGGTCCAGTTATTGCTGGACGCGGTATCGAGTTTCGGTGCAGAACATATCCCCTTCGATTCGCCCGCACTCGCCGGTTGTGCAGGGACAGCGAACAAATGCCTGCATGGCATTCCGGGTTTGTGTTTCGTGATTTGCCGCAGACAGGCGCTGGAAAATTCAGTGGAACCGCCGCGCAGTCTGTACCTGCATCTGCCGCTTTGGGCCGAAAAACAGGACCAGCAGGGCACGCCTTTTACACCCGCTGTGAACAGCGTACTGGCGCTGGAAAAGGCGCTGGAAGAACTGGCCGGGCAGGGGGGCTGGCAGGCCCGTCATGCACATTACACACAATTGGCAAGCCAGGTGAAACGGTCCCTGGCCGCGAACGGTGTCGAGCCCTTGCTGAGTCCCGGAGAATCGTCCTGTGTCCTCAATGCCTACCATCTGCCAGAGGGCAAAACCTACGAGCAGGTGCACGATGGGCTGAAACAACGTGGATTTGTCATCTACGCGGGCCAGGGCAGCCTGGTGACCGAAATGTTCCGGATATCCACCATGGGGGATATCAGTCATTACGATATGGAAAGGCTGCTGGCTGCATTGCATGCGGTGTTTTCCGGATAATCAGTGGTAAAATCCCGCCATGGAAAATTCTAAGCCCCTGACCAGAGCTGTTTTGGTGGCGATCGCTGCCTGTCTGCTGTTCGTTTCACCGGCCGCCTTCGCTTATCTTGATCCGACCACCGGGAGCATGGTGGTATCGGCCATTGTTGGAATTTTTGCGTCGATTGCGCTGGCGGTCAAAACCTACTGGTACAAGATCAAGGGGTTCTTCAAACGTGGCAGCAAGCAGGAATCCACTTCCGAGGAAACGCCCGACTAGCGCGGCTGGAAACTTTGATGTCCCTGATCTCCGGTTGGAAAGGCTGGCGGCGCTTCAAGAAGCTCCCCTGGGACTGGCGTAATATCGTCGTCTACTCCGAAAGCGGCCAGGACTGGCACCAGTTTTCGGGCCTCATCGAGCAACTCAACGGCCCACTTGGCCGAAAGCTTTGCTATGTCACTTCCGACAGGCAGGATCCCGGGCTGCAACGAACGCATGAAAATTTTCATGCCATTTTCATACCTGAAGGCCTGTTCCTGACAATCTTTTTCCAGGTCAACCAGTCCGACCTTTTTGTGCTGACCATGATGGACCTGCAGAACCTGCAACTGAAACGATCGACTTACCCGGTGCACTATGTCTACCTGTTTCACAGCATGGGCAGTACGCACATGGTGGACAACGAAAATTCATTCGACCATTACGAGACCCTTTTTTGCGCCGGGCCGCACCAGCTTGCTGAAATCCGCAAGCGCGAAGAACTCAAAGACCTGGCTTCGAAACAGTTGTTCGACTACGGACATCCCCGGCTTGAAGAAGTGATAGAGCAGGGGCGTTCGTACAACGTAAGGAAATTACCGGGGGAAAGCGCAACGGTCCTGATCGCACCCACATGGGGCGTCGATTCGATATTCAACACCTGCGGTGAAGAATTGATCGCCGTGCTGCTGGCAGCAGGTTACCGGGTCATCATGCGCCCTCACTACCAGAGCAACCGTCAAACCCCGGAAGTGATCGCGGAGGTGCGCAAAGCATTCGAAGGCGACGACCGTTTCGAATACATTGGCCAGATGGGAGAAACAGATTCCATTCTGCGTTCCGACATACTTGTGAGTGACTGGTCGGCCATGGCGCTGGAGTATTCCATGGGCCTGGAAAAGCCGGTGCTGTTTATCGACGTCCCGCGGCGGATTCGCAATCCCAACTGGCAGGAACTGGAAATCGAGCCGATCGAAACGACCATCCGGGAGCAGGTCGGCGAGATCGTTTCGCCGGAGGCTTTGCAGGACGCGCCGGCAGCGATCGAACGGCTACTCAGCGACCCGCAGCGATTTCGGGGAAAGATGAGAGAGTTGCGCGAGACGATGGTGTTCCGGCTGGGCCACAGCATACCCGATGGCGCGGCCGAGATTGCCCGGCTGGCGGATGAGCGCCTCGCAGCGCGGAGGCAACGTGAAGATGACTAGATGGCTCCTGACTTTCGGCCTGATCATGGCGCTGGCGTCAGAAGCAGCGGCTGAGACCCAGGTCACGACCGATTCGCTCCGCCTGACCTTCGACGACTCCGGCCAGTTGAAGGCGGCGATAGCCTGTTTTCCGGCCTGCACAGGTGACCGGGCCCGTGTGCAGCAGTTTGGTGATAGCGTCGTTATAGGGTTCGGGAATCGAGGCGGCGCCTGGGAGCGGACAGAACATCGAACGGAAACCCACTACGAACTCTCCTTCAGCCAGCCCGGGGGTGCGTCGCTGACCTGGCGGGTGCCGGTCAGGGGTTATCGCCTGGAACTGGAACAGGTTGGGATTTCCGGCGTCACATTGCGCTCCGGAGAGTCGTTCAGACCCAGGGAAGCCGCCGGCTTTGGAAACTGGCTGGAACAAAGCCGCTATGTGGTGATCCACGAGGGCGGCGCTCATCAGATCGGCCTGGACGAAACCGAAGTGGAACCACAGACAGCCGACCAGTGGCTTGGCTACCGCAACCGTTACTGGACATTGATGGCGGGCGCACCTGGTGATGTCACCGCGCAACTGGCGGCAGCTGAAGGGAACCTGGATGCAGGGCTGGAACTGTCCGCCGGTGGCATCTGGTCGTTTTACCTGGGGCCGGTCGAACCGCGGATGCTGGCCGCGGCAGACCCGGCGCTGGATAAGCTGCTCTATGCAGGCTTGTGGTTCTGGTTGCGCTGGGTCTGTTTCGCCCTGTTTCACCTGTTGGCGGGAATCCAGGCGGTCATTCCATCCTGGGGCCTTGCGGTGATGGTGATGTCGTTGTCGGTGAACATCCTGATGACCCCGTTGAGCCGCATCGCTGAACGCTTTCAGCAGGAGGTCAACGAAACCGAGGCCAGGCTGGCTCCGGAGCTTTCCCGTATCAAGAAAAACTTCAAGGGCGAAGAACAATCCGCAAAAATTCTGGCGCTGTACAAAACCGAGCGCGTGCACCCGTTGTACAGTCTTAAAAGCCTGATGGGCGTTGCCGTGGTCATCCCGGTGTTTATCGGCGCTTTTGACATGCTGGCGGAGAATATCCACCTGTTGAACACCGGGTTCTTGTGGATCTCCGATCTGTCCCACCCCGATGACCTGTTCCGTCTGCCGTTCACCCTGCCGTTCTTCGGTAACGAATTGAACCTGCTGCCGTTCCTGATGACCGGTTTATCGGTGGTGGCTTCATCACTGCACAATCCGCTCGCGCTGAATGCCGAGCTCAGGAAAAAACAGGTCAGGAACATGCTGTTACTGGCCGTGGCCTTTTTCGTGTTGTTTTACACCTTTCCTGCTGGCATGGTGCTTTACTGGACCACCAACAACCTGATTTCCGTCATGAAGAGCCTGTGGGCCCGCCGCTAGAATCAGGATCGTCCGACCCATACAGAGAGACCTATGACCTCAGAAAGAATTCTCAGCCTGGAACAGGTAGAACAGTTTCACCGGGATGGTTTCCTGGTGGTTCGCGCCATGTATTCACCGGAAGAAACCGCCAGCATCAGCGACTGGACCAACGAAGTCGCGGCCTACCCGGAAGTGCCGGGCAAATACATGATGTATTTCGAGGAGAGCCAGGCCGACCAGTCCCGGATTCTGTGCCGGATCGAAAATTTCGTGCCGTATCACGAGGGTTTTTCAAAACTGATTACTACCCGCCGCATGCAGCAGGCTGTGACCGAATTGTTCGGCGAAGAGGCGGTGTTGTTCAAAGACAAGATCAATTTCAAGATGCCCGGAGGGGACGGTTTCAGGGAACATCAGGACGTGCAGGCCGGCTGGGATGATTTCGCCGAAATCCACATCACTGCGATGGTCGCGATCGATGAGACCAATGAAGCCAACGGCAGCCTGGAAATGATCGCGGGCATGCACCAACAGGGCGTGCTGGGTTCCATGTGGGCGCCGCTGACGGATGAAGACACCCGGAATGTTGAATACGAGGCCGTTCACTGCAAGCCGGGTGACGCCGTCTTTTTTGACTCTTACGCACCGCACCGATCCCAGCCCAACCGGACGGACGAGGCGCGGCGGGTGCTGTATATCACCTATAACAAGCAGTCCGAAGGCGATTCGCGCGAACAGTACTATACTGAAAAAAGGAACAACTACCCGCCGGACATCGAACGCGATCCGGACAAGGATTACAGCTTCAAGGTTTGAGGAGACTGTCCATGGACAACATCAAGGTACCCGTATCTCCGGGCGAAGTGCTCGATAAGATCACCATCCTGGAGATCAAGTCAGAACGCATGAGCGACCCTGAAAAGATCGCCAATGTCCGGGTAGAGCTGGGCTTACTGCAGGATACATGGAACGAAAACATCCGCGACACCCGGGAAATCCAGAAGCTGCACGCACAGCTGAAAGAAATCAACGAAGCCCTCTGGGAAATCGAAGACGACATCCGCGACAAGGAGCGTGCCAAGGAATTCGACGACCGCTTCATTGAACTGGCCCGGGCCGTCTACGTCACCAACGACAAGCGCTCCCGCGTCAAGAAGGACCTGAACCTGCACCTGGGTTCCGAAATCATCGAAGAAAAATCCTACAAGGATTACGGGTAAGGCATAACGCTGGGGGCTTGATTGCTGCCGGTGGCCGGCCGGGGTGTTGGGTGGAAATTTGCCGGACACGCTCGAGACATCCCTGTGCGCTCGTCATTTGTTCCCGACAAATGACGGTCCCGCAAATTCCCACCCAACACCCCGGCCTCACATCGGAGAGGATTGAGCGCCTCCAGTTTTCTGCCTTGTGGAGAAGGAGGAGATTGGGTGTCCCAACCTCCTGCCGCGGGGAGAAGGGGGGTGGAGTGGGTCCCTTTACCGGACCGTAGCCCGCCGGGAGCGGGCTCCGAGCGAACAGGACGTCTCGAGCGTGTCCGGTAAAGGGACCCACTCCACCCCCCTTCGGTTCGAAGCCGAAAAATTTCTGCTTGCATCAAAACCCAATTTCCTCCTATGATCAGCTCTTACTCATTCAGACCGGCTGAGGGACTGGCCCTTAGACGCCGGGGCAACCATCGA
>Ga0316193_10000209_pt1 | contig 33603 bp, 30 predicted proteins | sample MerIslsedime2_MG_FD_207735 | JGI IMG/M metagenome (GOLD analysis project Ga0316193, IMG submission 207735) | Coastal sediment microbial communities from Maine, United States - Merrow Island sediment 2 | ecosystem: Environmental > Aquatic > Marine > Coastal > Sediment | place: USA: Maine... | reverse complement strand
CGGTCGGGGCATGGGACCGGCACGTGATCCGGGGCGATCCTCGAGTCATGGGCATCGCCCGCATGCTCAAGCCGAAGAACGGAATCCCGGGACTGGACTTCGCTGGAGTGATCGAGGCCGTCGGCGACGATGTGACCGGCCTTCGACCCGGTGACGAGGTGTACGGCGAGAGCGAACGCGCAGTCGCCGAGTACGTGGCCGCGTCGCGGACCTCCGTCGAGCTCAAACCCACGAGCCTCTCCTTCGAGCAGGAGCACAATCGGGGCAGGACCGTCCTGGTTGTCTCGGTGACGGCGCGACTATCGAACCGGCGGAGGTAGTGCCGCCTCGACGACACCGGTGAGCCAGTTATCGCTGACCGTGCCGCGGCGCACCATGATCCGGAACCAGATCTGGCTTGCGATCGACTCGACCACTCGATCGGCATCCACCGAGCCGTCTATCTCCCCGCGAACGACGGCCCGTTCGACTATGGCACGTGCCGCGGTGAACCGCTCGGACCAGAAGACGCCAGCGAGTTCGCTCAGGGCCTGGGAGTCAGGCTCAGCCACGACGGCCGTCGCCACGGCCCGGCCGACCGGATCGGAGATCGTGGCGGTGATCAATCGGCCGAGGGCGAGCAGATCACCGAACACGTCTCCCGTGTCCGGGATCGGGATCTCCTCGTTCCCCGTCTCGAGCAGTGCTGCGAGCGCGACCCGGTCGGCACTCCCCCATCGTCGGTAGATCGTTGTCTTGTGGACGCCGGACCGCTCCGCGATCCGGTCGACGCTGAGGGCGCCCCATCCCGACGCGCCGAGTTCGCTCAGCGTTGCTTCCAGCACCTTCGCCCGAACGCGGGCCGATCGCCCGCCGGGTCGCTGTTGTGGTTCCATACGGATATGTTAATGCAACCTCTTGTGGCATTACGAATCGAGACGGGGTATGCTAACGCTATCCACTATCGCTTTAGGAGGCACTGTGCGCCAACTCACCACCACCATCGAGATCGACAGCAGCCCAGACGCGGTCTGGGCGATCCTCATGGACTTCGAGGCATACCCCGATTGGAATCCCTTCGTCCGCGAGATCAAGGGAAGCCCGACGGAGGGTGAGCAACTCTCCGTCCGCCTCCAGAACCCGGGAGGCAAGGCCATGGCGTTTGCTCCGGTCGTCACCGAGTCTGTCCCGGGCCGGCGTTTCTCATGGCTCGGCAAAGTCGGGTTCAAGGGTGTCTTCGACGGCCACCACCGCTTCGACATCGCCCCCACCGAGAGGGGCACGGTTCATTTCTCGCAGAGCGAGGACTTCAGCGGTGCGCTGGTCCCGGTCCTGTGGGGCATGGTGACGAACAAGACCCGAGCCGGATTCGAATCGATGAACGCCGCCCTCAAGGAGCGAGCCGAGCGTCGCTAGCGGGTCCGTCGCTCCCTTGCGATCATCTCTCCCTGCAACTGCTTGACCTTCTTCGTCAGCGACACGTGATAGACGTGTGGGTTGACAAGGCGTCGCACACCGGTATCGAGTCGTTCGAGGTCGAGTCGTCTCCGCTCCCTCATCTCCTCGAGTGAGGGCGACGGGTCGGTCCTCGCCTCGCCGGCGTAGACGGGCACGACGAGTTCCTCGACGTCCCGGATACCGTCGAGGTGGCGGGCGATGCCCTCCCGATGCGGGTGGTAGAGCTCGAGGCTGCTTCCGAACGACAGATCCTCGTCTCCCGCCGAGACAACATCTGCGGTGGCGAGTCCACGGTCGTCGTAGATGCGCCAGACCCGCTTGTCCCCGGGAATCGGCATCTTCTCGGGCGTGTCCGAGATCTTCATCGCGGGGATCCACCCACCCGACCCGTCGATCGCGACGAGTTTGTACACGCCGCCGAGCGCCGAGTAGCCGTGCGAGGTGATCAGGCGGGTCCCGACGCCGTAGATGAGACGGTGGAGCACCGCATTGGCGTTGATGCCGTAGCGGGGAGCCTCATCGACGATCTGCGCCCGGATCTGCCACATCGCCAACTCGTCGAGCTCCGACGAGAGCACGATGCGGGTGTCACCGAAGCCGGCGTCGTCGAGCATCTTGGCGGCTCGCACGGCAAGGTGCGCGAGGTCGCCAGAGTCGAGACGGATCCCGATCGGTTCGTGACCGTCGGCGCGTAGTTCCTCGAAGACCGTGATCGCATTTGGCAGACCGCTCTCGAGGGTGTCGATCGTGTCGACAAGCAACAAACACTCATCCGGATACGTCGTGGCGTATGCCCGGAAGGCGCCGATCTCCCCTTCACCCAGCGCCATGAAGAGTTGCACCATCGAGTGAGCATGGGTGCCCTGCGGGTCGACGCCCATGACGGTCGACGCCCCGACGTTGCTCGATGCATCGGCGCCACCGATGAGCGCGGCTCTCGCCCCGGCGTTCGCGCCAACATCCGGGCCACGGCGCATGCCGAATTCGAGTACCGGTCCGCCGGCAGCCGCCTCCGCAACCCGGGACGCCTTCGTCGCGACCAGCGTCTGGTAGTTCAGGTGGTTGAGAAACGAGGTCTCGAGAATCTGGGCGACCGCGAGCGGTCCCTCAACCACCGAAATCGGCTCGTGACCGTGGACCACGCGACCCTCCGGAACCGAGCGGATCGACACCGATCCGAAACCCCCGGTCTCCGCGAGCCAGGCCAGGAATCCCTCGTCGAACCGACGCCGCCCGGCCCCGTCCCGCTGCGCTCGCAGATGGTCGAGATCGGCCACGCGGGCTCGCGTGGAGTCGATCCAGTCGAGCAGCCAGTCGAGCCCGGCAAACACGGCATATCCAGCCTGGTGGCGGCCGTAGTCCGGGTACCTCCGGAAGAAGTAGTCGAACTGAGCCGTCCGCTCATGAAGGCCGTACCTCCAGTAGAGCTGCGCCATCGTGAGCTGGTACTGATCCGTGAAGAGAAACCCTTCGGTGAGATCGCGCCGGTCGTTGTTCATTGATCCCACGATAGGCCACCTCCAGGATCCGGAGGCTCCGAACCGATGGTTGTGATCAGCCGCCCTCGGTCATCGGCCGCATGTCGAGGGCTGCATCGAGTTCGTCCTCCGGAAGCACGTTCATCTCGAGCGCGACCTCGCGCACACCGCGACCCTCGGAGAACGCCTTCTTGATGAGTACGGCGACGGTGTCGTATCCGATGTGCGGAACAAGGGCGGTTGCGACGATTGCGTTCTGGTCGAGCAGGAACGCCGCACGCTCCTCGTTGGCGATGACCCCGTCGACCGTCATGTCCTTGAGTACCCGTGCGCCGGAAGCGAGCAGTTCGATCGACTCGAGCATCGCGTGCGCCATCACGGGCATCATCACGTTGAGTTCGAAGTTGCCGTTGGCGCCGCCCCACGTGATGGTGACGTCGTTGCCGAACACCCGCGATGCGATCATCATGACGGCTTCCGGGATCACCGGGTTGATCTTCCCCGGCATGATCGACGAACCGGGCTGGAGCGACGGAAGCGTGATCTCGCCGATGCCGTTCCGAGGCCCGGATGACAGCCACCGGAGATCGTTGGCGATTTTGAACATCGAGGTCGCCACGGTCTTCAGCACACCTGATGCGCTCACGTACGCATCCTTCGCTGCCTGGGCCTCGAAGTGGTTTGCGGCTTCGGTGAATGCATACCCGGAGCGACGGTTCATGATCTCGATCGTGCCGGCTGCGAACCCTTCGGGTGCGTTGATGCCGGTGCCGACGGCCGTCCCGCCGAGTGCGAGTTCACGGAGTTCGGGGAGCACACCCTCGATGCGCTCGATGCCCTTGGCAATCTGGGCTGCGTAGCCCGAGAACTCCTGGCCGAGGCGGATCGGCGTCGCGTCCTGGAGGTGGGTGCGCCCGGACTTCAGGACGTCGTCGAACTCGACCGCCTTGGCTTCGAGGCTCCCGACGAGGTTGCGCAACGCCGGGAGGAGATCGTCCTCCATCGCGGCGACCGCCGCAACGTGCATCGCCGTCGGAATCACATCGTTCGACGACTGCCCGGCGTTCACGTGGTCGTTCGGGTGAACGAGCTTCGAACCGATCTCGCCGCCGAGAAGCTCGGTCGCTCGATTCGACAGAACCTCGTTGGCATTCATGTTGGTCGACGTACCGGAGCCCGTCTGGAAGATGTCGACCACGAACTGGTCGTCGAATCGCCCGTCCATCAACTCCTCGGCCGCCGCCACAATGGCCTCAGCCTGCGCGGCATCGACGACGCCCATCGACGCGTTCATCTCGGCCGCGGAACCCTTGATCAGACCAAGGGCCCAAACGAACCGGCGTCCGAAGCGCAGATCGGAGATCGGGAAATTGTCGACAGCTCGTTGTGTCGATGCGCCGTAGTAGGCGTCATCCGGGACGGCGACCTCTCCCATTGAGTCACGTTCGATTCGCATGCGCGCTCCTTGCTCCGGGGATTCCCAACCAGGATACCGCCATGGAGCGCACCCACCACCGGCGAGGGCCAGCACGCGGTGGCTACCCGAGGGCTGCCGCGACCGCTTGGGGGAAAATGGCGCCGACGTCGCCGTGGATGCGGAGGGCCACGAACGGGGAGTCGTCGTGTTCGGTGGGGCCGCGATTGATCACGGCGTAGCACGCCCCGGCGCGAGCAGCTTCGAGCGGAATGTCTGCCGCGGGCGTGACGAGCAACGTGGACCCCAACGCCAGCGCCGCGTCGGCACGATTGGCGGCCCGGCAGGCGCGGGTGAGATCGTCTTGGTGTAACTCCTGGCCGAACGAGATCGTCGCCGGCTTCAAGTAGCCGCCGCATTCGCACACCGGCGGCTCTCCGGTCTCGGCGAAGGCCCGGAACGGCTCCAATGGGTCGATCCGACTGCGACACGTCTGGCACTCAACACGGCCGTTCGTGCCGTGAATCTCAACGAGCGCATCCTCCGAGGTACCGGCGATGCGGTGGAGACCATCGACGTTCTGGGTCACCACGAGTTCGAGCCGACCCGCCGCTTCGAGCGCGACCACAGCGGCGTGGACGTCGTTCGGTCGCGCCGATCGAAACGCTTCGCGATCCTCCGCCTTCTGATTCCAGTATTCGATCCGTGCCTCATGGCTCGTCATGAAGTCCTGGTAGAAGACCGGACGACGCGTATTCCACACACCCTTCGGCCCCCGATAGTCGGGGATCCCGCTCGCCGTCGAGATGCCGGCGCCGGTGAAGACCAGAAGCCGCTGGGCGACCGTGAGAATCGACGACAGGCGAGCGATGCCTTCCGCCTGGGCCACGGCCGTGCTCATTGTGGCCCCTTGAGGACGTCGATGAACACGGCGGCGAACGCCACGGCGCTGATGCCGATCACGACGCGTCGCACCCAGATCAGGCCGGACCACATCCCGTAGTCGTTGATCGCCTCGGCCAGTGGCGCCTCGCCATAGAGCAGCACGCGCAGCGCCATCTCGCCTCGCGTTCTGGCTCCGCCGAATCGGCCGCCGCTGCCCTCGACCGCCTCGCCGGGATCGTCGATGGCGGCAGCCCGGGCCTGGATGGGCCGGACGAGCCAGACGAGCAGCCCGATGATGACCACGCCAACGAGCAGCACATACCAACTCTTGACGGCGAACAGCGCGATGAGGCCTGCAATCCAAACGACCCAGAGGCGGGTGAGGTCGACCAGGTAGGAGCGCGCATCATCCTTGTCGGAGAACCAGTTCACAGACCGAGTCTACGTGCATGACCAGAGGCCAAGTGCGTCGCCGCCGCTCGGCAACGCGGGCCTACCGGATCGTGGCGTATCCCTCGTCCTCGAGACGTTCCGCGATCTCGGGCCCGCCGGATTCGACGATTCGCCCGTCGACCATCACATGGACCTTGTCGGGATTCATGTAGCGCAGGATGCGGCTGTAGTGCGTGATCACCAACACCCCGAGCGTCGGGCTTCGGAGCGCCTCGACCAGTTGGGCGACCTCGCGAACCGCATCGATGTCGAGACCGGAGTCGATCTCGTCGAGGATCGCCGCTTTCGGTGCGGCGACGGACAGCTGATACATCTCCGAGCGCTTCTTCTCGCCACCGGAGAGACCGGCATTGATTGCTCGCTCCATGAAGCGGTCCATGTCGAGCAGACGACCCGCGTCGACGGCGCGTTCGCCTGCCGCTTCCGAGTCCGGGGCAACATCGATCATCTCGACCACCAGATCGTTGAGCGAGACACCACGGACTTCGGTCGGATACTGGAAGGCCTCGAACAGTCCGGCACGGGCACGCTCGTGCACCGGCAGGCCCATCACCTCGACGCCTCCGACGAGCGCCGAACCGGCCGACTCGTAGTCGTCGTGACCCATCAGCACGTGGGTGAGCGTGGACTTTCCGGATCCGTTCGGGCCCATGAGGGCGTGAACTTCACCGAACGGGACCTCGAGGTTGATTCCCTTCAGAATCTCGAGGTCGCCGAGCCCGGCAGTCAGGTTCGTGATCTCCAATGCATTCGACATCAGGACATGCCTCCGATAGTCAGGTACACGACACCGTCTTCGACGGTGACGGGGAACACGGGCACCGGCTTCGTTGCCGGGAGCGCGCCCGGCTCACCAGTGGTCAGATCGAACGGTGATCCGTGTCGTGGACACTCGACTTCCCCGCCGAAGAGGTCGCCTTCAGCGAGCGAGGCTTCCGCGTGGCTGCATCGGTCCCCGATGGCATGGACGGCGTCGCCGTTTCTGAACAGTGCGATCCGCTCTCCGTCGAGTTCGACGACGACACCGCGCCCGTCCGGCAAGTCGGCGATCGGTGCGATCCTGGTCCGCATCACACCCTCCCCTCTTCCTGTGCGGTCTCGTACTTGCGATTGATCCACGTGCTCACTGCGGCCTTCAGCTCGGGATGCGGGAGCTTGGCCAGCGCCTCTTCGAAAAACCCGCGCACCTGGAGACGGTCGGCACGTTCCGGAGCGAGGCCTCTGCTCATCAAGTAGTAGCGCTGTTCGACATCGAGCGGGCCGACAGTGGACCCGTGTCCGCACCGCACGTCGTTGGCGAGGATCTCCAGGTTCGGGACCGACTGGGCTGAGGCACCATCCGACAGGATGAGGTTGCGATTGGTCTGGAATGCTTCGGTCTTCTGACCGCTCTCCTCGATCCGTATCATGCCGGTGAACACGGATCTCGCGTCGTCCTCGACGGCGCCCTTGAGGAACATGTCGCTTCGGGTGTTCGTGCCAACGTGGCGGATGAAGTAGCGGTAGTCGAGCACCTGTTGCTGTTCGCCGAAGTAGGCGCCGACGATGTTCGATGACGAGCCACGGCCTTCAAGTCCGACATCAAGGTGCAGGCGTGCCAGCTTGCCGCCAAGCCCGATCTCCCCGAACAGGAACCGGGCATCGGCCCCGACCGCCGAACGGAGATACCCGATCGAACGGTCCCCGTACCCGAGGTTCTGCACAAGGCTCAGTGAGACGCGCGCTCCGTCACCGACCAACGCCGAGAACTGCGGCACGACAAGGGCTTCGGAGTCATCGTGAGACCGGAGATGGACGATCACGGAGACGTCGGCATGTTCCTCGGCCGCGATGACGATCGCAGGGAACGAAACCGACCCAATGGCCCCCGGCTGCACGTCGATCGAGACCACCGATGGAGCGACGGCCGACGGGCCGGCGTGGATGAATACGCCCTCGCCCCCGAAGGCCCCGGCCGCCGCAGCAAAGATGTCGTCGTCTGGTGACACGCCGACCCGATCGATGATCTCGCCCACGACGTCCGAACGCTCAGCCGCCGCGCGCCGCAGCGACATGGCGGTGAAGTCGTCAGAGATGTAATCGACCCCCGACAGCGTGTTCCCAATCAGCGAGAAGGTGATCGAGTCGGTCAACTGGTCCAGAAGCGGATCGTCGCCGAGGTCAAACCCTCCACCGGTCGCCGGAGAGAGGTCTTTCAGGTCGAATCCGAGATCGACGTATCGCCAGATCTCATCGGTTTGGGTCGGCATGCCACCGCCCGCAAACGATTCAAGTGCGTTCGCACGCAGGGCAGATCGCCACTGCGGATCGAGTTCGCCTGCGGCCGCCGAGGCGGCAAGATCAAGGTTGGACAAGGGATGTTCCTCAGCTCGAGAGCGGACGTGAGACTACCGAGGCGCGTCCCCCTATATGGTCGCGATATCTGGGGTTCGTACCTAGCGTTTCACCTTCGAGCTACCAGAGAACGGGTGCCGCAGGTCAGGATCGCGGCCGCCCGACGGAAGGAGCAACCCTATGAGCATTGCCGTGCGACGCATCGCGCTCGGAGCAATCGCGGCCGCCGTGGTGGCGGCAGCGGTTGTGCTGCCGACTCCACCCGGACACGCCATCGTGCCGGATGCATCTACGGACTTCGTCGTCAAGGCATTTCCCCACGAGACGACAACCGTCGTATTCTCCGATTCGTGGGGCGCCCGGCGCTCCGGCGGACGGAGCCACGCAGGTACCGACATCATGAGCCCCAAAGGCACGTGGATCGTGGCCGTCGAAGACGGGATCGTTGAGCGACTCGACTGGAACCAGATGTCGGGGTGGAACATCATGGTCCGCCACGCCGACGGATGGACGAGCCACTACCTGCACCTCAACAATGACACCACCGGCACCGACGACGGGGAAGGCGGACCGGACGCCGCGTTCGCCGAGGGCCTCGAGGTGGGGAGCTTCGTCAAGGCCGGCGAGGTAATCGGCTTCGTTGGCGACTCCGGGAATGCCGAACACACTGGTTCCCACACCCACTTCGAACTCCACATCGATGGAGCAAAGGTCGACCCGTACCCGTACCTCGTCGCGGCGATGGAGCGCAAGCTCCGGGAGTCCGAGGTCCGACGCGCCCTGCAGTAGATACGAGGACGGCGCCTTCCACCCTCCAATTCCTCTCCCTAGGGCGAGGAATGCCTAGAGATCGCTGAGGGCGCGGGCTCGGGCGAAGACGGTGTCCAGCATGTCCTCGGTAAGGCGGCCGGTGAAGGTGTTCTGCTGGCTCACATGGAAGCTCGCGAGCACCACGGGACCGTCGGGGATGGCCACTTCGAGGCCGTGGGCGAATGTCGGGCGTGGCCTCGGCAATGCGAAGCCGCGGCCGCCGAGGTACCGCCAGATCGACCGATAGGCGAACTCGCCGAGGGCAATCAGCACGTCCGGTTCGAGGATCTCGAGTTCGCGATCGAACCACGGCGCGCAGGCATCACGCTCCTCGACCGATGGTCGGTTCGCCGGAGGCGCACACCGCACCGGTGCCGTCACCCACGCCCCCGTCACCACCAGGCCGTCATCGCGACTCGTCGATTCGGCCTGACTCGCGAAGCCGGCCCGCCACATCGCGCGATAGAGCCAGTCGCCGCTCCGATCACCCGTGAACATCCGTCCGGTCCGATTCGCGCCATGCGCAGCCGGTGCGAGGCCCACCACAGCGACCCGGGCCACGGGATCACCGAAGCCCGGAACGGGGCGGCCCCAGTACTCCTCGTCGGCGAACGCCGCCCGCTTCTCGACCGCGACCCGCTCTCGCCACTCGACCAGGCGCGGACACCGGTGGCAAGCCGTGATCTCCGCCGCCAGTTCCGAGAGCGTCTCCGCAGGAGTCATTGTGGTGGAAGCAGACCTTCGGGATACGCGGCACTGTTCGACCAGAGCATCCACCCGTTCGCCCGGTCGTCGGCGCGGATCTGAATCCCGCGCGCCTCGCGTTCGGACACCGCCCACGTCTGAATCCATGGCCGGTAGTAGGCGAAACCCTCGAGGCGGGTGTTGCCGCTCACCAATGCCGAGTCGACGATGTCTGCCGCATGATCGTTCGGGTTGCTGTAGCCCTTCCAACCCGATCCATAGTTCGTCGAGTACAACATCGGGCTCAGAACGTCGATCGATCGGGACAGGAGCCCGGGTCGTTGCCCGACACCCTCGTCGGTCCCGGACTCGAGGATGATGCCGAGCACGCTGGCTCCAACGGCGCAGCGGGGGTTCAGCACCGTGTAGGCCCGCTTCAAGAAAGCCAAGATCGATCCGACCCGGACCTCCTCGGTGTACTCGTCATCGAACACCGCCGTCGAGATATCGCCTCCGAATGGGAACGATGCGAAGTCGAACTGGATCTCGTCGAATCCGGCCTCGCATGCTTCTTCGGCAAGGGCGACGGGATACTCGTACGAGACGGGGTCGGTTGGGTCCATCCAGGCATCCCCATTTCGCGTTCTCCAGAGATCGCCACCTCCGATGGCCAACACAGCGTGGTCGGGCTCGATCGTCGCCATCGGCGTGTCCTGGAAGGCAACCACACGGGCGATCTTGTAGAGCCCGTGCTCGTCCATGTCGGAAACGACGTCCGGTAGCACGTACTGGAGCGTCACCGCGGACGCTTCGTGGGCCCGATCCACCTCGGTGTCGTGAAACACGGTGCCGTACTCGTCCTTGATGTCCACCACAAAGGCATTCACACCCGAAGTGTCGGCGAGGGTGAGCAGCTCCCTCCAGTGTTCCGGATCTCCTGCCGCGGCACCGACACGGATGCCGTGGACCTCGATTGGCTCCATGGTCGTATCGACCTCCGTCTGAACGCCGTCCCACGACACGGTCGAGTCGGCCCACGCCGGTCTCGAGAGCTGGAGATCTCCCGGTTCCGCTCGGACGATCTCAAACCGACCGTCGTCGTTCGTGGTGTCTTGGCCACTGCCGAGCCGGACATCGACGCCGGGAAGGGCAACTCCCCGGTGCGTCGAGACTCGTCCGGACAACACGATCGGCTCGAGCCGGATCTCGATACGATCGTCGCGGGGCGGTTCCTCCAGGTCGACGCGCTGCGGCTCGAATCCGGGTGCGAAGACCTCGACGGCGGTCGCGTGCTCCGGCCAGACGAATACCGGCTCGCCCTCGTCGGTCACGATCACCGCGGCACCATCGATATCGATCTCAGCCTCGATGGTGCTCAGGTCGTCGCCGGCGAGGACCAGCACCACGATCGTCGGCGGCCCGACCTCGGGTGGCCGGAGAGCGGACGCGTCGAGTGGAGCCGGGCTGGTACAGCCGGCGGCGATGATGGAGATGATCCCCAGAGCGAGCGGCGCGATGCGCGTGAGATGGGTCATGGCGGGGTGTCTGAGGAGAAAGCGTAATGATCCATTGCTCATGGCGCGCATGCGTGATAGCTTCGAGGAGATATCACCGAACGGTGGAGGGGGGCGGAGACTATGGCGGGACGGCGAAACGACTCTGCAGCCGCGGATGCCGTTGGGCGCTATCTCGGTCAAGTATCCGACCACGGACTCCTCGAAGCCGAAGACGAGGTTCGACTCGCACGCTCGATCGAGGCAGGCAGAAAGGCCCAACAGCTCCTCGATTCGGGCGATCCGATCGCAGCCGCCGAACGAGCATCGCTCTATCGCACCGTAGAGGCCGCAGATGAGGCGAAGGCGGTCTTCATCCGCTCGAATCTCCGTCTTGTTGTCTCCATCGCCAAGCGATACACCGGGCGCGGTCTCGACCTGCTCGACCTGATCCAGGAGGGCAACCTCGGCCTGATCCGCGCCGTCGAGAAGTTCGATTGGCGCAAGGGCTTCAAGTTCTCGACGTACGCAACCTGGTGGATCCGCCAGTCGATCACCCGCGGACTCGGGAACCAGGGCAGGACGATCCGGCTCCCCGTCCACATGGTCGACGTAGTGCGCACGGTCCAAGAGACCGAACTCACCCTGCAGGAGCAGTACCGGAGGCAGCCAACGATCGCCGAGATCGCCGAAGTCAGCGGCCTCGACGAAGAGCGGATCGAGATCGCCCGCTCAACACCGGGCGACACCGTCTCGCTCGATCGCCCGGTCGGTGAGGACGGCGATGCCCAACTCGGGGACTTCGTCGAAGACGACCGTACACCCGACCCTTTCACGGTCGTGGCTGAAGTGGCCCGCTGTGAAGAGGTGTCGAAGGCCCTCGGCGCGCTCGACGAGCGAGAGTGCAAGGTCCTCGTGCTGCGGTACGGCATCGGCGGCAACCCGCCTCGCACGCTGTCGGACGTCGGCAGTGAACTCGGCATCACCCGGGAGCGCGTCCGTCAGATCGAGAACCGAGCCCTCGGAAAACTCCGCCACCCCAGCGCTATCTACGATCTCAGAAGCCTGCTGTAGCGAGTCGCCGGTCGTCAGTCGCCAGATCAGAACAGCCGCAACATGTCCGTGTCCGCGCCCCGGAGAATCTCGTAGTCCACTTCGGTCCACCCGATGCCGCGATCGGTGGCCAGGGTCCTGGCCTGCGGCTTCACGGCCTGGGCTACGAGGAGACCACGCACCGGCGCCAACCGTTCGTCGCGGTTGAGGAACTCGAGGTACCGGGTGAGTTGCTCCACACCGTCGATCTCCCCCCGCCGCTTCACCTCGACGGCGACCGTCGCTCCGGAGGCGTCCCGACACAGCAGATCAACGGGGCCGATCGGCGTCGGATACTCCCTACGGATGAGCGAGAGGCCGTCCTCGATCGCCTCCGGCTGTTCCGCGAGCAGACGCTGCAGTTCGAGTTCCACCCCATCCTTCTGCAGACCGGGGTCCTCCCCCATCTCGACGACGGTGTCCAGGTGAATCTCATGCAGGTCGATCGTCAGTTCCTCTTGCTTGCCGTTCGTGACGAACCAGCGTCCGTCCTCTTCGACGAGGTGGTTCGGTGCGTTCATCCAGTTGAGCGGCTTGTAGGCCCCGGCTTCAGCGTGGATGAGGAGCGAACCGTCGGCCTTGATGAGGATCAGCCGGGTCGCACGCGGCAAGTGGGCCGAGAGACGGCCGACGTAGTTCACGGTGCAATCTGCAACGACGATGCGCATGGATCAGTGAGCGTAGACCGTTCGCGCACGCCGCGGCTGGCGAGATCGGCGGCTAGCCGACGGAGCCTTCCATCTGCAGTTCGATCAGGCGATTCAGTTCGACGGCGTACTCCATCGGGAGTTCCTTGACGATCGGCTCGATGAATCCGGCGACCACCATCGCAGTGGCCTCTTCTTCGGTGAGTCCGCGTGTCATGAGGTAGAACAGCTGGTCCTCCCCCACCTTGGACACCGTTGCCTCATGACCGATGTCGACGTTCGACTCCTCGATCTCCATGTAGGGATACGTGTCGGACCGCGAGTCCTCGTCGAGGATCAGCGCATCACACCGGACGAACGACCTGGCGTTCTCGGCTCCCGGTTCCACCCGGACAAGTCCCCGGTATCCGGCGCGACCGCCCTGGTTCGAGATCGACTTCGAGGTGATCAGGGATGTGGTGTTTGGTGCCGCATGGACGATCTTGGCTCCGGCGTCGAGGTGCTGGCCCGCTCCGGCGAAGGCAACGGACAGAACCTCACCGTGAGCACCCTCGTCCATGAGCCACACGGCCGGATACTTGGCCGTGAACTTGGATCCGAGGTTCCCGTCGATCCACTCCATCGTCGCGTTCTTGTAGGCCACGGCACGCTTGGTGACGAGGTTGAACACATTGTTCGACCAATTCTGGATCGTCGAGTAGCGGGCGCGGCCGCCTTCCTTGACGACGATCTCCACGACGGCGGAGTGCAGCGAGTCGGAGCTGTAGACCGGAGCGGAGCATCCCTCGACGTAGTGCACAAACGCGCCTTCGTCGACGATGATCAGCGTCCGCTCGAACTGCCCCATGTTCTCGGCATTGATCCGGAAGTAGGCCTGCAGCGGCTCATCGAGGTGCACGCCGGGCGGCACGTAGATGAACGAGCCGCCAGACCAGACGGCGGAGTTGAGCGCAGCGAACTTGTTGTCGTTCGGCGGGATGATCGTACCGAAGTACTCGCGAACGATCTCCGGGTACTCCCGCACGGCGGTGTCCATGTCGGTGAAGAGGACACCCATCTCGGCGAGGTCGTCGCGGTTGCGGTGATAGACGACCTCGGACTCGTACTGGGCGGTGACGCCGGCGAGGTACTTCCGCTCGGCTTCGGGGATGCCGAGCTTCTCGTACGTCTCCTTGATGGAATCCGGGACCATGTCCCAGTCCTTCGCCTGACCTTCCATCGGCTTGATGTAGTAGTAGATGTTGTCGAAGTCGATCTCGTCGAGCGCGCCGCCCCCGACCCAATCCGGCATCGGCTTGCGCAGGAATCGCTGGTAGGCCTTGAGACGGAACTCGAGCATCCACTCTGGTTCCTTCTTCATTCGCGACATGTCGCGAATGATCTGCTCACTGAGACCCTTCTCCGGCTTGTAGACGTAGTCCTCTTCGTCCGACCAACCGAGCTGGTAGGCCCCGAGATCGATGTCAACCGTGGTCATGATGCTGCGCTCCCCGGATTTGCACTATCGAGATAGTGTCATTGTACGACGCCTCAGTAACGAACGGACCGGGAATCGGGCGGACGGTCCCGTCGGGGTAGGAACGAGTGGGAGTGGGGAAGACCGGATCCACCCCGACGGGCCATCCTCCATGGGATCAACGTCAACGAAGACAGATGCGTTCCCGCCCCCACCGATCTAGAAGACCTCTTCGCACCAGGGGGCAACATCCGCGCGGAACATCCTGCCGAGCAACTCGACAGCGGCTGATCGGCCCCGTATCCGACCGGCCCGGGCCATGGCGACCGCCCCGTGGCCCCCGAGATAGAGGCTGGCCAGATCGGTGGTTCCGAGACTGAGGTCCGTCGCACCCGGTTCGAGTCGACGACAGCGGCCTGCGCCGCCGACCACCGAGAGTTCGAACGAACCGCCGACACCGGGAAGGAACGGGTCGTCCACGGCAAACGTCACGCTGCCGTCGGCGCTGTAGGTGCGCGCCTCGAGCGCCCCCACGACGTCGAGGATGCGCAGATACAGCGCGTCCCACCGTTTCCGCTTGATGCGGCGGTGGTCCGGCACCTTCCACGCCAACGGATCATCGACCGGAAGATTCCAGTGGACGATCTCAACATAGAGATCGACCGACGTGAGGAATCGCCACAGCCCGGTATGAGCGGTCGGCGAGGCGGCGATGATCTCGCGAATGGCCAATTTCCCCTCCGGGAACCCCGACGACCAATCGGGCTTCTGCCGGTAGAACGCGTAGCCGTCTGGACGACCGTCGGTCTCGTGCAGCAAGAGACGCAGCGACGAGAACCCCCGCCTCCGTCCGGTGGGGTCGACGAAGAGGTGCTTCCACCAGTCCGATGTCCGCGAGAGCATCCCGGGACGTCGGAGGCGTTCCTCCTCGTAGATCGCAGGGAAGATCTCTGCTGCCTCCTCGGCCGTCACCAGTCGCACCGAACCGGCGTCGCCCTCGACGCTGATCCGGGACTGATCGATCTCGATCTCGTCCTGCTCCGTTGCGACACCGAAGCCGAACCGACCGTAGATCAGGCTCTCGGATGCCCAGAGCCCGACCAGCGGCTCACCCCGGTTCAGCCCGTCTTCAAGATGATCGGTCATCATGGCATTGAGCGCGCCCCGCCTCCGATGCGTGGCCGCGACGGTCACAATCGTTGTGCCGGCCATCGGGACCTGATCGCCACCCGGAACAGTGATCTCAAAGGGGAATCCGCCAAGGGTACCGACGATCTGATCCCCGTCGAACGCTGCCACCGTACGGTCGAGTGGGAGCAGGTCGTCGAGCCACTCCGGCGGGAACTCATCGTCATCGAGGTCCTCGCCGAAGCCCAACATGATGGCTTGGCGGAACTGGACCGTCTCGTCCTTCGTGATCGGGCGGGTGGTGATCTCCATGGCGGGAAGCCTACCGACGGTGCGGGAAGCACCTCGACCTCCGATACGATGCCCCGACACCAACGACTCGAGAGGACGACCCATGAAGTCGGTGCACATCGCCGTTCAGCTTCACCCACAGCACATCGACTACGCCGGCATCCGCGAGGCCGTCACCCAGGCGGAGGACATGGGCGTCGACGTTCTCTACAACTGGGATCACTTCTTCCCGCTCTACGACGGCGATCCGGATCCCGTCGCCGGCAAGCATTTCGAGTGCTGGACGATGCTCGCCGCATGGGCGGAGCAGACCGAGCGCATCGAGTTCGGTGCCCTCGTCACGTGCAACTCCTATCGCAACCCCGAACTGCTCGCCGACATGGCCAGAACCGTCGATCACATTTCCGACGGGCGCCTCATCTTTGGGATCGGGTCGGGTTGGTTCGAGAAGGACTACATCGAGTACGGGTATGAGTTCGGGACCGCCCGCAGCCGTCTCGACGACCTCGATGCCGCCATGCCCCGGATCGTCAGCCGCCTCGAGCGGCTCGATCCTCCGCCGACTCGCCACATCCCCATCCTCATCGGCGGTGGCGGCGAGAAGGTCACCCTCCGCATCGTCGCCGAGCACGCCGACATCTGGCACACCTTCGGCAACGCCGAGACGTTCGCCCACAAGTCGAAGGTGCTCGATGATTGGTGTGCGCACGTCGATCGCGATCCCAGCGCGATTGCACGGTCGATCGGGATCAAGACGGAGAACCTGGACCAGGCCGACGAGTTCGCCGCCCTCGGCGTCACGGAATTCACCCTCGGCGTCACCGGCCCCGACATGGATTTGGCGCCCGTTCAACGCTGGCTGGAGTGGCGAGACTCGTACAACGGCGTGCGGTAGTCGCCCGTCTTCGCCTCTCCCGCCGAAGGTGGGAGCGGCGCGAGCACCGGCCGCCAGGCCGGAGCGCAGCGAAGAGGGCTCTGGGAGCCGGCACGCGCAGATGAGGCTTGCCGCGGTGCAAGCCGCCCCCTCTGCGATCGAGCAGCCGCTCGATCGCGTCTCCCCCGCCCAACGGCGGGGAGACGAAGACTGCTACTTCTCCCCCACAAACCGCCGCACCGAGTCAGGGACCTCAACGCCGTCGAGGTTCAATGGGTCCGGTTCGGGGGCGCCCGGGGTGAGGGTCAGGGGGATGACACCGGCCCAGATGGGGAGGGCGTAGTCCTCGGGTTCGTCGCCGACGTCCTGCTCGCTCACCTTTGCCGAGAACTCATCGATCGGGACGGCGACGAGCAGCGTGCCCGTGTCCTCCTTCGTCGACGGGTGTCGTGCCTCGGACCAGCGACCCGGCAGGACAGCCTCGGTGATCGCCTCAACGGCGATGGCCCGCTCTTCGGGATCGTCGACGAGGCGCGCCGGGCCGATGACCATCACCGACCGGTAGTGCATCGAATGGTGAAACACCGACCTCGCGACGGCGATGCCATCCAGAATGGTGGCCGTCACCGTCACGAGCGCGCCGCGCTTCATCAGCCGCAGCATCCGACTCGCTGGCGATCCGTGGAAGTAGAGGGTGTCCCCGACCCGGGCATGGATGGTCGGGATCACGAACGGAGCGTCGTCCTGGATGAACCCCACATGACAGATCACGGCCTCATCCAGGATCGCGTTCGCCGTCTCCCGTTCGTAGTCGGCCTTTTCCGGGATACGCCGGACCCGTGTGCGTTCGGACCGTGGATCACTCATGCGATGATCCTAGGAACGCGAGAGAGCACCGACCCACCGATCGGTGCTCTGCGAGAAAGAGCGAAACGATCAGGTCTGATCGTCGACGATGTCCTTGGCCTTCTCGGCGCCCGTTTCGATATGGTCGGTCGCCTTGCCGCCGGTTGCCTTGTCGGCTGCGTCGGCTGCCTTGTCGATGCCACCCTTGACCGCTTCCTTGTTGCCGCCGGCGAGATCCTTGGCCTTGTCGACCATGTCTCCGAAACCCATCGTCCCCTCCTTGTTGTCTGGACAGGGGAATCGTACCGCACCGGCGAAACCTCTGGCGCAAGCCGATCGACCACCCGACGGAGACCATCCGCGCCGCCAATAGGCTGGCGGCATGAACCATCCCCTGCTCGCAGCCGTCTACGACGCGGTCCTTGCCCCAACGGAGTGGCTGGGTGTCCGGGCCCAGCGTCGCCGATTGATGGAAGGCCTTGCCGGCCGAGTCATCGAACTCGCAGCGGGGACCGGACTCAACATACCGGTCTACCCCGCGACAGCGGACGAGATCCACGCCGTGGAACCGGACGGCAACATGCTGCGCAGGCTGCGCTCCAGGGCCGCCAAGTCGGACACTCGCCTCTTTCTCTATCGCGGCACCGCCACGCGGCTCCCGTTCGTCGATGGTGCGTTCGACGGGGCAATCATGACGTTCGCCCTCTGCACGATCCCCGACCCGGTCGCGGCCCTCGACGAGGTGCACCGGGTCGTACGGAGCGGCGGCGTTCTCCGGTTTCTGGAGCATGTCCGCTCCCCGAACTCCCGAACAGCGCGGTGGCAGGACCGGGCGGCCCCCATCTGGGGCAAGGTGGCCGGTGGATGCCGGCTGAACCAGTCGACGGTGAAGATCCTCGAATCGACCCGCTGGAACGTCGACCACCTCTGGCGATCCGGGGGCGGCTCCGTAGTCGCCGGTCAGGCGTTCCGGACCTGACCCCTCAGTGCATCCCCGAATGCTTCAATCACCTGGATCGGTGTGGTGGCGTGAGGAGCGACCCGGATCCACCTGTTGCGTTCTGACACCAGGAATCCTGACGCGCCGAGGGCTTCGACGGTCGCCACGGCGTCTCTTCCCGGCAGCCGGAAGGTGACGATCCCGGCTCGTTCCCGGTCAGATCGCCACGGTGCGATGACGTCGGCGCCCAGGCTTCGAACGCCGTCGAGGACGGCTCCCGAACGTGCGAGAACCGCCGACTCGATCTCGCGGACGCCACCCAGGTCGATGACCTTCAATGCAGCGGCGGCAGCCATCGCTCCGGGGAGGTTCGGCGAGCCCTCGAGGTATCGGTCGGCGGTTGCGAGCGGTGGGTGAGGCGGTTGAACCTCGAAGGCGAAGTTCTCCTCGACCCCCCACCAGCCCGTGAGCGTTGGTGCCAGCCGATCGATGGTCCGCTCCGAGACGGCCATGACACCGGCGGAGAATCCAGCGCGAAGCCACTTCTGGCCCCCCGCGACGAACACGTCGGCCGATCCGAGGCCGGCCTCCACGGCGCCGAGGCCCTGGATCCCATCAACCATCACCAGGGCATCGCCCGCTGCTTCGACGATCTGATCGACATCGACGCGGAAGCCCGTCATGTAGTCGACGAGGCTCACCGCAACGAGCCGGGTCTCGTCGTCGATCGCCGGAGCCAAGGCTTCTGCGGTGACGCGCCCATCAGGTATCTCGACGGCGCGGACCGTCGGTCCCCCAACGGCCTCGGCCCGCAGCCACGGATATCGGTTGGCCGGGAACTCATGCGATGGGACCACAACGTTTCCGCCAGCGCCAACCAGACCGAATGCGATCTGCATCATCCCGGCGCTGGTCGACGGAACCGAGGTTGCGAGTCCGTCCCGTACGCCGAGACCCGCGGCGATCGCAGCACGGGCACGTTCGTAGGCCGGACCGACGAGTTTCGGAGTGGGTCGGCTCCCAGCTGCCGCCTGTGCAAGGAGGTTCGCGGCGGCCGCTCGAGCCGACCGTGCCGGCGGGCCGATCGAGGCAAAGTTCAGATAGCCGTCGTGCTCTTCGAACTCGGCCAGATAGTCACTGTTCACGACATGCCCCTCTCCCAGACTTCGACGAGGCGACGGTACTCATCGCTGGATTCGACCAAGTCTGCATGGGTCCCATCGGCGATAATCCGCCCGTCGCCGATCAGGATCACTCGATCGGCGCGTTCGGCCGATCGGAGGCGGTGGGCGATCACGATCGCTGTTCTCCCGGCAAGCAGCACCCGGAGTGCGCCTTCGACTTCGAGTTCGGTCTCCGGATCGAGGTTCGAGGTCGCTTCGTCGAGCACGATCACCGAGGGGTCGTCCAGGAACGCCCGGCCGAGCGCCACGAGTTGGCGCTCCCCGGCGGAGAATCGCCCTCCGCGCTCGCGGACCTGCGTCTCGAGTCCGTCCGGGAGATCGCGCACCCAGTCGTCGATACCCATTGCCCGCAACACGTTCCACACGTCTTCATCGGATGCGTCGGGTGCGCCATAGGCGAGGTTGTTCCTCAGGGTCCCGTTGAAGAGGAAACCGTCCTGCGGGATCAGCGCGATGGCATCCGTGCGGGAGTCGATGGTGACGTCGGTGAGATCCGCGCCGTCGATCGAGACCGAACCCTGCTGCGGGTCGTAGTAGCGCAGGACGAGTTTGGCGATCGTGCTCTTTCCGGCGCCGGTCTCGCCGACGACGGCAAGCCGCTGGCCTGCCGGAATCTCGAGGTCGACGTCCTGGATCACCATGGTTTCGTCGTCGTAGCCGAAGGTCACGCCGCTCAGCGCGATCTCACCGGCCACAGGATCGGCGAGGTCGTAGGCACCGGGGCGTTCGACCACATGAGCCTCCACATCGAGCAGGTTGAAGAGCTTGCCGAGTGCAGCGATGGCGGCCTGCAGCAGGTTGTAGACGTTTGCGAGGTTGACGATCGGCTGGAAGAACCAGTCGAGATAGAGGAGGAACACGACGAGCGTGCCGAACGTGAGCGACCCGTCGATGACCCGGAGTCCTCCGATGATGAGGACCGCAGCGATGGCCACGACGCGGAGGAACCCGACCGCTGGGAAGTACCACGAGATGGCTTTCGCGGCACTCATGTTGGCCCGGTAGTGCGCCTCGTTGACGCGACCGAACGATGTCGCTTGGACCTGCTCCTGCGAGAACGCCTGGACGACCCGCACACCGGCGATCCCCTCCTGGAGACCCGCGAGGACCCGCCCGATGCGTTCGCGTACCTGCTCGTAGGCCTTGGCCGCCTGGCGTTGGAAGATGACCGAGACACCGACGAGCACGGCGATCACCGCGAACGTCGACACCGCCATCTGCCAGTCGACCAGCACCATGGCAACGGCGACTCCGATCACGGTGAGACCGTTCGAGACCGCCATCACCGCGCCGTCCCCCGCGAATTCCTGGAGCGATTCGATGTCCGAGGTCATCCGACTGACCAGGACACCGCTCTTCGATCGGGAGTAGAACGCGGTGTCGGATCGGATGAGGTGGCGGAAGACCACACTTCTGAGATTCAGGAGGTACTGCTCGCCGACCCAGGCGATGCCGTAGCGCGAGATCTTCACGAACACGTACTGGACGACCAGCAGGACGATGAACACCAGCGCAGCCGTCGTCACCACCTGCTTGTCACCCTCCGCGACGCCGCGGTCGATTCCGACCCCGACCGCAAGCGGACCGGCAAGACGGGCAGCCGTGCCGAGTGCTGCCGCGGTGAATGCGCCGATCGCGGGCCACATCAGGGATCGGCCGAGACGGCCAGCGCGACGGAGCAGGCCGCTCCGGTCCCGGACCTCGGAGTCGGATCCGTGCTGCATGTACCTCATCGGACACCGCCGGGCGCTCGTTGATCATCGTGGGCCAGAACCGCTCCATACCGCGGGATCGTGGCGAGCAACTCGTCGTGCGTGCCGAGGCCCGCGATTGCTCCGTTCTCAAGGAACACCACGAGATCGGCGAGCGCGAGCGTCGAGGTTCGGTGAGCGATGATCAGCGTTGTCCTGTTCGCCATCACACGACGGAGGGCTTCCTGGATCTCGGACTCGACGACCGCGTCGACCGACGAGGTCGCGTCGTCCAGGATCAGGATGCGGGGATCCCGCAGCACACTCCTGGCGAGCGCTACTCGCTGCCGCTGACCACCGGACAGGGTGTGGCCGCGTTCACCAACGATGGTTCCGTACCCGTCCGGCATAGCGCAGATGAAGTCGTGCGCCTGAGCGAGTCGCGCGGCCGCCCGGACGCCGCGTTCATCCGCTCGAGGATCACCGACAAGGATGTTCTCGGCGATCGTCGCCGAGAACAGGAAGCTCTCCTGAAAGACGATGGCGACTTCAGATCGAAGATCATCCAGGCGCAGTTCGCGAACGTCGACTCCGTCGATCGCGACCGATCCGGCGGAGACGTCATAGAACCGGGGCACGAGGTTGGCCACCGTGGTCTTGCCGGATCCCGTTGCCCCGACGAGGGCGACCGCCGTTCCCCCAGGGATGATGAGTTCCATGTCCTCAAGGACCGTCTCGCCGCCGGGGTAGGCGAACTGCACCCCGTCGAAACGAATCTCGCCCGGCCCATCCGGGAGCGGTACCGGCTTGGCCGGATCCTCGATGACCGGATCAGTCGAGAGCAAGTCATCGATCCGCGACGCCGACGCCGCTGCGCGCGGCAGATTGGCGAAGAACCATCCGGTGATCATCAACGGCAGCACCAGGACCGCCAGGTACTGGGTGAACGCCACGAACTCCCCCTCGGTCAGCGCCCCATCGATGACGCGGAACCCACCAAGCCACAGGACCGCGACGGTCCCGAGCGACGGAATAAGCTCGAAGAGCGGTGCGTAGGTCGACCGATACCGGGCGATCTGGATGGTGTCCTCGTAGATCGCGACGGCCGCGTTCTTCAGGCGGAGTTCCTCACGGCGCTCTTGCCCGTAGGCCTTTACGACCTCGATCCCGGCCACACTCTCTTCGACCACCTCGGCGAGGTCGGCGAGTTTCTGCTGGACGCTGAACGAAAGGCGAATGATGCGCCGTGCGAGCGCATTGGCGTTGAGTACCAGCGCCGGGAATGTGAGCGAGGCGACGAGGCCGAGAACCGGATCGATCATGATCAGCACGACCATTACCACGACGAACATCGCAATGTTCGCGACCACAATCGGCAGCATCATGAGGATCAGGCGGATCTGAGACAGATCGGACGATGCCCGGGACATGAGTTGCCCGGTCGGTGTGATGTCGTGGAATGCGAACGCGAGCCGCTGGATGTGAGCGAACATGCGCCCGCGGAGGTCGGCTTCTGCGCGGTACGCGAGACGGAATCCGAAGTACCTGCGGAATCCCATGCCAATGGCTTGGACGATGCCGACGCCGATCAGCACGGCGATGAGCGGCCACAGCCGGTTGCGATCCCGGGCGAGGATGGCATCGTCGATCACCATCGAGACAACGACCGGCAGCAGCACCACGCCGACCATCCAGACGAGCGCTCCGGCGATCGCGATGACACCGTATCTCGGATACGACCGCAGGGTCTTGACCAACAAGCCGATGCCGCTCCGAATGTCCCCGTCGGGTTGGCCGGGGTTCATGAGTCGGTTCCGCGGACAACATCCACGATCGAAGGGACAAGGGCCGGCACCGAGATAATGATCAAACCGATAGCGTACGACCACACGAGGACCACGCCAATCGTGCCGAGTGAGTCGAGCGTCGACCCGCCGAATGTCGGGACCAGGATGATGGCGAGCCAGGTCGTCAAGGACAGTGTCAGCGCGGCAACAACCGCCGAGGTGAATGACATCCTCAACGGTGTCGGTGTGCCCCACCGATAGATCGCTGCCAACACGATGACGACCCATCCGACGAAGACACCCACCGTGATCCAGCCCATCGAACCCACCGTGATCCCAAACCTGTCGAGCGTGTCCGTCACCCAGTCACCAAAGATCACCGCGACATAGCTGGCCAGCAACGCGACGCCCGCCCCAAAGGTGAAAAGGATCCCGAGACCACGCGTGACAAAGTAGGACCGGCTCTCGGCGGTGGTCTCGATCAGCCGCAGCGACTTCTGGACCGCGTAGATAGCCCGCGAACCCGACCAGAGCGCAACGAGCAGCGAGACGACCAGCACGACCGGGCCCATCCCGCCAATGGCGCTCGAGGCTTCCTGAAGGATCGGGAGAATGAAGTCGGCAACCTGCTGCGGGAACTCGCTCGTGACGGTCTGTTCGATCTTGTCCAGACCGTCGGCGCCGGACCCCACCATCGAGAGGCCGCCAACGACCGCGAACGAGAGCGGGACGAGCGCGAATATGGAGTTGTACGCGATCGCCGCCGCCATCAGGAATGGATCGGCCGCCATGATCCGCTTGAGCGCTGCCACCAGCGGATCGAGACGCGGAGGGAGTGAGATCAGCTGGCGCATGCTTTGAGGATACGGGCGATCAGTGGCGAGCAGAAAACCGACCCGTTCCTACACTCGCACCCGATGCGTCGTTTGATCACCACCGCCGTCGCCATGGCCATGGTCGCCACCGCCTGTGTTGCGGGTGCCGACCTTGTGCCGGCCGACCCGAACGGTACGACCACGACGACCGTCGGAGAGACAACGACAGTGGCCGGCACCGACACCACGGCGCCGACTGATTCGACGGACCCGGGCGACGCGACGGCGTCGTCGACGACCACGACGACGGTCCCTTCCCGCCTGCCCGGCGTGGTCCCACCCGAAAGCGTCGGGGAGCCCTGGGGTGAAGTCGTGGGTCTCACCATGTTCCGCGGCAACCCGACGCGTACCTTCTTCGGTTCGGGTCCGGTATCCAGGCAATCACCGGATACCGCGTGGAAGTTCCCGGACGACGCGATGTGCGGACAGTCCCCGGTCGGCCAAGAGAACAAGGTCTGGTGCGGGAGCGGGTGGACCGGGCAGCCCGTCGTATGGGAACGGCCAGACGGCATTACCGAAGTCATCTTCGGCGCATATGACAAGCAGATCCACTTCCTCAACGCAGACACCGGTGAGCGGACACGCCCCGACTTCGACATGGGCGACATCATCAAGGGGTCCGTCACCCTCGATCCCGATGGCTACCCGCTTCTCTACACCGGCTCTCGCGATCCCCGGTTCCGCATCATCGCGCTCGATGCCGAAGAGCCATACGAGGTGTGGTCCCTGCACGCGAAGTCCGTCGATGGGATCTGGAACGACGACTGGGATTCGAACCCGGTGATCGTCGACGACATGATGTACCAGGGCGGAGAGAACTCGTGGTGGTTCGCTGTCAAGCTCAACCGTGGCTACGACGCGGACGGCACGGTGACCGTCGATCCCCAGGTGGTGTATCAGATCCCGGCCTGGACCGATGAGCTCACGGAGATATTCGGCCGGCAGCACTCGGTCGAGAACTCGACCGCCGTCTTCGAACAGCGGGCGTACTTCTCGACCTCGGCAGGCCGGGTCGTCGGCATCGACCTCACCGACATCGAGGCCGGGAACGGGGAGATCTTCTTCGACTTCTGGAACGGGGATGACACCGACTCGACGATCAGCATCGACGCCGAGGGGTACCTGTACGTCGTCTCGCATGCCGATACGGCGAAGAAGAACAACACCGCGGCCCGCCGCGTCCGCGAGGTCGGGGATCTCGCGAAGCTGGACCCCAACAATCCGGATGACCCGGTGGTGTGGTCGGTCTATCTCTCCGCAGCGCGCGGACAGGATGCCGGCGCCTGGGCGACGCCGGCGCTCCACGCCGACGCCGGACTGCTCTTCGTCGCGACGGACGCCGGTGATCTCCTCGCGATCGACACGGCAACCGGCGAGACCGTCTGGGAGGACTTCATCGGCGGCAATGCCTGGTCATCGCCGGTGATCGCCGACGAGATGCTGGTGGTCGGCGTCGACTGCCTCACCGGTTCGGCCGGGTTCCGCGCGTACGACCTCACCAATCCTCGCTCACCGCTCCGCATGTGGGACAAGACCGTCGGATCCGGTCAGTGCATCGAGTCGACGCCCGCGATCTGGAACGGACGGATCTACGTCGGCTCACGCGACGGCTTCTTCTACGCCCTCTCAAGCGAATGAGCAACCGCGGCACCGTCGTCACGGGAACCGGCGGGAAGCTGGCTGCCGCCGTCCTGTTCGCCGTCGGAACGGCGGGAACACTCGCGACGGTGCTCGGCTTCTTCGGGGCCACCTGGTGGGGTTGGGACCGGATCGCTGATTGGCGCTTCCCCCTCGCGGTCGTCCTCGGCGTCACGGCCATCGTCTACGGACTGGCGTTCCGTCGCGGCTTGTCTGCGGTGTTCCTGGCTGCAGCCATCGTCAACGGCGTGCTTCTGGCGCCGATGTGGTTGTCGACCCAGGCCGGCGCCGCCTCCAGCGAGCGGATCCGTGTGGTCAGTCTCGATACCAGTGGTTCCGGCGACTCCCGCCATGCCACCATTGCGTGGCTCGATAGCGTCGAGGCCGATCTGGCCCTGCTGTATCGAACGACCGGCGACTGGGCCGAGGCGCTCGCAACCGAGAACGTCCCGTACCGGATCATGCCCGCCCCCGTCGGAAGCGACGCGTTCGGACAAGCACTCGTCCTGGTTCGAAAGGACGCGGTGGCCACACCGATGCCCCCAGTGCCCGGATCGGACGTCACTGTTCAGATCAGCCTCGGAGCTACGGACGCGACGGTCATCGGACTCGCCGTCCAGAATCCCGGCTCCCCACTCGAGGCGGAGTCACGAGTCGCCCGATTCACGGCGGTCAACGAGGCGATCGCGAGCATCGCAGGAACGGTCGTCGTCACCGGCAATTTCGAGACGTCGCGGTGGTCCCACGCCTTCGATGTGATTGCGAACGGTCTGGTGAACTCGGAGAACGGGTTTGGCTACGCCGCAACCTGGCCGTCGTCGGATTGGCCCCTCATCGGTGACTACACCGGACTGCCGCTCGATCACGCGGTGTATCGCGGCGACGTCACGGTGCCGACACGGGCCATCGGACCGGACCTGGGACCTTCGCATCGGCCGCTACTCTTCGATCTCTCCCAGGCCGCCGGGTAGGCCCCAAACTCGCCACCGCCGGTAGCCTGCTGTCCATGCTTCACGACTACACCACCGTCACCGCAACGTCCGTCTCTGAAGTCACCGAGAAGGCGATCGCGACCTCCGAGTCGCTGATCGACGGTGTCGTCACCGCCGACGGTCCGCGCACCTACGCCAACACGATGGCGCCGCTGGACGCGGTCGCCGTTCTCATCTCGGACGCCTCAGGGAACGGTTCGTTCATGGCGCGCGTCCACCCTGATACCGCGGTGCGCTCTGCCGGCGTCGCCGCGGGTGAGCGCTCGTCGAAGTGGGGGGCCGATCTCGTGATGCGCTCAGATCTCGCGTCCGCCGTTCGAGCGTATGCCGCCACAGCCGATGCCGCAGACCTCGACGGCCTCGAAGCGCGCAACCTCGCGTTCTGGCTGCGGGATCTCAGAAGAGCGGGCCACGATCTCAACGAGGTCGATCGGTCCCGGTTGCGCAGACTGCGACAGCGCCTCATCGAGGTGCAGGTGGCGTTCAACAGCAACCTCGACGAGTGGGATGACGCCATCGAGATGACCCGCGAGGATCTCGCAGGTCTGCCGGAGGCGTACATCGAGCGACTCTCGCCTGGTGAATCCGAGGGGACATACCGGGTCTCCATGTCCTACCCGGACTACATCCCGTTCATCGAGGAGGCGGAGCACCGGGATCTGCGGCGACAGATGCAGTTCAAGTTCTGGAATCGGGCGGCGGAGGACAACACGCCGCTGCTCGCCGAAGCCGTGGCGATCCGGAACGAGATCGCTTCGCTCCTCGGCTATCGCACGTGGGCCGAGTACGCCATGGAAGTCAAGATGGCGAACCCCGACGCCGTCGAGGCCCTCTACGCGTCGATCGTCCCGGGACTGACGGTCCGTGCGTCACAGGAGTTGGAGACCCTCCGAAGCCTGGCGAGCGACGATCTCGACGGCGGTCCGATCCTCTCGTGGGATTGGATGTACTACCACACGATGCAGCAGAAGCAGGACTTCGGGATCGATCAGAACGAGGTCGCCGAGTTCTTCCCGCTCGAGACCGTCATCGACGGCATGTTCGACATCACCGGTGAAGTGTTCGGACTCGAATACCGCGAGATCGCAGACACAAACGCCTGGCACGAAGACGTAAAGCTGTTCGAGATCCGGAACCAGGGCGGCGATGAACCGATCGCCTACTTCTACGCCGATCTCTTCCCGCGCGACGGCAAGTTCGGCCACGCGGCGTGTTTCTCAATCACCGGAGGCATGCGGGAGGCCGACGGGCCGTACCGCGCCCCGATCGCTGCGATCGTCGCGAACTTCACAAAGCCGGGACCGGATTCGCCCTCCCTCCTCAAACATGACGAGGCACTGACGCTGTTCCACGAATTCGGGCACGTCCTCCACTTCTGTCTGACCACGATCGACCACCCCCGATTCGCGGGATACGACACCGAATGGGACTTCGTCGAGGCTCCATCGCAGATCATGGAGCACTGGATGTGGCAGCCGGAGGTCCTCCAGCGGTTCGCACGCCACTACGAGACGGGCGAGGTCATCCCAACCGATCTCGTCGAGCGCCTCGTCGCCGGCCGCGACCAGAACATCGGACTCACCACGCTCCGCCAGGTCTTCCTCGGCGAGTTCGACCTCGCGATCCACACCGGGGCCGAGGACATCGATCTCGATCAAGCCACCCGGGAGGCGTTCGCCCTGACCCTCATCCCGTATCACGAGGGCACCTCTTTCGCGGCGTCCTTCGGACACCTCATGGGCGGATACGACGCCGGCTACTACGGATATCAGTGGGCGAAGGTCTACGGAGACGACATGTTCTCCGTGTTCGCGGACGAGGGCATCCTCAGCCCAGCGGTCGGCGCTCGCTACCGTGACGAGGTGCTCTCGCGCGGCTACTCGCGTGACGCCATCGAGCACCTGCGGGCGTTCCTCAGACGCGAACCGTCCTCCGATGCCTATCTCGAGAATCTGGGTCTCGACGGATGAAGCGGTGGGCCGCTGCGCTCGTCGCCGTCCTCCTCTCTGCCGCCTGCACACCGGACGCCGAGGAGACGACCACGGCCACAGTCGCTGCGGCAAATGAAGCAACGACAACCAGCACCGTGACAGCGCGCCCTCTCCTCGATGACGACGATCTGTTTCTTGTCCTGTTGTGGCATCAGCATCAGCCGCTCTACCCGAAGGACGAGAACGGTGTCGTCACCCGACCATGGGTCCGACTCCATGCCGCCAAGGACTACTGGGACATGGCGGCGCTCGTTGAGCGGTATCCGGATCTGCATATCTCTTTCAACCTGACCCCGGTCCTTCTGCTGCAACTCGAGGAGATCCTCAACGGAACGCGAGACACCTACTGGGTCCACACGGAGGTCCGCGCCGTCGAACTGACCGACGAACAGAAGAGCTTCCTTCTCGCCCGGTTCTTCGACGTCAATCCGCGGATCATTGCCCGCTTCCCGCGCTACCAGGAACTCGCCGATCAGCGCACCGAAGGCGCTGCATTCTCGAGCCAGGACTTCCTCGATTTGCAGGTCCTCTTCAACCTCGCTTGGACGGATCCCGACCTGCTCAAAGACCCGGAACTCAGCGCGCTGGTGGCGCAGGGCCGCGACTTCGTCGACGCGGACAAGGATCCAGTACTGGCGGTTCATCTCGATGCGGTCGCAGCGACGCTCAACGTTCACCAGAAGCTGTGGGCGGAGGGCCAGATCGAAGTCACGACGACTCCGCTCTCCCATCCCATCCTGCCGCTCATCTCCGACACGAACCTCGCGCTCGAAGGCGATCCGACCGCCACCATGCCGACCGAGCGTTTCCGCGAGCCGATGGACGCCCGCGAGCAGGTGACGCGTGGCCTTGATGTCGCGGAGCGCCTACTCAGCCGCCGACCCACCGGCATGTGGCCGGGTGAGGGTGCGGTCGCCCAAGAGGTCACTTCGATCTGGGCGGGTGAAGGCATCCAGTGGATCGCAACCGGCGAGCACGTGCTCGGCGAGACGCTCGGATCCGGAACGTTCGAGCGGGATTCGAACGGCACGGTGATCGACGCCGATGTCCTCTACCGACCGCATGCGGCCCAGCACACCAGGAACCCGGCACTCCCGATGTTCTTCCGAGATGTCACGATCTCGGACCTCATCGGCTTCGAATACTCCGGCATGTCCGGTGGGGCGGCCGCCGACGACTTCATGGCGCGGCTCGGTCGGGCGAACGACCGACTCGAGGCACTCGACGCTGCGGGTCCGAAGGTGGTGACCATCGTGGTCGACGGTGAGAACGCATGGGAGCACTACGAGAACGACGGCAAGGAATTCCTCAACGCCCTCTATCGGAACCTCAGCGCGTCCGACCTCGTTCGTACCGTCACCCCGACCGAACTCCTGACGCACTACGGGGATGCCGTTGAACCACTCTCAGACGTGTTCCCGGCTTCGTGGTTCCAGCCGAACTTGGCGACCTGGATCGGAGAACGGGAGGAGGCGATCGCCTGGAATGCCCTGTGGGCGACCCGGCGCGCCTACGCCGACGCCGCATCGTCCGGAGCAGCCACCGAGCAACAACTGGCCCTGGCATACGAGACCATGCTTCTCGCCGAGGGGTCGGACTGGTTCTGGTGGTACGGCGCCGATCAGGATTCGGGTGACGACCGCTACTTCGATCGGGCATATCGCGAGCTGCTGGGCCAGGTCTACGACGCGCTCGGTCTCGATCGACCAGCCTTCGTCCGAACACCGATCGTCCCCGACCCGGTAGTCCCGCCGGACCGCTCGTCGGACTCGACCGGTCTGGTCGAGATCGATGCCGACGTCGATAGCGCCGAATGGGACACGGCCGGCGTCTACACACTCGACGGTGCGCCGTTCGCCGAATTCCGCTGGCTGTACGAGGAGAGCCGACTCCAGGTCCGGGTCGACTACGCCACCGAGGTGCTCGGAGATGATGCGGCCGGCTTCGATCTCTACGTCGGCCTCCCCGGTCTCGAACCGAGCCGCGGAGTGACCGTGAGCGCCAACGTCCTGGGCTTCGAGGCCACCCACCTCCTGATGTGGCGCGGCGTCGAGCCAACCACCGTCCGCGGACCGGTGGCACTGCCGCCGATCGGCACGGGCGACGGCCTCGTCGACGCCGGAATGATCCCCGAACCCGAGATGATCGTCGCCGGGTTCGACGGGACCCGGGTTGAGTTCTCGCTTCCCCTCGGCTCCCTCGGGCCGGTGGAGGTCGGCGACCCTGTGGCCTTCCGGCTCGTCGATCGCGCGGGCGGCCCGGAGTCGACCACCGCGCCGGCAACCGGACCGGGCGTCATGGTCGTCCCCGACATCTCCGATGTCGCCACCGCATTCGAGGCGACCGATCCCGAGGGCGACGACCACGGCCCGGGGAGCTATGTCTATCCAACCGATCCGGTGTTCCCGCCCGGGTCATACGACCTGACCGGCTTCACCGTCGGCGAATCCGGCGACGCGCTCGTGTTCGGCTTCGACGTCGTCGCACCAGTGTTGAACCCGTGGGACAGCCCCAATGGACTCTCGATTCAGACGTTCGACGTGTACGTCGACACCGACCCCGGCACGACCAACGGTGCGAGGCGGTTCCTTCCAGGACGCAATGCGTCGTGGAAGTCCGGGTCTGGTTGGGATCGCGCGCTCACGGTCGAGGGGTGGTATCCGGCGCTCTACGTGGCTGAAGCCGACGGGACGACCACGGAGACCGAGCCGACGTTCAGGGTTCTCGTCTTCTCCGACAAGGGACGAGTCACGGTTCGTATTCCCCGGGAACTCTTCGGAGACGGCGATCCATCCACCTGGTCGTACGCCGTTGCCGTGATGAGCCAGGAGGGCTACCCGTCGAGCGGTGTCCGACGGATTCGCGACGTCGAGACCGCACCGGAGCAATACCGGATCGGGGGAGGTGACGGTTCGATCAACGGAACCCGCATCCTCGATCTTCTGGCGCCGGAACCGGGACTCCAGGAGGCCATGCTCTCCGGCTACGACCCGATCACCACGGGATCGATCGACGGCCTCGGCGATGACGACTTCGCCCAGATCACACCCGTGACATCGCCGTGAAGGATCTCGCATCGCAAGCGATCGACGACCTCGAGGACCTGGTTTCGGGCCTTCGCAGCCCGATCGATGTCGATGAGGCGGTCCATGCGACCCGTACGGGCATCAAACGACTAAGGGCGTTCGTGCGACTCGCGCGCGTCTCGATCGGCACCGACACCTACCGGATCGAGAATGGATCCCTGCGTGACTCCGCCCGACTCATTGCGCCAGCGCGCGACGCCCGGGTGCTCATCGACACGGCCGCCTCTGAGGCCGCTGCGCCGACCGTGCTGGCGATGCTCGAACGGGCCCACGTCGAGGCGATCGACGTGCTCGAGGCCGGCGTTCGAATGGAGAGCGTCCAACTCCTCGAGTTGACCGCCGGCCGGTGGAGGCATCTCACGTGGAGCGGGCCGCCGCCTTCCTCGATTCGAATCGGACTCAGGAGGACCTACCTCCGAGGCCGTGTTGACTACGCCGCGGTTCTTGATGAACCGACGGCTGTCGCGTTCCACGGCTGGCGGCGGCGGGTCAAGTACCTTCGCTACCAACTTCAGGCAATCGCGGCTCCGCACGCCTTGGTGGCGCCGTACACGGACCTCGGCGACCACCTGGGGTTCGAGCATGACCACACCGTGCTCATCAGCGTGTGCACCGGCTACCCGGGTGATGCCGGTTTCGTGGACCTCGACCGGCGTTCGACGGCGCGGAGAGCACACCTGCGGTCGATGGCGGTTGAGCTTGGCAGCCGCCTGTTCGTCGCACACCCGGACGACTTCGTCAACACCCTCGAAGCGACCGTCAAGCTCGGGTAGGTCTACTCCGTCAGCGCGCTGCGGTCTCCGCAAGCATCAGCGCCGCTGCACGATCAGGCTTCCCGTTCGCGAGGAGCGGTAACTCTGGGACGGCCACCCAGCAGCGCGGTACTTCGTGGCGTGCCACGCGCAGGCGAACGACCCGCTCGATCTCCGAAAGTTCGTCCGGCTCGGCTTCGACGACCGCAACCACAATATGGCCCCACTCGTCGTCCTCGGCACCAACCACCACAGCCTGCCCCGCCATCGGGAGCGACGCGATCACGGCCTCGATCGTCGACGGATGGACATTCTCGCCCCCGGTGATGATGACGTCATCCTTGCGACCAGTGACGACAAGTCGCTCGTGATCGTCCAGGTACCCGATATCGCCGGTGCGGTGCGGACCGTGCCTCGGAGGTTCTCCGAGGTACCCCGGCGAGACCATCGGTCCGTCGACGAGGATTTCACCGTCATCGATCGAGACGTTGACCCCGGGCAACGGCCGTCCAACGGTGCCGAGGGCTTCGATCGCCGTCCCCGGTTCGACGGTCGCCACCTGCGAACCCGTCTCGGTCATGCCATACGTCTGGAGTACCGGGAGTCCGGCGAACAGGGCGCGCTGGACGAGTTCGACACTTGCCGGCGCGCCTCCGAGCAGGATCGCAGCAAGTCCGCTGTAGGACCCCGGATCGCGTTCGAGGATCCGATGCAGCATGGTCGGAACCAGGCTCGCCATCGTCACCGCGCGATCTCGCAGAGCGGCAATGACCGTGCCGGTCTCAAACTCCGGAAGCAGATGGATCGAACCGCCTGCCGCAAGGCTGCGCCACACGACCGAGAGCCCTCCGACGTGGGAGAGTGGGAGGGTCAGCAGCCATCGATCCTCAGGACCGTTCCCCAGGCGTCGCTGCGAGGCACCAACGGCAGCGGCAATGTTCTGCTTCGTGAGGATCACTCCCCGGGGAGCCCCGGAACTGCCCGACGTCGGCACCACGACGAAGGCATCGTCGTCGACCCATTGGTCCACCCCGATCATCGTCGCACCGGTCGGCACCGCGACGCCACCGGCCCGATCGACACCCACCAGTTCAACGACGGTATCCGGATCGAGGGCCGCATCGATCGGGACCAGGACGCCGGGTCCAACGCCCGCTGCCGATAGCTTCCAGGCACGGAGATCGGCGCGACGATCAAGCTCTCCATAGGAGAGCGTCGTATCGGCGAAGACGACGGCCGGGGCTTCGGAATCCGCCTCGGCGTAGATCCTCACCCATTCATTCGGCAGGGTGACGGTCATGGCGGTCACTACAGTATCGGGTCGTGATATCTCAGATCTTCGATC
>Ga0316193_10000207_pt1 | contig 33631 bp, 27 predicted proteins | sample MerIslsedime2_MG_FD_207735 | JGI IMG/M metagenome (GOLD analysis project Ga0316193, IMG submission 207735) | Coastal sediment microbial communities from Maine, United States - Merrow Island sediment 2 | ecosystem: Environmental > Aquatic > Marine > Coastal > Sediment | place: USA: Maine... | reverse complement strand
CCGGCGCGCATGCGCTGTTGCAGGTATCCGTGTTTTCTTCTGCAATCTGGCTATAGTGACGAAGTCGCGGATCGGGCGTCGTCCGAGTGCCCCGTCGAGCTGATGAAAGTCGCTTACCTCACAAATCAGTATCCGAGCGTGAGCCACACGTTCATTCGCCGCGAGATCGCAGCCCTCGAAGACAAGGGTATCGAAATCGTTCGCTTTTCGATTCGCCCGCCTCCGACTCGCCTGCTCGACCTCGAAGACATCGCCGAGCAGAGCCGGACGACGGTCTTGCTCGCCCGGGGCATCCCGCGCCTGGCTCTGACCGCCGCCTGGACTGCGGTTCGCCACCCGCTGCGTTTCGCGAAGGCCTTGGCGATGACCGTACGCATGGGCCTTCGTTCGGAGCGCGGCCTGCTTCGCAACCTGGCCTACCTGATGACTGCCTGCACCGCCCTCCTGCTGTTCCGCCAGGAGCAATGCGGTCACGTGCATGTTCACTTCGGCACCAACCCGGCAGCGGTGGCCATGCTTTGCCGAATGCTGGGCGGGCCGCCATACAGCTTCACCGTTCATGGGCCCGAGGAGTTCGACCGTCCGTGGCCGCTCAGCCTGACCGAAAAAATCGAAGCATCGAGCTTCGTTGTCGGCGTCAGCAGCTTCGGGCGAAGCCAGCTCTATCGCCAATGCGGTCACGAGCACTGGCAGAAGGTCGAAATCGTTCGATGCGGCGTGGACCGCAGCTACGTGGACACCGAAGTCACTCCGATCGGCGAGACGCGGCGCCTCGTTTGCGTCGGAAGGCTCTGCGAGCAGAAGGGCCAGCTACTGCTGATCCAGGCCGCGGCCAAGCTTCGTGATCTCGGCGAAAGCTTCGAGCTGATCCTCGTCGGTGACGGAGACATGAGGTCGGAAGCCGAGTCGCTGATCGAACGGCACGGGCTTCGCGAGATGGTGACCATCACCGGCTGGGCCTCGGGCGAGGACGTCAGAAACCACCTGGTCGGCGCGCGCGCGATGGTACTGCCGAGCTTCGCCGAAGGGCTGCCGGTAGTGATCATGGAAGCGCTCGCTCTGGGCCGCCCGGTCGTGTCCACCTACATCGCTGGTATTCCAGAGTTGGTTGTGCCCGGCGAGTCCGGCTGGCTCATTCCGGCCGGTTCCGTCGACGCGCTGGTCGAGGCAATGCGCGAAGTCTTGCAAGCACCGACCGCGAGGCTCGAGGAGCTTGGCCGAGAGGGCCGGCGCCGGGTTCTGGCCGCCCACGATGCGAGCATCTCGACCAAACCCTTGTTCGACCGCTTCAGCCAGGGCCAGCGATGAGTCTGATGTGCGCTGCCCAAACGTTCCAGTTATGCTGATTCACGAGGCCGAAAGCAGTCGATGAAGATCATTGTCACCGGTGGCGCCGGCTTCATAGGCGCCAACTTCCTGAATGGTTTGGTGCCCGGGCTCCAAGAGCACCAGTTCATCAACCTGGACAAGCTCACCTATGCAGCCAACCTCGGCAGCTTGGCGGCGATCGACTCTCTGCCGAACTACGCGCTTCGCCGGGTGGACATCACCGACATGGACGCTGTCGACTCGGTGTTCGAGGAGTTCGACCCCGATCTGCTGGTGCACTTTGCAGCCGAAAGCCACGTGGATCGAAGCATCCTCGGCCCACGCGAGTTCGTCCGCACCAACATCGAAGGCACATTCAACCTTCTCGAAGCTTGCCGAAAGCACTGGTCACGCGATGACAACCGACTCTTTCATCACGTGAGCACCGATGAGGTCTACGGCTCGCTCGGTGACACGGGGCTATTCCAAGAAACGACGGCGTACGACCCGTCGAGCCCCTACTCCGCATCGAAGGCGGCTAGCGACCACATCGTTCGCGCTTACCACCGGACCTACGGGCTTCCAATCAAGATCACGAACTGCTCGAACAACTACGGGCCGATGCAGTTTCCCGAAAAACTGATCCCTCTGATGATCCTGAATGCGGTCGATCGGAAGCCTCTGCCGATTTACGGTGCAGGGCTCAACGTACGGGACTGGCTCTACGTCACCGATCACTGCGAAGCGATTTGGACTGTGATTCAGAAGGGCAGCGTTGGACGCACCTACAACATCGGCGGCAACAAGGAGATGCGGAACATCGACGTGGTCGACACCCTTTGTCAGATCGTCGCCGAAGAAACCGGCACGGATGTCGCGGAGCTACTTTCGCTCAAGGAGTTCGTCACCGATCGCCCCGGGCACGACTTGCGGTACGCCATCGATGCGACGCGAATCCGAGAAGAGTGCGGCTGGGAACCAAAGGAAACCTTCGACACCGGCATTCGCAAGACGGTGCAATGGTACTTGTCGAATCAGGACTGGATTCAGGACGTGCGCTCGGGCGAGTACCGAAAGTGGATGGACCTGAACTACGGCGACCGAGCGGGATAGAGGGCAGGCATGATCAGCAAGGGCATCATCTTGGCGGGAGGGACGGGCACCAGGCTGCATCCGCTCACCAAAGGCTTGAGCAAGCAGCTCATGCCGATCTACGACAAGCCGATGATCTACTACCCCCTGTCGACGCTGATGCTCGCCGGGATTCGCGAAGTTCTGATCATCACCACACCGCATGAGCAGGCCTTGTTTCAGGGCCTCCTCGGCGATGGCGAGAGTTGGGGCATGCGAATCGAGTACGCGGTGCAACCGAGCCCGGATGGTTTGGCGCAAGCCTTCTTGATCGGCGAGGACTTCATCGATGGCAACGCCTGCGCGCTCGTCCTCGGCGACAACATCTTCTACGGTCACGGGCTGCAGGGATTGCTGGAAGAGAGCGCCAAGCAAACCGGAGGGGCGACGGTGTTTGGCTACTACGTGAGCAACCCGAGAGCGTACGGCGTTGCCGAGTTCGATGCCGACGGCGTGGTCATTGGGCTCGAAGAGAAGCCTGAGAATCCCAAGTCCAACTACGCGGTTGCCGGTCTCTACTTCTACGATGAGGACGTCGTGGCCCATGCCAAGGCTCTCAAGCCCTCTGCGCGAGGCGAGCTCGAAATCACCGACCTCAATCGGAGGTATCTCGCCGCTGGCAAGCTTCACCTGCAGAAGTTCGGACGCGGAGTTGCTTGGCTCGACACGGGGACGCCAGTCGCATTGCTTCAAGCCGCGAACTTCGTTCAAACGATTCAGGAGCGCCAGGGTTTGCGCGCATCATGCCCCGAAGAGATCTCGTTCCGAATGGGCTGGATTGATGCCGAGCAGTTAGCGCAGCTCGCCAAGCCACTCGAGAAGACCGAGTACGGGCAGTATTTGCAGGCGCTGGCCGCGGGACTCGACATCTGATGAAGGTCGAGTCGACGACAATTCCCGGTCCAGTGATCATTGAACCGGCAGTTCACGGCGACGAGCGCGGCTTCTTCATGGAGACGTATTCGCGCGACCGCTACGCAGAAGCCGGACTTCCAAGCAGCTTCGTTCAGGACAACCTGTCTTTGTCGGCAAAGGGAATCTTGCGCGGCCTCCACCTTCAGCATCCAAACGACCAGGGCAAGCTCTGCAGCGTGCTCGAGGGCGAGGTGTTCGACGTTGCGGTCGACGTCCGCGTCGGCTCGCCGAGCTTCGGAAAATGGGTAGGCGTGACGCTTTCCTCGGAGAACAAGCGCCAGTTCTACATTCCGCCCGGCTTCGCCCATGGCTTCTGCGTGCTCAGCGAGCGGGCGATGTTCTCGTACAAGTGCACGGACTTCTACTCGGCGCCGAACGAGCTCGGGGTTGCCTGGGACGACCCGGAGATTGGCATCGACTGGCCGATACAATCGCCTCAGCTGTCGGGCAAGGACCGACTAAACCTTCGGCTCCGAGACATCCCGGCCGAGAAGCTGCCGCGATATGAGTGAGATGCTCGTCATTGGAGCGGACGGCATGCTGGGCCGCTGCTGGACCGAGCTCCTCGAGGCCCGAGGCATCGAGCACCGTGCAACGATGCTCGCCGATCTCGACATCTGCGATCGGGCCGCTCTGAATCGCTTCATCACGCCGGGAACGCGCTGGGTCGTCAACTGCGCGGCGTACACCCTGGTCGATGCAGCCGAAGAGAACGAAGAGCTCGCAAACGAGGTCAACGGCTATGCCGTGGGCCGGATGGCAGAGCAGTGCAAAGAAGTGGGGGCAGCTCTTCTCCACTACAGCACCGACTACGTCTTCGATGGAACGGCCCGGGAACCCTACCCGACCGACCATCCCCGAAGCCCCGTCAACGCCTATGGACGAAGCAAGGCCATCGCGGAAGAGTTGATCGAGCGCTCGGGCGTGGAGCACTTGCTCGTGCGCAGCAGCTGGCTCTACGCACCCTGGGCGAAGAACTTCGTGCTCACGATTCGCGAGCTCGCGAAGACCCGGTCGAGCCTTCGTGTCGTCGACGATCAGCGAGGCCGACCCACCGATAGCCGAAAGCTCGCCGAGGTGAGCTTGGCGCTGGCCGAGCACGGCAGCCGGGGCACATTTCACGTGACCGACAGCGGCGAATGTAGCTGGTTCGAGCTTGCGGCGCTGATCGCCGAACTGGTAAATCCCGACTGCCAGGTGGAGCCCTGCACGAGTGACGAGTTCCCCCGCCCCGCGCCCCGTCCGACCTATAGCGTCTTGGACATTTCGGCCACGGAACAGGTCGTCGGGCCGTTGATTCCATGGGAAGCTCGCGTCCGTGACGTGTTGGGTCTCCTCCAGCCTTAAGCTACTTGCCTCTACGACTCTCGTATTCGCCACCCTAAGCACGGCTAGCGTCGCACCGGATCGCGCTGGGGCCCAAGCTCTCTACTATCGCTCGATTCCACTGGGCGATCGGGCGATGGGTTTGGGCGGCGCGTTCACCGGGATCGCGAGCGACCCTTCGGCCACGTACTACAACCCAGCTGGTCTCATGATCGGCGGGCGCTTCCAGCTCATGGGCAGCCTCACGTCCCTGGTGTTCACCGGGAAGACAGTCGACAACGGCTTCAGGTTTCAGAACGCTAGCGAAGATTTCCAGTCAAAGGGTACGACGTCACTGCCCTCTTTTGTCGGGACCGTCGTGAAGTTCGGGCGCAAGCGCTTCGGCGACCATCAGTTCGCGCTGGCGTACAGCACGTTCGAAGTCAGTCGCGAAGCCTTCGGCGCGGGGGCTTCGGAGTTCAACGAGAACAGCGGTCTCGACGTCCGTCTAGGCGAGAGCTTCAGAGATCGCTGGTACGGGGTCTCATTCGCCGCGCAGACGACCAAGAAGGTCGCGCTCGGCCTCACCGGCTTCCTCTCGCAACAGCGGGGCAACTACGACGAGGACATCGGTATCGCGTCGGGCGGCACCATCGATGATAACGGGCAGCGCGTGGACGGCAGCTTCGCGACGACCAGCGCCTCGCTCTCGACACGGGCGTACCACCTAGTGTTCAGGCTTGGCGCGCTCTATCGAATCAACCCCCGCTGGCAGATCGGCTTCATGTTCCAACCGCCGGGCATTCCGCTGAGCCAGAAGGGCAGCATCTTTCGGCGGACGAACTCAGCCACGAGCGACGGCAGCACCACCTACTCACTCATCGACCAGGGCGACCTCTCGGCGAGGATGCCGATCTCATTCGAGCTCCGGTCCGGGTTCGAGTTCAAGGCCAACACCCTGACGATCCTGTCCGTGGACGCCGCTGTGAGCGGCCCGATTCCTGATCGAAACATCTTCGACCTCCCCTCGGAGCTCGACGGCCTTTCGGACAGTCTGGGGGCCTATTACGCCAATTCGACCGAGCGGCGTTGGACCCCGAACGTTGCGATTGGCGCAGAGCACATGTTCGGCAAGGCCGTCGTTGCTGGTGGCCTGTTCACCAACATCTCCGCCGCACCGGACGTGCCCGCAATGGCAACCGAGTACAGCCCTGAACAGGTTTCGATGTTCGGCGCGTCGGTCTCGGTGGGCATCGACACCAAAGGCTACCGCCTGGGCGTGGGAGCGACCGGATACTTCGGCATAGGTGACGCCCTCTCGTTCACCATCGATCGCGACACGCAGATCGTAGGCTATCAACGTACGAAGGCCACCACCTCGGCCCTGGTCCTCTACATCTCCGGCGCCGTGTCCGTCGCGTCCAAAGGCGCAAAAGGCGTCCAGGGCAAGATCCAGGACAAGAAGAAGAACAAAGAGAACGGCGACGAGTCCGAGGACGAAAACGGGAGCGCGAACGAGAACGCGGATGAGAACGAGAGCGCGTCCGAGCCCTCCAACTAGCGCTAGCGCTCAGTCCAGCAGGTACACCTTCGTCGGCGCAAGCCCAATGCCGGGCGCAATCGTGGTCGAACCCAGCTCGACGAAGCCGCCCTCGTCCGCTGCGAACTCCACGACCGCGTTTTGTGAAGCATCCGGCACGTAGAGCATCTCGCTCCGAGGATCAAAGGCCGAGAGGCCGATGACAAACGAGCTCGTGGATTCGTGAACTAGCTCCTGCGCGCCGGTCGCGAGGTCAATCAGGTACAAGCTGTCGTTGCTGGCTGCAAAATCCCCGCTCGCAACGCCGACGACTCGTTGCGCGTCGATCGCGACCACGGAGTTGACGGCGATCTCCGACGTCGGATGCTCGGACACACGCCAAACCTCCTCGATCCTGACCCCAGTCTCCGCGACGTCGAGTAGGACGATTCCCGACGAAGCACGAACCTGCGGCTCATCACCGAACGGTTGGGCGAAGCCGACACAGGCGACGACGACCTTCGTCGGAGCCCCAGCCACGGGTACAGTGTGCCCGCAGCTCTTCAGCCCGGGAAGCTCTAAGCCCTCGACAGACTCGTCGTCGAGGTCTACGACCGCCACCATCCCCGGACCGGCTGCATTGAAGCTCGCGCTGACCCGGTCGAGCCCGACCACGATGGTCGAGCCGACGAGCACGCCGCGACTCGGGCGCGCGATCACCTCCACCTCGACGGCGTCGTCTCCGCTACCCGCGGTCGCGGTGCTGTTCAGAGAGGAGAGGTCGATTCGGGCGCCCGTTGCGCTCATGTCAGCGGGATTGATTTCGAAGAGGTCGTTCCCTTGGATATCCGGGTTCGCCGAAGGATTGAGGTTGGACTCATAGCGAGGCACCCAAGCGCTCTCTTCGTCGACGAAAACGAAGTCCTGTGGGTTCGAAGAGAAGCCCGAATCTCCGATGTCGCCGTGGGTGCGCACTTGTCCGTGGAGATTCCCACTGGGCACGAAGAAACGAGTCACCACGTCCGTAAAGAAGCGATCGATCACCACGACCGTACCGTCGCCTGCTTGCCGGTTGGGCAAGACCACGTCGCCGGACAGTGTCGCGACCAGGCCCGGATAGGTGGTTCCGGAGTTGAGCCAGCTCTGGTCGATGGCGGCGAAATCCGGGTCGAGCATTGCGATCGAGGAGCTGCTGAAGTCAGTGCTGACGACCGCATAGCGCGGGGTGGACGAAAGTGGGTCGAGCGCCGGACTGCCAGGCGCGCTGCCAGTGCCTGCAGAACCGCCCTCTCCACAGCCGAAGGCGGCGAGCAACAGAGCACTGAGAAGAGTGTATTTGAGATCCCGTTCCATCTGCTTCCTCCAGCTTCGGAGGAGGAGAGGAAGAAACAAGGTACGTTCAATGTTGAATTGAAAACCATGCTGCTACCCGCCATCCCCGAGGCGATTGGGGTGAGCTCACGATGGGTAGGTCTCCGGGCTCGTAACCCTAGGCTCTGCCGCCTTCCCAGGTTTCACCCAGTGGCATCGTAGCAGCGCATTCAGTTACATACCGTGGCGGGTCCGCGTCGGCCTCTCACCGACTTCCCTGTTCAACCGGCGGTATGTCTCTCCGTCGGTCTATCTCCAACGGCTTCTATGAAGCCGCCTTCAACCCTCGCGAGGACGGCAACCGTACTTCTGAGATCGGCGAAGTCAACCTACCAGCTGTGCTGATAGCTTAGCCGTCCGATGTATTGGCGTCCCGGAAGCGGATATCCCACCAGATCTTGCCCGCGTACATCGAGCAGGTCGTCGACGCGAAAACTCAAACCGAGCCGTCCTTCGAAAAAGAGCGCGCCCACACCGGTGGCGAGCACGGTGCGAGCTGAGATCACGATGAGGTTCGCAGGGTCATCATAGGTCTTGCCCAGGTAGGCCACCTGAAAGAACCCCGAAATGTCGGAGACCCATTTCGACAGCGTTCCCGAGTGCGCCTCCGGCTGGAAATAGGCAACCCACTCGGGTTGCACCGGTAGCTGGTTCCCGGTTGCGTTGTCGATCGCCTGAGTCCAGGTGAATTCGCTCTGCACGATGAAATGCTCCGTGACAGCGCCGCGAAGCTCGACTTCGACGCCGCGGTACCGGGCGCCGCCGATGTTCTCGGCCTTGAAGGTCGAGACCGATGTCCTCCGGAACCGAATGGCGTCGTCGAGATGTGTGAGGAAGGCGCCCAGAGACGCGTAGCCGCTCAACACGCCGTGCTGACCTCGGAAAGTCACTCCGGCGTCATAGGCCAGCGAGTACTCCGGTACCAAGCCACCGTTGCCTTCGACATTGCTGCCGTTCCCGAAGAGTTGGAGCATGGATGGGAGCTTGAAACCGCTACTGACGGACCCCCGGAAGGCAAGCCACTGCAATGGCGAAATTGCGCCGGCGACGCGATAAGTCGGTAGGAACGTCGAGGAATCTCCTGGCGCCTCCCCGACCAAGGGGGCAACTCGAATCGCGGCCCTGGTCCAACTGAGCCGGACGCTGGGACGCAACTCCAGCGCAACCTTGCCAAGGTCACCAAAGAAACGGGTCTCAAGAGTTCCCGCCGCAGTGAGCCGATCGGAGGCTGACTCGGGCGGGGCTGGAAGCTCATTGTTCGGGTCGAAGGCTTGATATCGCACGGAACCGATCGTCGTAATTTCGAGCCAGGGCATGACATTCACCGACGACGCGATCCGACCGAAGACGGCGTGCGTCTGATCATCGCTGCGGCGCGGGCCGCCCCTGCCGAGCTCCCCTAGGCTGTCGTCGAGCCTGTTTCTCCCGTAGTCGTAGTTGGCAACCAGTTGTAGACGGTAGGGATGCGCTCCCTGCTTTTGTTGAAGCCAGGAGGCCGAACCGATCAAGCGCGTGGACTTGGCGCGGGCCTGCAACGCCCGGCTCGAACCAGGCCCGGGCTCTCCGCGCTCCCTGCCGAGGCCGAGGAACACCAGGTCGAGTTGGCTCGCTTCGCTGGTTTCGACGCGCATGTTGGCAAAACCAAATCCTTCGAGGAAGTCGGCGTTCTGCCGCCTTCGCTCCAGGTCATCCGTCGGGTCGAAGCGAGTGTTGTTGTCGTCGAGGTAAGGGTAGTCGTTCCGCGCCCCCGCCCCGCCAGCGGTGCCGAAGAATGACACCTTCTTTCCGGAAGCTGCGCCAAAGAGGTTTGCTCGCCAAGAACCAAAACTGCCGCCAGTGACGCGCGCGCCAAGCTCGGTCTCTTCGTACTCACGAGGTTGAAGACGCAGCACGCCACCAATCGCGCCGTCGTTGAGCCAGGCGGGCGTGCCGCCGCGAAAAACCTCGAAACCCCCGACCGCTTCCAAGGGCACGAGACTCAAGTCGAATGAACCCGTGTCGGGGCCGCTGATCGGCACGTCGCCAAGCATCACCGAGACCTGGTCACAAGCAACACCGCGGAGACGAACGCAAAACGGGGTGCCCTTGGCCCCCTCCGCTACCACACGGGTACCTGCCGACTCCAGCAAGAGCTGCTTGGTCGTTTGCGCAATGATTCGATTGCGGACCTGAACTTGGCTGCCAGCCGCGGTCGGATCCAGTGAGTTCGTTGCAGGGATGGGCCTGGTGACTTCCGCGGTCACACCGTACTGCGCCGACGCCTGAGAGCTGATGGCCGCAAGCGCGAGGAGGGCAGCGATCGCAAGAAGGCGTGAACCGATCTCATCGACCTCTCGCTCGACCCTCGACTGCCTGACCTGGTTCAATTCCCGTTCCCCATTCGGGAACGGTCGATCGAACGGAACGGAAGTCCCGAAGCGCGACTCTCACCATCCCCGAGGTGATCAGCACAAAGACACTTACGCAGGTTTCCGGGCTCGTGACCCCAGGTCCTGTCACCTTCCCAGGCTCTTGGCCCAGTGGCATCACGACAGAACGTTCAGTCACATACCGTGGCGGGTCCGCGCCGGCTTTTCACCGACTTCCCTGCTTGAGCCGACGATGACCGATCCCCCATTGAGGGTCAATCGCCGGCGATGAGCATCGATCCGGCTCGGAGCGCATGGTAAGGACGCGCCGTGCGGCTCTATCCGTTGCTGTTTCTGCTCTTGCTCGTCGCCGCGGTGCTCGCCGTACTGGTCGGCTCGGGTGATCTCAGCGATCCGGAGCTCCGCGACACCTTCCTGAAGCTGCGCGGCTATCGACTGGCCGCTGCGTTTCTTGCTGGCGCGGCCTTGGCGGTGGGCGGTGTCGTCGTGCAGGGCCTGTTTCGCAATCCGCTGGCAAGTCCATCCGTGCTCGGTACGACCGCGGGCGCGAGCTTCGGCGGGCAAGTCGCCTTACTCCTCTACGGACTCGCCGGGGCTGGGAGCAGCTTCATCGTTCCCGAAATGCTCGTGCCCATAGGTTGTTTCGCTGGCGCGCTTGCTGCGCTCGCTGTTCTGTTGCTCTTTTTGCGGATCACGCAGGACCTGCTTGCGCTCTTGCTCACTGGCTTCGTGCTGAGCGCGCTCTTTTTGAGCTTGAGCGCTTTCGTGACGAGCGTTGCGCAGGAAACCTGGGAGCTCGGCCGTGCGGTGGTTTCGTTCTCACTCGGCTCGGTGAGCGGGACCGGACCGCGTCAACTCGCGTTCGCGCTTCCCGTCATCGCAGTGGCGCTACTCGCTTCATGGTTTTGGGGGCGCTCACTCGACCTTCTGCTGAGCGGCGAGGAAGAGGCGCAGTCGATGGGCGCGAACGTGGGCGCGGCTCGCTGGTGGTCGGCGATCTGGGTGAGTGTCCTGGTGGCGGGCGCCGTGTCCGTGGGTGGCAACGTGGGCTTCGTGGGCCTGGTCGTACCGCACATGCTGCGCCCTTTTGCCGGGACCAAACATCAGCGCTTGATCCCAGCGGCCGCTCTGGCAGGCGGTATCTTTCTGGTCGCTTGCGACGTCGTCGCGCGTCTCATTCCCTCGCGAAGCGAAATCCCGCTAGGCGTCGTCACGGGTCTCATCGGCGCCCCGCTCTTCTTGCTGCTTCTCATCCGGCTTCGGCGGGAGCGCGCCTATGCGTAACGGCGATGGGCAGCTCTCGCTCCGAACCAGCGGGCTGAGCGTCCAGCTCGGCGGCCGCACCGTGCTCCGCGACGTCGATCTGGAGGCTCACCCGGGCGAGGTGCTCGCGCTGCTCGGTCCAAACGGAGCAGGCAAGAGCACACTTCTCAAGGCACTAGCCGGTCTGCTGCCGTACAAAGGTCGCGTCGAAATCGCCGACACAGACCTCGCCTCGCTGTCGCCGAGCAAGCGAGCGAAGCAGATTTCCTACGTGCCGCAACGGAGCCTTCTCCGATCCGCGCTCTCGGTGGAAGAAGTCGTGGCACTGGGTCGCTACGTTCACGGTGGAAGCTTCGGTGGCATGTCGGCGAACGACAAAGAAGCCATCGACCATGCGATGCAAACCGCACACGCCGATATGCTCCGGAAGCGAATCTTCACCCAGCTTTCGGTTGGGGAGCAGCAACGAGTCTTGCTGGCCCGCGCCCTCGCGTCCGACGCTCCCATCCTGCTGCTCGACGAACCCACCGCCGCGCTCGATGTAGGGGAAGGCATGGCTGTCCTGCGCTTGATTAGAAAGCTCGCCGCCCGTAAGCACACGCTCATCGTCGTGCTCCACGACCTTGCCGACGCTCGCAGCACCACCGACCGCGCTCTCTTGCTCAAAGACGGCGGTGTCGTCGAACAGGGCGAGACCCGAGACGTGATCAGCGCGGAACCCATCCGCGCCGTCTACGGCGTGAAGCTCATCGAGAACGCGCGCATCGGTTTCGAGCCCGACTCAGAAGACCGCAAGCCCGGAGTGACGTGAAGCGGGTCAACGGTATCAACGCGGCGCTCCTACTCATCGCGGTTCTAACGAGCGCGGTCCTGACGGCTGCTATCTCGAGGAGGATGCCTTCCGAGGAGCGGCGGGCTGGGGTTCGAACCGTGGAGGATGCAACAGGCGAGCTGGTTCCGGCGCGCGACTACGCTCGAATCGTCAGCACGAGTACCATCGCAGACCAGGTTCTCATCGAGATCATCGAGCCGGAGCGTTTGCTCGCGGTCAGCGCCCATACGCTGCGCTCAGAGGCATCTCGTGCCTACGCAGACAAGATCGGCGTCGAGCACGCGCGGGACGTCGAGACGATCATCGAGCTCCGGCCCGACATCGTCTTCATCAACAACTTCATCGATCGACGCCAAGTCGAACGCCTCAAAGAAGCCGGCCTCAACGTCTTCGACCTGGGTCCGATGCGCGGGCTCGCAACCTTGCTGCCCAACATCGGGCAACTAGCCGCCGTTCTCGATGTACCGAACCGCGGCCAGGCGCTCGCCGACGAGCTGCTGCGCGGGCTCGATGCGGTCTCCGCCGACATCCCCGAAGACCGAAGGCTGCGCGGGCTTTACGTCGGAATCCACGGCGACCGGCTCTACGGAGGAACCGCCGGAACCAGCTTCCACGACGTCCTGACGGCCGCCGGTTTGGTAGACATCGCCGCCGAGGCAGGGTTTGAGGGCTGGCCCGCGTTTACCAACGAGCAGCTGCTCAGCCTCGACCCGCCTTGGATCATCACCAACCCGGGTACCGAGCGCTCACTGTGCCGCCATCCCGGTTTCCAATCACTCGCCGCCTGCAAGGCAGGCCAGGTCCGCAGCATCGAAACGCATCTGCTTACCGATCCTGGGCTTGGGATATTGCAGGCCGCCGAGGCGGTACACGCTGCGGTCTACGGTGACGACGCCTAGTCTAGCAAGGCAGGTAGAAGCTCGCTGTACGCGTCGGTCCGCTGGAACTGCGGGAAATCCTCCGCGACCTTGTCGGGGCATCGGAACAAGATGCCCCGATCCGCCTCTTTCAACATCGTCGTGTCGTTGTAGCTGTCGCCGGCGGCGTGGACCTGAAATCCGATGTTCTTGAGCGCGGCGACGGCCTTGCGCTTGCCGTCGGGTAGGCGAAGCCGGTAGCCGGTCACGCGATTGCTCGGGTCGGTCAAGAGCTCGTGGCAGAAGAGCGTCGGCTGCCCGAGCTGCCGCATGAACGGCGCGGCGAACTGATAGAACGTGTCACTGAGGATGATGAGCTGAGTCCGGTCGCGGAGCTCGTCGAGAAACGCTTTGGCGCCGGGCAGGGGCTCCATGGTGCCGATGACGTCCTGGATGTCCGAGAGCTTGAAGCCATGCTCGTCCAGGATCTCGAGGCGCCCGCGCATGAGCACGTCGTAGTCGGGTTCGTCCCGGGTGGTGCGCCGAAGGGCGTCGATTCCGGTCTTCTCGGCGAAGGCGATCCACACCTCGGGGATGAGGACTCCTTCGAGATCGAGGCAGACGACGAGTGGCGGCATGAGCAGTACTCCGGGGCCCGAGATGGGGCAGCTGTGCGAGGGCGGTTCGTCTACCCGATTTTCCCGCCCAGGCAACCGGCTTTGGCTCGACAGACACCCCTGCGCGGATCAACAATGGCGGGCTCATGAGGTTTCGGAATGCGATCTTTGCCGGCGGAGGCAGCCGCTGCTTTTGGCAGCTCGGCTTCTGGGAAGGCGCCAAGGAGTCCGGGCTCGATCTCCAAAGCTCGGTGAAGTTCGTCGGCTCGACGAGCGCCGGCTGCGCCATGGCGAGCGCGGCAGTCCTCGACCGCTCTTGGGACGCGCTGAGCCTCTTCAAAGACTTCACGGAGAAGAACCCGAAGAACATCCACTGGCACAACCTCAATCCGTTCCGGCCAGGCGCCTTGCTGCCACATGGCCGCATGTACCGCGACGCCCTGCGGGAGTTCATCGGGCCCACCGACTTCGAAACCATCAGAAAGACTTCCGTTCACTTCCTGATGAGCGACTACCCAAGATGGCTTGGCGGTGCGATCGGCGCAGCGACGGCCCTGTGCATCTACGGCCTCGAAAAGACGCTTCGCAAAGATCCAATCCACCCGAAGTGGCCCGCCAAGGCAGGCTTCAGGCCGCTGGTCGGTCGCGCCGCGGACTGCCGTAGCGCGCAGGACTACATCGACATGGTCTTGGCCTCGTCCTGCGTGCCACCAGTGTTGCCGGAGGGGCGCCTCGGGAATCGAAAAGTTCTCGACGGCGGCTTGATCGAAAACATCCCGGTTCGCCTCGCAGAGAACGAGCCCGGCGAGACGCTGGTCTTGCTCAGCCGCAAGTACGAGCGCGAGCTTCCGTCGACGAAACGGGTCACCTGGGTGCAACCTTCGAAGCCCATCACGATCGACAAATTCGACTACGCAAATCCCGACGGCCTGCAGGAGACCTTCGAGATCGGCCTCCACGACGGCCGCGAGTTTGGCCGCAGTTGTGTTCCGAGCGGCGAAGCCTATAGTCCCGCGCGGTGACGCGATCAGTCCTTACACTTGCCGTTGCGCTCGGGCTCGCGTCCGCGGCGGTTTGGGTTGCACGAGGCCTTCAGCTCGACACCGGGCTCGAAGCCCTCCTGCCCAATGATTCGGTGTCGGTCCTGTCGATTCAGGAGACGCGGGACAAGCTCGGCCTCGAAGAGCCGTTCACCGTTCTCGTCGAGACCGACGATCCGATCCGGAGCAGGGCTCTGTCGGCTCAGCTCGCCGAGGCTTTCGCACAATGGCCCGAAACCGTCTGGGTGATGACGGGCTACGGCCTGGACGCACTCGCGGAGCGCGCTCTGTACTACGTCGATGCCGAGACCCTCTACGAGTGGAGCGAGCTTGCCGAAGAGGCGCTCGACTGGGAGGTCTGCAAGGCCTCCCCCCTTTGCGTCACCATCGCCGACCCGCCGGAGCTGCCCGACGGCGACGAGATTCGGGAAGCGATCGACCGCTCCCCCGCCGGCACCGTACTCCAAGAGCTCACCGGCCAGTCGGCAAAGCAGGCCGGCGCGAGCGCCGAGGGTGATGGTGATGAAGAGCAAGCGCTTTGCAACGACGACGGCAAGGTCTGCGCGGTGCAAGTGATGCTGAGCGGCTCGCCCGGCGACCTTGGCTTTGCCCGGATGATCAAGGCCCGGGCCGAAGCGATCACCGTTCCGATGGTGCAGACGCAGCCTGAGGGTACGCGCATCGAGGTCATCGGCCGCTACCGTGTGGCCCCTCTCGAGCACGGCATCATCCTCAACGACCTCCGCCTGGTTTCGATCCTCGCGGCTCTAGGCTCGCTTCTCATGGTCCTGGTCTTCTTCCGTGACCTGACGGCGGTCGTGCAGCTCATGGTACCCATGCTGAGCGGTCTGGCGGTCGCGGTCGGTCTGATCGCCCTCATCGAGCCCAAGATCAACATCATCAGCGCTTCGGCGCTCGCGATCCTCGCGGGCATGGCGATCGATTTCGGCATCCATCTGCTGATGCACTACAAGTCTGCGCGCGCCGAAGGCTTGAATGCAGCGGCAGCGGCCAAGGCCAGCGTCCAGGAGCTCTGGGTCTCTCTCCTGGTTGCCGGCGTGACCACGGCTTGCGGCTTTGGTGCGCTCTCGATGACCGATTTCCAGGGCTTTTCCCAGATGGGTTGGATGGCTTCACTCGGGATCATCGTCACGCTCCTTTGGACGCTCGCAGTGTTCCCGAGCATGGTCCGTCTGCTCCCAGGCAGCGCCAAGAGCCTTCGGCAACCAGCAGCCAAGGACCGCAGCGCTCGCGGCTTCGCATGGGCCGTTCTCGTAGTCGGGATTCTGGCTATTCCCTTCGCGCTGCAAGTCGGTTTCGAACCGAACCTCGGAAAGCTGCAACCCAAGGGCGTCAGCCACGGCATCGATGCTTCGATGATGCGCGCCCGCGGCCACATCAACACGCTGTACGTCGGCAAGTCGCCCGAAGCGGTCAGCGCGGCGATCAGCGACGAGCTGATGACGGTCGGCGGCATGCAAGCCCTTGGCGTCGAGCCGGTCGTGGTCTCTGCTCAGGTCATCTTTCCCGACGATTCCGACGAGAAGACCGAGATCCTCACAGACCTGCGGGCGACGCTCGTGCGGGCGCGCGAGAAGGCGATCGAGCGCGAAGACAGCGAGCTTCTCGAAGAGCTCGACGAGCTCGAACCCTGGGTCGATGTCGACGGCCCACCGCAACCCGATCAGATCCCCGAATGGCTCGCTGCAACCCTGGTACTCAAGGACGGCTCCATTGGCAAGAGCGGCATCATCTACGTGCCTTTGAGAGGTTCGAACGCCGAAGCCATGGAGCGGCTCGCCGCCTGGCTCGATCAGCTGCGCGAAGCCCATCCTGACGTGACCTTCGCCTCGGCCGCGGCGCTCCTAGGCGAGGTAACACCAGCATTGATCGCTGACTCGCCATGGATTCTTGCGCTGGTGTTCACCGGCTTGATCGCCGCGACGGCCATCGCCAGCCGATCCTTCGCGGTCACCCGAGACGTGTTCCTGGCGACCGCGCTGGCAACCATCCTCTTTGCGGCCACGCTGACGCTCTTCGGAATCGACCTTCATCTCTACAACCTGCTGGCGGTGCCCGTCGTGGTCGGCCTGGCGGTCGACGGTGCCGTACACGTCCGCTGGGCCCAGGACTACGACAGCCCAAGGCAGCAGTACGCGACCTATAAGGCCGTCGCGGCATCGACATTGACCTCGATGGTCGCATTCGGCGCCTTGATGACCGCAGACAGCCCCGGCCTTCGGTCACTCGGGCAAGTCGGCGTGATCGGCCTTGGGATTTCACTCGCCGTGAACCTGATCTGGCTTCGCGCCTGGTGCGCCCCCAAGCAGCCAAAGGAAGCCTGACGCCGTGTGCGGGATCGCAGGCATGCTGGCCGCGAACCCCGAGGGCGTGCCCGACACCGAAGCGGTTCGGCGCATGTGCGACGCGCTGGTGCATCGTGGCCCCGACGATCAGGGCTACCTCCGTGACGGCCCCTGCGCCCTCGGTCACCGTCGCTTGTCGATCATCGATCTCCGCCCGGAAGGTGCCCAGCCCATGACCAACGAAGACGGCTCGATCGCGGTCGTCGTCAACGGCGAGATCTACAACTTCCAGGAGCTGCGGCGCGAGCTCGAAGCCAGGGGGCACCGCTTCAAATCGCGATCCGACTCCGAAGTGATCGTGCACCTCTACGAGGAAGAGGGCGTGGACTTCCTCGACCGATTGCGCGGCATGTTCGGACTGGCGCTTTGGGACAGCTCACGGAGGAGGCTGGTTCTCGCGCGCGATCGCTTCGGCAAGAAGCCGCTCTTCTATCATGCCGGGCCCGAGGGCTTGCTGTTCGCTTCCGAGCTCGGCGCGCTCGCCGCGTCGAATCACTTCGACCGCCATCCGAACATCGACGCGATCGACTCCTTCCTGTGCCTGCAATACGTGCCCTCCCCTTCGACGGCGTTTGAAGGTGTGCACAAGCTGCCGGCCGGCTGCCGGCTCATTTGCGAGAACGAGCGCATCGGCGAGCCGGAGCGCTACTTCGAGCTTCGCTTCGACCAGCCTACGAGCGGCTCGCTGCCCGAGCTGACCGAGCGGCTGCACGCGCAGATCGAAGATGCGGTTCGGGTTCGCATGGTCTCGGACGTTCCGCTCGGAGCCTTCCTCTCGGGCGGTGTGGACTCTTCGTTGATCGTCGCGATGATGGCGAAGCAGTCCTCGAAGCCGGTGAAGACCTTCGCAGTTGGTTTCACGAACAAAGACTTCAGCGAGCTTCCGTACGCAAAATTGGTGGCTGAGCGCTACGGCACCGACCACCACGAGATCGTCGTTCAACCCGACATGGCCTCCGTCATCCCCGAGCTCGTTCGACATTATGGCGAGCCCTTCGCGGACAGCTCGGCGCTGCCAACCTGGTACCTGTGTGAGTACACCCGCACTGGCGTCACGGTCGCCCTGAGTGGCGACGGCGGCGACGAAGCGTTTTGCGGCTACCGCCGCTACACCCATTCGCGCACGGCGCGCGCACTGCGGAGGCTTCCCGGGCCCCTGCCCTCGTTGCTCGCAAAGGCGATCGGAAGCATCCCGATTCCTGGGGCACAGCAGGTGCGCGACTTCGGCCGCCGGCTCATGGAGCCCGAGCACGTTCGATTCCTGGGCCTCGCGGCGCACATTCCGCGCGAAGACCGACTCGCCCTCTACGGCCCAGCCATGCGCGCGCGTTTCGCCGACGACCCGGTGGCTCGGCGATTCGGCGAGCTCTACGCCGCCTCGACTGCATCCGACCCGGTCAATCGACTGCTCGACCTGGACATCCAGACCTACCTGACCGACGACATTCTCACCAAGGTCGACATCGCATCGATGGCGCATTCGCTCGAGGTACGCTGCCCCCTGGTCGATCAGGACCTGATGGTGTTCGCCGCTTCGCTCCCCGGCGAGATGAAGCTGCGAGGGCTCACTACCAAATTCATCCTGCGCGAGGTCGCCAAACCTTTGCTTCCCGAGCAGATCTTGACCCGCTCCAAACGCGGCTTTGGTCTTCCCGTCGACCGCTGGATGCGGGAAGACCTCGAACCGATGTCGCGCGACGTCCTTCTCGACCAGACCGCGCGAGAGCGGGGCATCTTCGATCCTCCGTCCATCGAAGCCCTGCTGCGCCAGCACCAAGGGGGCGAGCCCCGAGGCGATCAGATCTGGGCTTTGATGATGCTCGAGCTCTGGTACCGGGAGTTCATCGATCGATGAGCTCGAGCTGCGCAGATCTGTGCTAGACAGGCCGGCGTGATCTCCGTCGTCGTCCCAACCTATCGAGAGGCCGACAATCTCGCCTTGCTTGCCAAGGCCGTAGATGAGGCGCTTTCAGGGCCCGGATACGAATACGAGCTCCTGTTCATCGACGACGACTCGCAGGACGGCTCCGAGGAAATCTGCGCAGAGCTTTCGGAACGCTTTCCCGTTCGTATCGTGGTGCGAAAGGCAGAGCGCGGTCTGGCGACCGCAGTCATTCACGGCATCTCGGAGGCCTGTGGCGACATCGTCGTCGTGATGGATGCCGACCTTTCCCACCCGGCGAGCGCCATCCCCGCCATGGTCGAGCGCTTGCAGAGCGGTGAAAGCGATTTCGTGCTCGGCTCCCGCTACGTCGAGGGCGGCTCGATCCACGACGACTGGAGCGTCTTTCGCCAACTCAACTCGATCATCCCTTCGCTTCTGGCCAAGCCCCTTTGTCCGCTCAAAGATCCCATGAGCGGCTTCTTTGCGATTCGGCGCGCTGAGATGCCCGACCGGGGCTGTCTCTCGCCAGTCGGATACAAGATCGCGCTCGAGATCTTCGTCAAAGGCAAGTTCAAGCGCGCGAGCGAAGTGCCGATTCACTTCTCGGACCGGCAACACGGCGAGAGCAAGCTGTCGCTGAAGGAGCAGCTCAACTTCCTTCGTCACCTCGTTCGCCTCTACGCGTACAAGCTCCGCCCCGGCGCAGAGACGTGAAGCTCTGGAAGGAAGATCGGACGGTCGCCTGGATCGTCGCCGTCTTTGCTCTCTCGCAGCTCGTCGCGATTGGCTGGGACTTGCCGGGTTCGTATGGCTGGGAGAACGACGGCATCGCGCCGCGTGACTTCTTCGCGGGAATCGCGATCAACCTCACGTCGGGGCAAGGGCATCGGTATCCGATGTTCCACAATCTGTTGATCGGCCTGCTGTCCATCCCCATCCTTCTGCCGGCGGCGCTCTCGGCCGAGAGCTGGACCCTCCCGGCGCTGATGGAGCAGATCCTCACCGTGCCGACGATGACGGGCGTCTCCATCGTTTCGAAGCTGGTCGGCCTGCTCATGGCCTGCGTCGCGCTGCTCGTCATCGCCCGGATCGGCAGGCGAACGGTGAGCGTCGAAGCAGGCCGCTGGGCTGCCGTGTGGGCGGCCACTTGCCTGTCGTTCGCGTATTACGGACGGGTCAGCAATCTCGATGGTCCGTACTTGATGTGGACCGCCCTGGCGATTGACCGGCTCCTGAGCGTCGCCGAGACACGCGCGCGCCGCGACTACGTCTGGTTCGGCGTGCTGGCTGGCGCCGCAGTCGCGACCAAAGACCAGGCCTACGCCGGCCTGGTACTGCCAGGCTTGATCTACCTTCTGCTGTTGCCGCTTCGAGGAGATCGTCCCTTTGGACCGCGAGCCGCGCACTACAAGAACACCGCCTTCGCCACCTTGGCGGGCGTCCTGTCGCTCGGGGTCTTGGGCGGCGGCCTCTTCAATCCGACTGGCTTTGTCGCACGCATTCGCGAGCTCACCGGGGGCGCCAGCCAAGATTGGATGAGCTACGCGCGAACCCCCAAAGGCATTCTCAGGAACGTCGCCGATATCGTTCTCGGACAGGAAACGTTCTACTGGCCCTGGCTCGTGGTGGCACTGTGCTGGGTCGGTGTGGGCCTGGTCGTCTTCCGCCGCGGAGGCGACGGGATTCGCTCGCGCACGTTCCGTCTGCTGCCCCTGACCGCGGGCATCAGCAGCATCCTCTTCTTCACGCTGGTCGTTGCGCGTTGTGAGCATCGCTTCGTCTTGCCGCTAGGATTCTCACTGGCGTACTACGGCGGGGTTGCGTCCGCGGCATTGCTCGCACGCGTGTCGACCAAGGGCACCCTGACGCTACGCGGCGTGCAAGTTGCGCTCGGCGCGCTGGTCCTCTGGGCGGCGGGGCACAGCTTCGAAGTACAACTCACCCAGCGCGGCGACGCGCGAAACCAGGTGCACGCATACCTGGCTTCGCTACCAGAGGGCACCCTGGTCGAGACCTACGGCTGGCTCGTTCATCTACCGCACTTCGACGTGTCCGACGCTTCGCCGTACCGGCTGCAGCGCGTCAGCCGCCGCCCGATCAAGACACGCAACCCGCTCGTGGGTTCCGAAGAGATCGACGAGCCGTACGGCAACATCGTGACTCGCCGGCCCGACGTGCTGGTCATTCCCGAATCTACCGCGCTCGAGTTCATTCCGCGCGAGCTTGCTGAGGGCCAGGCGCAGGCAGCCGTTGGGACACGCCATCAAGCGGACACCGACGCTCAGGCGTTCTTCCGTTCAGCGCTGAACAACTCGCTCGGAGGATACGAAGTCGTCTTCGTCGCCGGGCCGCAGCTCCCTGACTGGGCCGAAATCCTCGGCGCGGAGCCGGTGCAAGTGCATGCGAGCGTCGGAAATCGACAGTGGATTCTGCGCCGTTCCGATCCTTGATCGTGACTTCGGGCGACCGAAAACGGCGAACCGCGCAGATTGTGCGCGCGGATCATGCGCGAAAAGAGCTGATGTGCTCGATTGCTTCGAGGAGGACGGGGAGCCTGTTCAGCATCGGGTGGCGCGTGATCGGCGCCACCGTCGCGGTGCAACCCGGCGCGTGATTCCAATTCAACGCGGAAAGTCAAAAAAAGGGGGTAGACAGAACGTCGCGCAGTTGTGCATTCTCCGCTGCACCGGGGTCCACACAGACTCCGGAGCCCGCATTCGGTGCGCTCTCGTATGAGAAGGTGGAGGTGCGACGTGAAGTATGGATGGATCGCGGTAGTCGCCATGATGGCGGCCTTGTTTTCAACGGCTCAGGTAGCCGCCCAGGCCAAATACGGACCGGAAGAGATCGGGGCCGAAGAATCTCCGATCTCAGATCCGGATACGGTCAGCGACGACTCCATGTCCGAGCTCGAGAAGCTCAAGGCGATGGATGCCGAAACGGAGCCACGAACGGTGACCGGCGCCCGCCCCCCGAGCACGACCTCAGGTTCCGCGGTCGGCCAGGCTGGCATGGGTACCGAGGCTTCGGAGCGTGAACGAGCGCGCCGAAGCATCGGCGATGTGGGTAAGAGCGTCCGTGAAAAGGAAGAAGACGCCATCCCGCTGAAGTTCAATTTCCACGGCTACTACCGCGCTCGCTACAACTGGATCGGCAACGCGCCAATGCCAAGGGGCAGCATCCCCGGCGCCCAATCGGGTTTCCCAAGCAAGAACGCCTCGTTCGGCGAAATGCGACTGCGTCTCGATCCGGAAGTGACCTACGGCCCGAACCCCGACCTTCCGATTGCGCGTCTTCGCTTCACGATCGACGGCTTGGACAACGTGGTGTTCGGCGACAACGCGCGCGTCTTCGGAGTCCCGCTCTTCGCCGTCGACCAGTCGAAGACCGACCGCAACGGATTCGATCTCACCGAGTCTCTCAAGCTCGAGCGCGCCTGGATCGAATTCCTCGTTCCCATTGGTCAAGTTCGAGTCGGCCGAATGGAGTCACATTGGGGCATGGGCGCTCTGACCCACGCCGGCAACGGCCTCGCCGAGTGGGGCGAGTTCTACCGCGGCGAGACCTTCGACCGTATCCTTTTCGCCACGCGTCCGATTACACTGGCTCGCGGCATTAGCAAGGGGGACACGCGCCAGACGCCTCTGATCTACGCGTTCCTGTACGATCGGCTATCGCAGGATCCGGTCGCCGACAACAGCATCAACTCGGCCTACGATGGCAGTAGCGGGGTCGCAACCAATCCAAACTTCAAGCCGTTCTATACGACCTTCCCGGAACGCTCCACGTTCCCCTTGGCCTACCTGACCAACCTCGATCGGCGCACGAACGAGATCGCCAACGTCATCGCATGGTTCGACGAGGACTTCGGCCGCTCGGCGACCGATGAGCTCTTCGCCGGCGCCTACGTGGTCTATCGGTGGCAGCAGGCGACCGAGAGCCGGATCATCATCCCGGACGTGTCTTGGAGAATGAAGTACACCCTCAAGAAGAAGCGCAATCTGGCTATCACGACAGAGGGCGAATACTTCACGATTCTCGGTCATAGCGGCGCCCTTGCCTTCACGGGAGGCTGTCCGCCCGAGCCCTGCAACCGAGGCGAGGCGGGCATCCACAACATCCTCGCCCGGATTGGTGTCATGGACGAAGGCAGCTGGGCCTTTTCGACAGAGGGCGGCTGGGCCAGGGGCGATGCCGACACGCTCTCCTTCACCGAGAACCCGAAGAAGCTCACGACCCGAGGCTTCAACGAGAACGTCAAGGTGGGCCTCCTGATGTACCAGGTTGCGCTCAAGGCCCTCTCTTTTCAGCAGCTCGCTCCCCTCGGTGCGATCGAGCTCGGCGCCAACGGCAGCGTCTACAACTCGAAGTACCTGATGCCGAGCTTCCGCTTCACGGTCGTCCCGGGTCTCGAGGTGCACACCCAGTTCCTCGTAGGCTGGGTGGATAAGCTCGACCAGCTCATCTACCAGGCGAGCAATGACAAGTGCGGCTTCACAGCCGAGTGCTTCATGGGCTGGGAGGCGGACCTCGCCCTCCGCGCCAGGATGGGCTCCAAGGACATCGTTTGGATCGACCTCGAGACCGGCATGATGCAACCAAAGCAGGCGTTCACGAACGCCGGCTTCAACGATGCTTGGCTCTGGACCGTGCAGCTCCGCGCTGCCATGATCTTCTAACCGGGTGTGGCCATGAGAAAGGAACCAACCATGAAACTATTCAATCTTATATGGGTTCTCGCATTGGCTGGCGCGGTAGCGGCATGCAACAGCGGATCACCAATCACGGGCATATCGCCGCCACCCCTGGCCGGAAGCGGCGGCAACGGCGGCGGCAGCGGCGGCAGCGGCGGCGCGTTAGAAGGCAAGTGCACCACCGAGGAGAACGAGGCTGTCTATGCCGAGCTCGAGTTCACCAACGGCAAGGGCGAGATGTCGACTGGCACCGATGCCTCCTCGGCGATCGGCAGCGAATGCGTCCGTGGGTCGGTGAGCTCCGTGCCACCAGTCGGCGGCTGTGGCACAGAAACCTTTGCGGTCATCGCCTGCTTCCCCGACTGCCCCGATCCTGTCGTTGAAGCGCTGGCCGACTGCGTGGCGCAGTGCACGGGTGACACCATCGAAGAGATCACGGGCATGAGGCTCACGGAGGACTGTCTGGAGTGCACCGGAGCTACCGTCGCCTGTGGCGCGGTGTTCTGCACGTCTCAGTGCGTTGCAGATACCACCGCCCAGGGCTGCATCGACTGCCGTTGCGACAACAACTGCACGCCGGAATTCGTCATCTGCTCGGGCATCCCAAGCGACGACTGCTAGTCCCGCACGGGCACAGCGACTCGAACTGAAAAAGGGCCCCCACGACGTGGGTGCCCTTTTTCTTTTAACGCTTGGACTAGAGCCCGGGGCACGCAGCATCGACTAGCTGCACGGCTGACCGGCATGGGTAGCCATCGAGCGGGACGCGATCACGCCAGTCGTACACGCCCTGGCAGTCGAGCTCGGTCGCACAGTCAAACACCGCCTCGATGGCGGCCTCGCAGGCCTCCGACAGGTCTCTGCCTTCTGCCAAGCCTGCTTCGCAGCCTTGCCTGCAAGCCGCCTCATCGCCCTCGAAGGCCTCGCATTCGCCGATGGCTTTCGCGCAGAAGTCAATGCAAGCCGGCCCGGGCTCGAGCATGATGGTGCCCCCAGTACCCCCGGAGCCGCCGGTGTCCGTTCCCCCGCCACAGCCCGAGGCGCCCATGCTCAAGCAGAGCCATGCGCCACAAATCAATCTAAGCATCATTTCCCTCAGTAGTTCTTGCCGACAATCTCTTGGACTCGGGTCATCAGGGACTTCGAGTAGAGCCGTCCGGCCAGTGAATTGCGAGCATCTCGCTGAACCGCCTCCCAGGCATCCTTGTTGCGCCAGATGTTTACGGACTTGAGTCGGCCGGCGAGAGCCTCGCTGGCTTCCTTGTCCATTCGCCGTCCGCCCTCGCGGAACTCCTCGGCGTGGTCTTTTGCGCTCTGCCGAATGTGGTCCTGGGCCGCCTTTGGGAGCGCGGCGAGCCGGTCCTTCTTGATCACGTAGGCTCCGACGACGATGCCACCGCCGGGCTTGGTCATGGTCTTGAGCTTGGTGTGCCACTGAAAAGCGAGGACGCCGATCGAGGAGGCGATGACCGTATCGATCATCCCCGTTTGAAGGCCGGAGAAGACCTCTGGCAGGCCCATCGTCACGCCATTGGCGCCAGCGGCTTCGATGAACGCTCTCATCGTTGGCGAACCGCGCCAGACCCAGGGTCGAACATTCTTCAAGTCATTGGGGTGCTGGATCTTGTGATGGGAAAAGATCCGGACCTGCCCGGAATCCCCCCAGGAGATCAGCTCGTAGCCGGCCTTGTCGAAGAGGGCGACCAGGTCGGGGCCGAGCTTCTCGCGCACATCGTCGAGCGCCGGGTAGCTGGTGATCAGTCCTGGCGCCTGGAGCACCAGCACCTGCGGCACCAGCGCGCCGAGGCCAGTCGAGGTCAACAGAGCGCCGTCCAACTGACCGACGCGCATCTTGCGAACCACCGTCATCTCGTCGCCGGCCACGCCGCCGTCGTACATCTTGAGGTTCACCTCTCCGTTGGTGACCTCTTTGAGCTCTTTGCGAAGCCGCTGAAAGGCCTTTCCGATCCCAGACTGCCTGGGCGCCAAGGTAGCAAGTCGAAGCTGGTGCGTCGGTTCCGCCGGCGCGTCGATCTCGACGTCGGCCGGTTTGGCGTTCGGCGCGGGGGCCTCTTCGGCTCTCGCTTCAGCCCGAAACGAATCGCCGCTGACCAGGAACGCAAAGAGAATGAATGACGACAAGAAGAGAACGCGATGCATCCTGAAGCAAAGCACGAAGCCGGTGCGGCCTCAAGATCCCCCGCTGGTCGCCCGCATGACACCGCTGTTGCGCAGCTCCAGGCCGTCGAGACAGCCCGAAATGTCTTCGAGTAGCTGCGGGACGGCAGATGGGTCGGCGATGGGGTTCACCACGCAGACGTCGACGCCTGCCTCGGCGTAGGCGCGAATGCGGGCGCGTACGGTTTCGCGATTGCCCACGACCGCCATCGCCTCGCAGAGCCGGTCGGTCACGCCCTTGGCCACGCCTGCCCTGTCGCCCTTGGCAAAGGCTTCGCGAATCTGCCGCGCTTCGTCTGCGTAGCCGATCCACTCGAAGCACTTGTTGTAGCCGGGCGTGGCTGCGTAGGCGCCGAACACCGTGCGTATGAGATTCCGCCCCATATCGGGGTCGTCGGCCATCACGACGTGAAGCCGGGCCACGACTTCGATCGCGTTGGGGTCACGCCCTGCCTCCTCGGCGCCGGCGCGAACCTCGCCGAGCACCTGCGGAAGCGCCGATTCGGGAACCATGTTGAGACAAACCCCGTCGCACAGGGCGCCGGTGAGGCGCAGCATCCCCTTGTTGAGCGCGCCGAGATAGATCGGAACCTCCCCGACGGTCGCGCCTCCGAGCCGAAAGCCCTTCACCGAGAGGGTCTTGCCCTCATAGCTGGTCTTCTTTCCGCTCATCATCTGGCGCAGCACCTCGACGTGCTCGCGCATGCGCGTGAGCGGCTTGTCGAATGGCTGGCCGGCCCAATCCTGGACGATGTTCGGAGACGAGAGACCGATGCCCAGGATGAAGTTCCCCTTGGTCATCTGGCTCAGCGTCATGGCCGCCATCGCGTGAACCATCGGGGTCCGCGTCTGCGCTGGAACCACCGCCGTCCCGATGCGCGTTCCGGGCAAGCCCTGCGCAACCGCGCCGGCTAGCGCATAGGAATCACCGCCATTGACCTCGGCCATCCAGATCTCTTCGTAGCCCCGGGCGACGGCCGCCTTCGCCAGCTCGACCGCTTTGTCGGCCCCCCCAAGCGGCAGGGTCATGCCCAGCCGTACGTTCTTTTCTGCGCGCTCCATCCGCGAACCTTAGTCCAAGACCTCGATTCCAGGTCCCGAATTTTTGCTCATTTGCTTCTCAGAAGCTGCTAACACCGAGCAATGAGCGATACCTTCGAGGTTCGTGCGCCGATGCAGGCCCTGGTCATCACTGTTCGCGCCGAAGTCGGTCAGAAGGTCGCCCCGGGCCAGCCGCTCGTGATCCTCGAGGCGATGAAAATGGAGCACATCGTCGCTGCGGAGCGAAGCGGAGTCGTTCGCAAGGTGCTGGTCGACGCCGACGCGATGGTGGCGGCGGGAGACTTGCTCGTCGTTCTCGAACCGGCGGAGCATGCCGAGCTTGCGACGGCTGCCGTAGAGGAGGCGTCGCTCGACGCGATCCGGCCGGACCTTGCGGAAGTCATCCAGCGACACGCGTTTGGATTGGACGAGAACCGCCCGGAGGCCGTCGCGAAACGCCGCAAGACCGGCCAGCGAACCGCTCGTGAAAACATAGCGAACCTCGTCGACGAAGGGACCCTGGTCGAGTACGGCGCGCTCGTCATCGCAGCTCAACGACGGCGGCGGCCGATCGACGAGTTGATCCAGCGAACGCCCGCGGACGGCATGGTCGCCGGTGTCGGCCGCGTGAACGGGGAGGCCTTCGGGGAGGCGCGTACCCTCTGCGTCGTCATGTCCTACGACTACACGGTCCTCGCGGGCACCCAGGGCACGATGAATCACCTCAAAAAGGACCGGATGTTCGAGCTCGCCGAAGAGCGAAGCCTGCCCGTGGTGCTCTTCTCGGAGGGCGGGGGCGGCCGTCCGGGCGATACCGACCATGCCATCGTGGCGGGCCTCGATTGCCGAGCGTTTCAGTATTTCGCCGAGCTGTCGGGCAGGGTTCCGCTCGTCGGCGTGAACTCAGGCCGATGCTTCGCGGGGAACGCCGCGCTGCTCGGCTGCTGCGACGTGGTGATCGCCACCAGGGCTTCGAACATCGGCATGGGCGGCCCTGCCATGATCGAAGGCGGAGGGCTCGGCGTGTTTGCGCCCGAAGAGGTGGGGCCCTCGGCTTCTCAGTATCGCAACGGCGTGATCGATGTGCTCGTCGACGACGACGACGAGGCGGTTGCGGCAGCGAAGAAGTACCTCTCGTACTTCCAGGGCACCCTCCCCGGCTGGACCTGCGCGGACCAGCGCCTACTGCGCGCGGCAATACCGGAGAACCGTCTTCGCGTCTATGAGGTGCGCAAGGTCATCGAGATTTTGGCGGACGAGGGCTCCGTCCTCGAGCTCCGGGGCGGCTTTGGCGCCGGCATGGTGACCGCTCTTGGGCGGGTCGAAGGCAGGCCTGTCGGCATCATCGCCAACAACCCGATGCATCTCGGAGGCGCGATCGACGGGGAGGCAGCCGACAAGGCCAGCAGCTTCATGAAGCTCTGCAGCACCTTCGGTATTCCTCTGGTCTTCCTCTGCGACACGCCGGGTTTCATGGTCGGGCCAGAAGCTGAAGAGACAGGGCTCGTGAAACGCGCGGCGAAGCTCTTCACGACGAGTGCAGCGCTCGAGGTTGCATTTTGCACGATCGTCTTGCGCAAGGGCTACGGGCTTGGGGCGCAGTCGATGGCAGGAGGCAGCTTCAAAGCGCCCGCGTTCACGATCTCTTGGCCGACCGGCGAGTTCGGAGGCATGGGGCTCGAAGGCGCGGTGAAGCTCGGTTTTCGCAAAGAGCTGGCGGCGGTCGAAGATCCCGAAGCTCGAGAACGGATGTTCCAGCAGATGGTAGACAAGCTCTACGAGCGCGGCAAAGCGGTCAACATGGCGGCGCACTTCGAGATCGACGCGGTGATCGACCCCGTCGAGAGCCGCCGCTGGATCCTCAGCGCCATCGCCGAGTCCTAGCCCTCGAGCGACGCGTGGACCTCGTCGGCTGCCCGGGCCCCCGCGGAGATGGCGCCGTCCATGTAGCCGCACCAGCGCTTGGCGCTCTCGGTACCCGCCCAGTAAATGCGGCCGCTCGGCTTTCGCAGATGCTCGCCGCCGGCGGTCAACACGCCAGGGGTCAGTGGCGTGATGCAGCCCGTGCTCCAAGGGTCTGCGGCCCAGTCCTTTTCCACATAGCCGGTCGCATCGAGGGCCTTCGGCCCGAAGTAGCGGGCGAGCTCTTGCTTCAGTCCCTCTTCGCGCGCGTTTCGGTCGGCCAGGTGCGGACACTCCACCACCGAAAGGAAACAACTGAGCACGCCAAGCGATCCGTCTTCGGGGGAGTTGTCGAAGACCAGTTGGATCGGGCTCCGGTCGCTTTGCATCGCGCCGTTGAGACCGTCGGCTCGCCAAAAGGGGCGCTCGTACAACATGGCGGCTTTGACTAGCGGCAGTCGCGGCAGGCGCGCCCAGCCGGTCGCCAAGTCTTGGCGCGGCTTGGGCAAGGCCGGTGCGAACTCGATGCGGGTGGTGTCGGCGGGGGCCATGGCGACGATCACGCGGTCGGCGGTGAAGGTCTCGGCCCTGGTCACGACGCGCATGCGCTCAGGAGCCTGGTCCTCGATGCGAAGAACAGGCCGTCCGAGGAGCACGCGATCGCCGAGCCCGGCCGCCATGCGCTCCGAGATCACCTGCGAGCCGCCGTCGATGCGCTGGTCCTGGGCGCCTCCGTCGTTGAGGATCACCGGCAGGAGACCTCCGGCGGAGCGCAGATAGTGAAGGACCCAGAGCAGCGAGATGCGCTCGGGGTAGCCCGACCAGACCGCGCGGCTGATCAAGCGAAACACCGAAGGCGTGAAGCTCGTGGCGGCGTGTTGGCGCAGCCAGTCGCCGAGGGTGGTCTGGTCGAGCGCCGAGGCATCGTTCATGCGCCAGGGCTCGCCAACCGGCATCTTCTTGCAGAGCCGATCGAGCTTCCAGGCCACTTTGCCGAAGTCAGCTGCTTCCGAGAGGCTGACGTCGGGCAGAAAGCCGCGCGAGATCAGGCCTTCGATGTCGTAAGTCGTGTCGCCCTGGTAGTACTGATCGAAGGCGCCGATCCCTAGCTCATCGATCAGGGCGGCGATGGCGTTCTGGCCCGGTCCGATCCACTCGCCGCCGACCTCGACGATGTGCCCGTTTCCGATCGGCATGTTGAGGGTGCGACCGCCGACGCGCTCACGCGCCTCGAGAACGAGAAAGGAGTCGACTCCGCGCTTGTGGAGCTCGCGGCCGGCCATCAGCCCCGAAAGCCCTCCGCCGATGACGATCACATTCACGTGTCGGGCCATGGTCGCCGATTCGTCGGAAGTGGCGGCCCGCACGAGGCCAGGCGCTCCAATCGACGCCGCCGCCGCGCCTCCGGTCAGTTGGACAAACCGCCTACGGTTGAGTCGATTCGTCATGGTGATGGGCATCCCTCTCCGGCTGCAAGCCAGGCGACGATCAGACGAAGATCGTCGGCCGGCACCGTCTTCACCACGCCCTGCATGATCGCGTCCGCGGCTCCGCGTGTCCCCGCAGCCGCTTCTTCGAGACGACGCTCGAGGTAGCCGGCGTACTGCCCGCAGAGCCGAGACGCGAACAAGCCGTCGTTCCCCTCGGCGTTTGCTCCGTGACACGAGACACAGTGCTGGGCGTAGAGGCTTGCGCCCTGGGCTCGTTCCTCTTTGCTGGCGTCGCTAGGAACGGCTTCGAGTGCGGGTAGCTCCGCAAGGTACTTGGCGATGTCGCTGATCTCCATGGGCGGCAAGGTGCGTGCGTACGGGTCCATCACGGGAAGACGCATCATCCCAGCCCTCAAGCGGTAGAGCTTGTTCTCCAAGACCGCGCGCCTCTGAGCGGTCAAGCTCGGGATCGAGCCATCGGGCCTGCCACTGCCATCGTGCAGATGACACGAGACGCAGTGCTTAAATGCAGCCGGCTCGCCAGCTGGTGTTGGGTCTTGGAGCACCTCCGCGATGCGCGCGGCCTGGGCCGGACTCGGCCCGCGCGACATGAGCCAGGTCAGTGCCGCAAGACCGATCACCACGAGGACCAACACGACCATGATGAGAATGCGCACTGCGGACGCGAGCATACCAGAGGATTCCGCTCAGCGGCGGGCTCCGATGTGGTAATGAAGGACCGCCCATGGAAACCGTCGACCAGGTCCAACTCAACTTCGACCCAGGCCGTATCGAGGAGCTGTCATGAGCGAAAAGAAGCCCATCGTCGTTCGTCGTGAAGGCGCGGTCGCCACCGTCGAGCTCAACGACCCGCCCTACAATCGCCTGAGCATGGCCCTGATCGACGCGCTCGAGACTGCGGTCGAGGAAATCGAACGAGACCCGAGCGTTCGTGCGGTCGTCTTGCGAGGCGAAGGCAGGGAGAACTTCTCGGTGGGGGCCGACATCCGCGAGTTCGGCGCTGCGGCGGGGGGCCGTGGCGTCCAGGCGTTCATCGAGCAGCGTCTGCAAGTGATCCGCAGCATCGAAACCATGAGCAAGCCCGTCGTCTGCGCGATTCGTGGTGCTTGCCTCGGCGGCGGCTTCGAGATCGCCCTCGCTTGTCACTTCCGAATTGGCGCACGTGGGGCGAAGATCGGCCTACCCGAAGTCGAGCTGGGCGTCGTTCCTGCCTGGGGAGGCACGCAACGCCTGACCCGCACTGTGGGGCGCGCGCGGGCGCTCGAAATCATGCTGCTCGCAAAGAAGCTGAGCGCCGACGAGGCCTTCGAAGCTGGCGTGCTCAACGCCGTCTGCGAGCCCGATGAGCTCGACGCTCGAGTCGACGAGCTTGCGCGCGAGCTCGCGTCGAAAGCTCCGCTCGCCGTGGCCGGGATTCTGGACGCCGTCATCCAAGGCGGACCGAAGTCTCTCTCCGAGGGTCTCGCACACGAGTACGCGGCGCTCGAACGGGTGATGACCTCCGAAGATCTGCAAGAAGGAGTGATGGCCTTCTTCCAGAAGCGGCCCCCCGAGTTCAAAGGGAAGTGAACGATTATTTCTTAGCCAGCTTTGCCCAGGAGTCCTTGAGCTGGATGGTGCGATTGTAGACTGGTCGCTCGGAACTGCTATCGGGGTCGACGACGAAGTACCCGAGCCGCTCGAACTGCACGCGCTCGCCGGGGCCGCGCACGGCTAGGTTGGGCTCGAGCTTGGCGTGCTCCAGCACCTCGAGCGACTCCGGGTTGATGCGCGAGGTGAAGTCGCCTTCGAGCGCGTCGTCGAGGGGGTTCTCGTCGTCGAAGAGCCGATCGTAGAGGCGCACCTCGGCGTCGACGGCATGCTTGGCGCTCACCCAGTGAATGGTGCCCCGCACCTTGCGTCCGTCGGGCGCATTGCCGCCCTTGGACTCCGGATCCCAAGTGCAGCGAAGCTCCACGACGTCTCCGGCCTCGTCTTTGATCACCTCGTTGCAAGTGACGAGCGCACCGTAGCGAAGCCGGACTTCCTTCCCAGGCGCCAGGCGGAACCACTTCTTCATCGGCTCTTCCATGAAATCGTCGCGCTCGATGAAGACCTCGCGGCTCAGGTGCAGGCGCCGCGAACCGAAGCTCTCGTCGTTCGGGCTGAAGGGAGCCTCGAGCTCGATGTCTTCATCTTCGGGGAAGTTCTCGATCACGAGCTTCAGGGGGCGAAGCACCGCCATGGTCCGAGGCGAGGTCGCGTTGAGGTCCTCGCGAAGGGCGTGCTCGAGGAGGCCCACGTCGACGATGCTGTCCCGCCGTGAGACCCCGATCCGCTCAGCGAAGCGCCGGATCGCAGCGGACGTGTACCCCCGGCGGCGCATTCCGGCGATGGTGGGCATCCGTGGATCATCCCAGCCCTTCACGTGCCCTTCTTCGACCAGCCTCTTGAGCAGTCGCTTGCTCATGACCGTGTAGGTCAGGTTCAGTCGGGCGAACTCGTACTGCCAGGGCATCGGGTCGAAATCGAAGTGCGTGACGAACCACTGGTAGAGCGGGTTGTGATGCGCGAACTCCAGGGTGCAGACCGAGTGCGTAATCCCCTCAAAGGCGTCCGACATCGGATGCGCGTAGTCGTACATCGGGTAGATGCACCAGTCGTCGCCCGTCCGGTGATGAGTCACTTTGCGAATACGGTACATCAAGGGGTCGCGCAGGTTCACGTCCTTCGACGCCATGTCGATCTTCGCGCGAAGCACGTGCGCGCCCTCTTCGAACTCCCCGGCGCGCATGCCGACGAAGAGCTCGAGGTTCTCTTCGACGCTTCGGTCGCGGTACGGGCTGTTCACACCAGGCTTGTAGAAGTCGCCGCGACCCTCGCGAATCTCTTCGAGGGTTTGGCTGTCGACGTACGCGAAGCCACGTTTGATCAAGTCGACGGCACAGTCGTAGAGCTTCTCGAAGTAGTCGGATGCGAAGTACTCGTGGCTCCCCCAATCGAAGCCCAGCCAGCGTACATCTTGACGAATCGACTCGACGTACTCGGTGTCCTCGGCTTCGGGGTTCGTGTCGTCGAAGCGCAGATGGCAGCGCCCGTCCTCAGCGAGCTCGGCCGTTGTGAAGTTCAAGCAGATCGACTTCGCGTGGCCGATGTGCAGATAGCCGTTGGGCTCCGGAGGAAACCGCGTCACGACCCGACCGCCGTGCTTGCTGGTTCGGATATCCTCCCGCACCAAATCGTGGACGAAATTTGGCGCGTTCTCTTGACCTTCGGCCTTGCCCTTCGGCTCGCTCATCCGGCAGGTCTAGCGCGCTTTTCGCCCCCATGCCGCATTTGCGTCACTGGCGTCCCAGCTCTGGCGCTCGCGGCTCGCGGGACTATCCTTGGGTCCATGATTTCGAAAATCATCCTCGGCATCTTGGCCGCCATCGTCGTATTCGTGCTCTATCAGAAGCTCACTGCGGTTCGGATTTCCGGAGCCGACGCGCGCACTCTGGTCGCAGACGGGGCGATGCTCGTCGATGTCCGAAGCACTGGGGAGTTCTCCGGTGGGCACATCGAAGGCGCCCTCAACATTCCCATCCAGGAGCTGTCTGGACGCATCA
>Ga0316193_10000206_pt1 | contig 33750 bp, 41 predicted proteins | sample MerIslsedime2_MG_FD_207735 | JGI IMG/M metagenome (GOLD analysis project Ga0316193, IMG submission 207735) | Coastal sediment microbial communities from Maine, United States - Merrow Island sediment 2 | ecosystem: Environmental > Aquatic > Marine > Coastal > Sediment | place: USA: Maine... | reverse complement strand
GATCAGAAGAGCGTTATTGATTTCCGTAGTCAGGCTAAGGATAAGTTGGCTTATTGGTTAGCTAATCGCCTAGACCAACTAATGTTCTTAACTCTGTCCGGTTATGATTATAACCATACCACTGGTGGAGCACAGCGTTCTTCTAGCGCTTTCTCAGCACTAGCATTTAATACTGATGTTAGCGCACCTACCACCAATCGTCATTATCGTGTTACTAATGATGCTTCCGGTGTATATACCGGTCTAGCAGCAGGAGATACCACCTCAGTAGATGCTACCGATACTCTGTCTTATCGTGCATTGGTTGATATATGCACTAAAGCAAAGGTTAATTACGTAAAACCATTACGTAGTGGTGGAAAGGAATTATATGTAGTATTCTGTCGTCCAGAGGCGCTGGCTCAACTAAAGAAGGATGACGAATATCAACGTGCCGTTGTTACCGGTCTACCACGCAGTGAAATGAATCCTTTCTTCTCTGGTGGAACCGTAACTGTTGACGGTCTTATTCTTCACGAGCATCGACTAGTGTTTAATACTACTGAAGCTACCGCTGGTGCTTCTCCTTATGGTAAATGGGGTGCTGGTACTGCAATCGAGGGCTCCCGCGCATTGGTGTGTGGTGCACAGGCTCTTGGTGTTGCCGACCTAGGTAATCCGGAATGGGCAGAGGAAACTTTCCAATATAAATCACGTTATGGTATTAATGTCGATAAAATGTTTGGTCTGGTTAAACCAAAGTTCCATAGTATATATAGTGATACTGTTGAAGATTTTGGTGTGATTGCATTGGATCACGCTATCTAGCAAATATAATACTCCTTGTTGATGAAGGGGTATTTTTTAAATTAACGTGATCAATGAGGATAAAAATAAATGACAGCTTTCACAGCAGCAAACTTAGCGGCGCGGATACAGCGTACTCCTGTAACTTCGCCTGTTAGGAAAATTCTTCGTGACATTAGCGACTCTGCCGTAATTACAGATGCAGACAGCGACGTACAAACTGCCGTAAATGTGGGTGTAGCAGGCACCGGAGTTACCGCCGTAGAGTACGGTGATGGACATAACCATACCACTGTATTAACCATAGCTGCTACCGATGCAGTAACGGTTGCCGATAACGCAGCTCTCGCCGATGGGCATTTGGTGTATACTTTTCCTGCCGGTGCTATTATCGTTAACTCAGGTTACCTATCCGCTGCTATTTCCGTAGCGGAAGATACTACCAACTCTGCCGCCGAAGCCGCTCTAGGGACTGTGGTAGGTGCGGGCGCTAATGCAACTCTTGGTGCAGTTGGTGCTACCTCAGAGGACATTTCCGGCCCTGCTGCTTCTATTACATGTGATGGTGCAGCAGAAGTAGTAACTATGCTTGCAACCGATATATTGATTGCTGCTGCTGGGGCGCATACTGTATTCTTCAATATTGCATCTACTTGGGGGAATACTGCCGGTACAGACCTAACAGGAGATTTAAGCGGGACCGCTGTGATCAATTGGAAGTTTGTAGTTTAACCTGGAAATAATACAATGGCAAAAAGAATTATCTCTAGGTTTCTAGATACAAATGGAGACGGAACCGGGACAAAAAGTGCGATTGGTGACTATTCTTTAGCAGCGGATGATTTTTATATAGAGGCAGGGGATAATCCCTTGGTTATTTCTAGATTAATCGTATCTGCTGAAGATACTACGGGTATGACTGCCCAAGAGTATGGAAATCTTGGGGCTGCTTTAACCAATGGCGTATCAATTTTAGCGGAACTTGATGGAACGGAGTACGATTTATGTGACGGTGTTCCAATAAAAACAAATGCTGGGTGGGGAACCACTTGCTATGATACCCAGATAACCGGGGCATCTTGGGGAAGTGGAAATGACGTTTTGCTTGTCCGATGGACTTTCTCTAAATCTGGAACTCCAATACTATTAGAATCTGGTGATAAAGTAATTGCACGTGTAAATGATGATTTACAAGGTTTACTTAGTCATTATTTTATGATACAAGGTTACGAAATTTACTAAAACATTAACTGATAATAAGAAAAATAAATACAAGGATGTAGAGAATTTGTTAGGAGATATAAAAATATGATCACAGAATTGGAACTTGTTCCTCATGTAGTAACTCCTGGAGAAAAGATCCAGGTACAAGAATATAATATTCGCAATGTCCATTTACACCAGGTGCTTAACACTATTAGCCGTAGCATGAACGCTATTATCGAAATGGATATGGGTAATAGTGGTAGTGGTCTTTCTCAAGGGGAAGCCTCCGCTATAAATGCAGATTGGAGCCGTATTAATACTGAATGGCAACGTGCTCTACAACATAGAAGCCTTGCTCCAACAGGAGGGTTGGAGGCTGTATATTCTATTCTTATGATGACTCAAAATCAGATGTTGATGATTCGGAATGTACGGGCACAGCGAGTAGTGCAAGCGTATTGGAACTTGGGAGAACGTATTATTAATTCCGATTCTTCTTCGCTTGAATATGATATTCAGACCGTTGATGAACACGATATAAGTGAGCATTTCGCCTATATTAATAGCGTTCTAAGTGATTATGTAGGCTCTATTTCAGGGGAAGAGTATACTCGTGGAATGATGATTCCCGCACACACGCATCTAGGCACCGTCAGTCCTCCTGAGAATATGGGAGAGTCCCAGATTCGTGAACCCGGTCCAGAGGCTCCTCAGTCGATTCCTGTACCTGATGTGCCAGACTCCCCAAGCACTGCTTCTACTCCAGGAACCAATACTAATGCTTAGTTAGTAAATATATTAGATCAAAAGGATTTGATTTAATTAATTGTTAAATGGATTTTAAATAATAACCAACTGATGATGAATAGGTAAAAAAATGGCTATAACTAAAGATCAAGGCCGTCAAGAGGCCATTACTGCTCGTGTTACTTTTACTTTTGGTACTGGTAACGATATAGCAGTTGAGGGAACTTATGGCGCAATCGACGTGCCCAATGATGCAATTGTAATCGGAGGTTTTGTGAATATCTCCGATGCTACCACTGCAACAGTGGATATTCATGTAGGCGATGGTGATGATGATAATCGGTACGCAGATAACGTAGATGGCGCTGCGGTTGCATTAACTGCTCTTACTTTAACTGGATATAAGTATACCTCAGCAGATACCATTGGTATTATGGTAGATACTGCCGATCCAGCCACCGCTGGTACTGGTGAATTAGTAGTAACTTATATTGTTGAGGGTCGTTCCTTCTTCGCCCAAGAAACCTAAAAGTGGTTTTGCCGGAATGGATTCCGGCTTTTTCCTTAATTTAATAACAGAATACGATAACTTTAGTAACATATATGAAAAGATTCAAATCAAGAGACGGACTAACCAAACGCCTTATTTATGGAGGGGAGGTTTGCCTTGTCGGCAATGAGTTTAGGGAAATACCCCAACATTTTGAATCTGCTGCTTATGCCGGAGGTTGTATCTCAGATGATATGGTGATGAAAGCTGCTTTGACCACAGAATATAGTCAAAAAGTAATGGATGCTATGCAGAATCGGGTGGAGTCCAGTACTAAGGTAAGAGATATTATTAAAGGCTGGTGTATTTTAGGAGATGCAACAAAATTTTATAAAGGTGCTCCTACACTGAAGGCTATACGCAATGAGTTTGGTTTCGGTGTAGAATTTGGTCAACAAGAAAGGAATACAGTTTGGAGAGGATTAGTAGAGGAAGGTTTCAAAGCTCCGGAGCCTGCTAAATGAACTTATTAGAGTTGGTAACTGCTGCAAGAGAAGACATATTGGATGACGAGGGCGGTTACGGTGTTGACTGGACCACTTCTACGTCTGAGCCATTACTTCGGTGGTCGAACACACAAATAGTTCGCTATCTAAACGAAGCTGAAAAGGAGATTGCTAGGAGAGCAAAGATTCTAAAGGAAGCTGAAAATCCTTCAGTAACACGGATAGCAGTAAAAGCGGATAAAGCTTCTTATAATTATTCAGATAAAATTATACAACCGTTACATGCAAAATTAGTTACTTCGGAACGTGTATTACAAATAATTTCAATAAAGGAAGTATTGGATCAAGGAGATTGGGATACAAGGACAGGATTACCAAGTTGTATAATTTACGATTGGAACTCAAATAAATTACGATTCAATGTTATACCAACGGAAGACGATACGTTACGGTTAATTGTATATAGGTATCCAATTAATTCGTTATCGTGGGATTCTACTACAGCAGATAAAATAACTCCTGAAATCCCGGAAAGACATCATTATTATATGATTTATTATGCTGCTTATTTAGCTTATCTAAAAGATGAAGCAAACACTGCTGATTTAGATAGGGCAGAATATTTTCTAAATAAGTTTGAAGAAGAGTACGGTCCCAAAGAGTCGGTATATTCCGAAACTAAGAAACGTAGGCGTCTTCCGGTTAACTCTCGTTATGGTGGCCTTCCTATAGAATATGAACGTTACAGACGGAATCCTTATGGATTAAGAGATGCCTAAACAACAGCGGACAGTCAAAACAGATAAGTTTAGGGGTTTAACTAATATAGTTGCTCCTAAAAGAACTCCTTTAGAGTTATATCATACAGCGGACAACGTTGATATAGACGAACAATTATCTTATAAAAAACGTCCTGGATATGAAAAAGTATATAGTGGAGCCGACGTAAACAGTATAAAATGTTTTAATAACTTTTGTTTATTTAACGATGATGGCTTACTAACTTGGATAGATGAGGCATTTAGTACGGGTACTTTAGGTACGGTAGCGAATACGGAAGAAATAGTATATTGTGAATATAACGGAAGTATATTTTTTAATTCATTTTCATATAATGGAATTATAACCAATAAAGCATATCAAGTATGGGCTGCACCTACGCAATCTACTGTAGAAAGGTCATATATAAAAGTAGACGGATCTTCTTATACAAAAGAATATGAGATAAACAGTGCTCCTGCTTTGGAAAGTAGCATTCCATTAGGGGATGTTATGGAAACTTTTTATAATAGAATCTTTATAGGTAACGGAACAATATTGTATTTTTCAGAACCATTTGCTCCTTCTTGGTTTGGTGGAATGTATTTTCAGTTTCCTAGTAAAGTAGTTTCTTTAATGCCTGTAAGTTCTGGCATGTATATAGCTACTGAACTAACATTATATTATTTATCAGGATTAAATCAAGAATCTTGGAAATTAAGTATCATAGATCATATACGTACTGTAAAACGAAGTGAACAATTAGTATCCAGTGAAGTGGTTAGAGTAGAAAATTCTCCACTAGGAGAACAATGGTTAATTACTACAGATAAAGGTATATTAGTACTTAAAGATAACGAATTTGTTATTAATTTAACAGAAGATAGAGTTACAATACCATTTTCGCCTTCAGGCGCTTCTGGTTATTTTCAACGTGATGGTGTGGATAGATATATTTCTATTCTAGATAATAACGATACTGATAGAGCGGTTTTCACTGATTCAGTGTCATCAACAGTAATAAGAAATGGGGTAGAATTGACATGACCAATGAAATCAACGCATCTTCGGACGATCTAGAATTTGGGGGAGTTTATAAACATGCTGTATTTCGTAAAGGGGTTCGGATTACTCCTTGGGAAGTAGCGGATAATCTAGTTGTAACCGAGGGACGTACTCACCTCTTGAGCGTAGGATTTAACCAGGGATCACAAGTAACTACCTGGTTTGGTGGGCTACTTGGTGCTGCCACTTCTCCCGCCGCTGGTTGGACTATGACTGATATTACCGAGTTTACCAATTATGATGAAGCAGTTCGAGAGTCTTACGTAGAAGATACTCCTGCTGCCGGCAGTGTAACTAATACCACTACAATGGATTTTACAATCAGTGTAGACAGTTCAACTGTATACGGTGCTTTTCTTTGTTCCGACAACACCAAGAGTGGTACTTCCGGTACGTTGATGTCGGCAGCTTTGTTTGCGAATGCTCGTGTACTATACGATGATGATGTATTAAAAGTTACTTATACTCTTAATACTGCTTCCAGTTAATTAAAATGATTCCAGAATTACATTTAACAAAAAAGGATTTTAAACTAGAGTGGTTTTCTGGCACGGGCAAAGGTGGACAACATCGCAACAAACATCAAAACTGTTGTAGAATAACTCATATAGATAGTGGACTTAGAGCACAAGGAACCGAGTCAAGAGAACGAGTTGCTAATCAGAAAAAAGCATTTATTAGGCTTGTTAACTTAATAATTGCTTATTACTCACAAGAAGAAATTAAACCAATTTCAGTAGAAGTTATTCGTAATTATCATGGTGTGCGTAATGATGTACAAGATAAAGCAAGTGGTGTTCATTCTTCTTACAAACATGTAGTGATTGATGGTATAATGGACGAGATGATAGAGGCAAGACGACGTGCTTGTGTGTGATGCAGGCTTACTCCGGCCCTATCAAGGTAAATGTATATCCTGAAAATGCTGGAGTAGCCTCTCGTACCTTTGTAGGACAGTATGTAAATATAGGAAGAATCTTACTTGGACAGTTACACAAAGGTAAAAATAAGGTAGCAAGAAGAAAACAAATACTTCCTAATGGAATCAAAATTGATGTTAGAAAGTATTATAGTATAAACGAAGTAAATATAACTATACCAATAGAACAACAGGAATTTATATTACAGTTTGGAGGTATATTATCTCAACCGGAATATATATCCAATGGTAGTATTATATATCCTAATACACCTATAATTAAATTTAATAGTCAAGGATTATTTAATATAGGATCGTATGCACAATATCAAAAATATAATTATACTGGTGAGTATTCACATGGAACAAATATTATGGATACTTTATCATTTGATAAACAAACTATTTATTATAAAAATAGGATACTGGTATCTCCTGAGCCATTAGGTAATTTTAATAGTTATTTATCGGAAGTAGGAATGGATTATGCTTCCGTTGGTTATATAAACAACAGAAGAATGTTTTTTGCAGTAAAGTTTCAAGAAAATAAAGAAGAACCTATAGCTTCTGTTATATACTCTCAGCTTTTACCTCCTGGTTATTCTGTAAATGATATTATATCGTATCGTGGTAGTTTATATCCATTGGAAAGATATAATATAAGTACAATAGATTATCCCACGATACCCAATACTAACTTTATATTACCTTACGTTTTCGATTTTACGAAAATAGAAGGAACTCCTAATTTTACAGAAGAAGGTGATTATGTATTGGAACAAGTTACAGACGAAATATATAAATATAATAATTATAAATTAAGAACTAATATACAAGATAATGCACCGATAGATCCTAATTTATGGTTACAACAGATAGAAACCGATTTTGTATTAAATAGTATAGAATTAGAATATCCATTATACGAATCAGGTCACGTTACCGATTTTGCAGATGCTATAGTCGGAAAGCCGGATGTTATTTATATATTTGGTGAAACAAAAGAGACGTTGGAAGATAGTATAGAGTTTACGGATACGTATGAAGCGGATAGTCCTACGTTTAGTCCGGAGGTAGGTCCATATTATCCAGATCCTTGTGGAATGGGACAAGAACCTTTATTTCATGGTAATATGAGATTGTATGCAGGTGCCGCCGGACAAATAGTACAGATAAACCCGGACACCAGGACGCAGGATGCTTCTACTTGTTTTAGAGATTTTCCTAATAGTACAAATACACAAACTGTATTCTTAGGACCAAATGCATATTCTCAAATATATAATTACGAATACGAAAATTTAGATTTTAAAGTTCCAAGTAACGCAGATGAAATTACTGGTTCTACAGGAAGTTTGAAGATATTCTCCAACCCAAAGATGGAGATTTATTTAGAAGGGCAACAGTCTGTAGCCAGGGATGTAGATTGTCATACTACTGTAGAGAAGCGTGGAGCTTATATAGCCAGCCGTAGTTATTATAATACAGTATATAAACCCGATCCAGATGGGGAGAGGTTGGGTAGGGATACCGGAGGCATGACTATTCCTCAATTAAGAAATATAGTAGATTACCGAAATCATACATGGAGAAAAGAGGACACTGAATCTACTTGGTTGGACTTTAGAACTAAATTCGGCAGATTGCCAGCTTATCGTGTAGAAAAAAATAACGTATTAGATCGTATCACTGGAGAGAATAGAGAAAGTGAAGTTATTAAAAGATGTAAACTTTTTATTGATAGAAGAAATCCAGATATATATTTATATGAAGAAATTATAGATAAAACGTATAACGATTTACATTATATAGAAGATTATCCAAATACCGAAGATATAGAAGAACAATTGGGTAGTATGGAAACCGACACTATTATATTAGAAGATTATTATGATACGGATAAAGATACAAGTGCACTAGTGCCATTCGATGGTTGGGAGGTATGGACACTGCCTTATGAACCTATAGGAAATGGTTATCGTTGGTTTACTACTAAGAAAGTATATCCGATACGTATAGTAAATTATTATGCAGTATATAGACCTATTAATTTTGACGAAGATGAGAACTCCTATTGGGAAGAAGATGCAGAAAAAACAAGATTATATTCTAAAGTATTTTATAGTGAAGTAGATAAATCTATAGATAACGTTACTATTAAAGAAGTACAACATGATCCAAAAACCGGATGGACTAAAGAAATAGTCGATGCAGACCCATTTTCGTATACAGTAGAAAACGACGGGTTATATTTCGCATATCCTGATCAATTTTATTCTTGGTTTAGTTACAATTATAATATACAAGATCATCAAGAACGTGTTCATTTTATATTACCTGAAGAACAATTATTGGAATTTGTAGATTTTACTTCTACACATACAAGTGATTTTTTTAATAACGTATTATTTTCTATCAAATATGATTTAAGTAAACGATTAAATAATAAATTTTCTACTGGAACTGATTTATTGTATCCAAGAGTTGAGGAGTTGATTCCAAGAGAATATGTTCCTCCTTTTGAAATTATTGAGATTACACCAAGTTCTACTAATTGGTTGGCAAATATTACATTAATAGATTTCATGAATAATAAAATTGGACAAGAAATTAAACAAATAGAGGACCAAAGTCCTCATTACGATGAACGAGGTGTAGTTTAATGGCTATAGGTTATAGTACAGATGTTAGGAACGATAGGCTTACTGTCGTAGCCGAGGCTATTGATGCTGGTGGTGCTGCTGGTAAGTTAAATATATATACTGGAACACAACCAAGTGCATCTGGTGGAGCGTTATCAGATAATACTTTACTGGTACAGATATTATTTTCATCGCCACCGCAAGCATCTGTTGCAGGTGGCGTGCTTATTTTAGACACTATTGCACAAGTTGTAGCAATTAATACCGGAACCGCTACATGGGCCAGGGCAACCGATAGCGATGGTGTATTCGTATTCGATAGCACTGTAAGTGCTGCTGGTGGCGGTGGGGACTTAATACTGAATACTACTTCGATTACAACCGGGGTGCCTGTAGAGGTTCTTACCGGAACACTTACAGAGGGTAATGAATAATGGCTACTACACTAACTAAATATGCTAAGTTGAAGGAATATCTTGGAGAAGGTATCGTGGATTTGGGAGATGGAACAATAAAACTAGCACTGGTAGCTGATACTTATACTCCAGATTATACTAGTACCGGAGATGCAATATGGGCTGATGTATCCGGAGACGAGGTAGCAACCGGGTCTGGTTATACTACGGGAGGTGAAACATTAACCACTATGACGGTGGATACGGATGCATGGGATGCAGATGATGTACCGTGGACCGCACTAACAAAAACATTTAAATATGGTGTATTATATTTAGTTGGTACAGTTGAAACTGTTGTAAATCCTCTAATTGCTTGTGTAACTTTTGACTCCAGTGCGATTACGGTTACTGCTGCGGATTTTGAAGTACGTTGGAATGCCAGTGGCATTCTTACTTTCTCATAAAGGTACATAAATGAGTACAGCTACGCTTTATACGTATGCAGATGGTAGTGCGCCGACCCGACTAACAGGCGATGCATTTGCTCAGTTAGAAACAATCCTTGACGCTGTACTTGTGAATGGGTACGGTGCAAAGTCTGCCGCAGGGTGGACAAAACATTATAGTGATGCATCCAGAGTTGCATATAGGATGAGTACTGCTGGTACTGCAACTGGTTTTTATTTTGTTGTAGATGATTCAGGCACAGCAAACTGGGCGGATGTATATATGGCAGAGGATGTTAATTCCGGGTCTGGGGTAGTAACAGACCCATTTCCATTATCATCTACCGTACACCGAGTTAGTCCAAATGCTTCGTATGGATATTGGAGAATAGTTGCCGATGATCGTGGACTATATTTATGGAATGATAACGGGTTATACACAACTCCAGGAAGTAATTTTAAACAATATTATTTTGGTGATATAAATTCATGGAACGAGGGTGCTGATTCTTATCATTGTATTGCTACACATAGTAAAGGAATGATTGCCTATCCAGGATATTATTTAACTGATGCGTCGGATTCATATATAGCTAGAGATTATACAGGGGTAGACAAGTCGGTTGAAATAGGTTGTTCAAGTTTAGCATATATGATGAATAACTTTGGAGGCACCGGATCAGGAGGTCCAGATTCCCTAGGAACAAAAAATATAACATCTAATCCATTAACAGGCAAGGTTACTCACTGTGAGGTGTATGTAGGCGATACTCTTCAAAAAAGTATTATTAGAGGAACTATGCCTGGGTTACGACATATTATTGAAAATAGACCTTACACGGACTTCACAACAGTTACAGGAGATGATGGAGATGACAATGGAAAGTCAATGGTAGTTTTTCCAACTACTCCTAATTCTGGAACCGGAGAATCTCTTGGACAGATGTTGATTCAGTACGATACTAACTGGAGAGCCTAATGGCAAATACGTTATTGGAAGGAATCGTAGGTGATACTTGGCCGGGGGACGATCAAGGAGACGGTACTATATATGGGGTTATTACAGCAGGTGGAGTAGAGTCTGATGATGTTGTGATCGTATTATCCGCATCCAACACTAATGTTGTAGTTATTGTAGAGGGAGTTAACAAATGTTGCGAATGGAGCGTAATCAGCGTAGGAAGTACGTTTTCTTTTCCAAATTTAAATGAAAATAATAAATATAGGATAACTGCATTTTATAAAGGTTCAGGTTATGAAGGATATAACTATAAAATATATGAACATCTAACTCCCGAAGTATAACACATGACTGTTTATACAGAAGATATTTCAAACGGGATTACGGTATCTGAGTGGGATGACTTAGGATATAGAAATCCTGTTAATTCTTGGATATATCAAGATTATACTCCTGTAACTGGTACAACAGCCGATATACTAAATATTAGTGCTACTGGTATTGGTAGCAATATATCTGATTACTATTGGAAGAACGTTGCAGATGTAGGAACCGAACGTCAATATGGAGAGGCTTTAATAGTATTTAGACCTAATTCATATCATTTAACTAATAATCTACAATATCTTCCTATTGCTTTTTTTAGTGGGAATATAGATGGAGCGGAAAAGCTATATGAATTGGCTTATTATCCATATGGTCCAGCAAATTTCTTTTCTATATCTTCTATAAGTAACCTTAGTCCAGTATCAACAACTTATAGTGGTGAACAAGGAAATAGCCCCTCGGATTATTTATATGTAAAGGTAAGGGTAACGGATGCGGGCGGGGGAAATACAAGGATACGTGTAAGGTCCTGGAAATATTTCACACAAGAACCCTTTGTGTGGGATATTGATACAACGATACCCGCGCTAAACGCAGGATTATGGGGATTGTCTGGTAACAATACTATAGATACTTCGTTTTTTTGGTATTCAGTCGCCGATGATGGAGAAGATCCAGAGTATCCAGAACAAGATTTCTCTATCCCTTATCTTGACTCAGTAGCATTTACAGAATTGACTCCAACATGGAGTCCTTATATTGTAGATCCTACTGTAGAAACTTTTACTATTACAGAGCAAACTACTGGTTACGGCTTATTTAGCACTCCTATTTCTCCTGCTGATTTTATAATAAGCGAATCTAGCCCGAGCAGCACTGCATTCGTAGTGTGCGATGTAGAACGATATATACTAGAATGTTACGAAAATTCATCTAATATAGTTGATAATATACAATCGGGTTATTCTCAAAGTTTTCCATTAAATGATGATTTATGTGGTGCTGTTATATCTGATATACCGGATGTAATTAGAATCATAGCTAGTAATCCTGCGTGGTTGCATCCCTATGATGTACCAGCAGAAGCAGTTACTATCACAGAAGTAGCTCCTACATTAGATTATGTATGGTCTATTCCAGTAGAAACGTTTACTATAACGGAACAAAGTGTATTTTTACCAACGTTTGTAAATTACTATATACCTTCCGAATCATTTACTATAACGACATTACAACCTCCTGTAATTGTAGACATAGCCGTAACGGAATCTGGAGACTTCTTAGGCGTACTTAATGCAGTTGAAGAATCCGGAGATTTTTTCTCAGGTCCATATAGTATACAAGAAAGTAACGATACATTATCTTTCGATATATTAGCAAAATTATATGGTAATTTTAGTAGTACAGAAGGACAAGATACTTTATTTGTTAACGTAAATGCCGGAACCGGTATAGAAGATTCTATAGTATTTACTACGGATACAACCAATAATACCGATAGCACTTCAACTCTAACTGAAACGTTGGGAGTAACGGAAGTCTCTACCGCTGTAGCTATTATTCAATTGATAGATACTTTAGTATTAACTCCTATACTGGCCCACGCCAGCATAGAATATATATCAGTAAGTTCATTATTTAATATAATAGAAAATATTGTTAGAGGGTTTGGATTAGCATTATCAGATACCGTAACTATTACGGAAGAAGGTATTGGTACACTTAATATTATTATGGAAGAAGACGTAACTATAGTACATGATTTAGATACAAGTACAATTGAGTTAGTTACGGATACGGAAACGTTATCTATAACCGATTTAATGTATCTTACTTATATTGAATTATTAACGGAAACTATAACGTTAACTGAAACTGAAACTGAATTAGTTAACACACTAACTGTTATCGCTGAAACATTAACTGTAACTGAAACATATACCGACGATGCCGAGGCTAATCTAGCTGTTAACCAGCTTATAACTATTACCGAACAACTGATAGGTCTTCCTACAAATGTTATCACTGAACTATTAACTATAACGGAATCAGTAAATCCAGTAGTTAATTTCTTTACGTTATTAACTGAACTAGTTACAGCTACAGAAACAGCAACCAACAAAGTATGGTTATATAACGTAATTACAGAGACAAGTACTGTCACCGAATCCTTAACTTTTGTACAAGAATTGTATAATTTATTATCCGATACTCTTAATATACCTTGTAATTTATTAATTCAAATTAACAATGAAGATATTTATAAAGGATGGGTACTGCATCCAACTTCATCCGCTGTTACAACGTATTCTAATTATGATTTTAATTCGATAGATACTATAAACGATACAACGTTCTTAGCTAAAAAAGATGGTATATATAAAGTAACAGGGTCAACCGATGATTCAGATTATATTAGGTCAACGTTACGTACCGCTAAGTTGGATTTTAAGACTTCCGACATGAAGTATATTGAACAAGTATATTTAGGTATATCGACCGATGGTAATATTGTACTTAAAGTGATAAGTGATAATGGAGTGGAGGTCTGGTATGAGGTTGTATCGCCAAGTTACAATGTTCCTACACATAGGCAAAAAATAGGAAAAGGATTAGTTGGAAGATACTTCCAGTTTGAACTAGTGGATAAAGATGCTGAACACTTTGATGTGGATTCACTAGAATTTTACCCAATAGTTCTAAGTAGAAAGGTACGCTAATGGCAGGTCCAGTACAAGTAGTTAACAATATATACGATAAGGTGATTAACTACGCCAACGATCAGATAAACACGGCTAACGAAAATATAGCCGATATAACTGCTTTGTCAAGCGATATAGAATCAGATATAAAATTTAGTAATATTAATTTTCCAACGATACAATATGTACCTGTTACATTAGAAGTATCCGATCCAGAATTACCCAATTTAACTGTTACGTATACAACCGGTGCAGACATACCATTACCTAGTTACAACGAAATTGATATTAATACAGGCACTACTCCTGCATTGGACCTTACTGCTCCTAATCCTGCACTTCCCACAAGTCCTACATTAACCAACAAAGAGTTTAGCGGAGAAGCTCCAGGAATAACCGAGAAGACGTTACCGACTGCACCTACAATATCTATTCCTGAAGCTCCCGGCGATGGTGGTGCTGCTGCTCCAAGTATAACAATTCCTACAGCACCGGCTGTTACTGCTACTGCACCTACACTAACTATTCCTACAAGTACCGGCGTCATTTCTCCTGCATTTCCTGATTTAAATTTACAGTTAAGCACTGTAGCTATACCTGATTCGCCTTCGATAACTAATCCCGCTTTGCCTACACTTTCGGCTATATCTACCGCGATAGATTACCCAAATAAACCAAGCTTAGTAGAAGCAAGTGTACCCGATACTCCTTCTACGGACACTATTACATTTGATGGCGTTTTGCCTACTATTGCGTTACCGGAAGTACCCACATTTGTATATGATAATTCTTCTTATGATTCGTATCAATTTCAAGATACGGTTACTTCGTTATTAAATACTTGGGTATATGGTGTACCTGCCGGATTATCCGAACCTATATGGGCGCAAGCGCAGGCAAAAGCTGCACAAACTTTGAAGGAAGCTAAGTATAGAGCTTATACTGATTACGCTGGACGAGGGTTTGTCGCGCCGGATGGACCTTTGCAAGTACACTTGGAAGAGATAGAACGACAGGTATCTACGGAGCTGGCTGGCGGGATTGCTCGTGGGGTTGAGGCCGAGACTCAGGCGGGCATAACATTGGCCACAACAGCGTTACAGCAAGCCATACAGTATGAACAAATACTGGTTAATAATTTCAACACAACGCAACAGCGTGCATTAGATGCAGCAGTTGCTACATATAATGGTTCATTACAATATATTGATTACGTAATAAAACGTTATAATTTGGAACTTGATATTTATAAAACACAAGCTGATGTGTATCGTACTCAGATACAGGCCGAGCTAGATAAGGTAGAGTTATTTAAAGCACAGATACAAGCTCAATCCTTAGTTATTGAAATGAATCGTGCTAAAATTGAACAATATAATTCCGAATTACAAGCAGAATTGGCTGTACTTGAATCAGAGAAAATAAAAGTTAATATTGATGAAAGTCAGATTGCTTTGTACAAAGCACAGATTGACGCCAACAATCAACTAATTAATATTTATACTGCTGAGTTGCAAGGAGCTTCTACACAAGCAACGATAAATAATCAACAATTAGACGGTAATAGAATACTGGTTGACGTATATAGAGCACAAGTCGAGAATGAGAATCTCAAATTGGCATCGTTTAATGCTGGTTTAGAGGGAGAAAAGTTAAGACTTGACTTGTATACCGGAGAATTGGAAGCTGATAATATACGTAACAATATATTTAATACACAGTTACAAGGTGAAAAAACAAAAATAGATATTTATTCGGCTCAATTAGCGGCTTACGCACAAGATATTGATATTTATAATTCAAGAGTTAATTCGTTAAATACTATTATTGGTTTATATAACGCTCAGTTGGAATCCGTACAAAAACAATACGATTTCGATAAAAATAAAATACAGGTTTATGAGGCTCAGTTAGCTGCGTATGGCGAGAATCTTAAAGCGGATTCACAAAAAATTGAATTATACGGCAAACAAGTAGATGCCAACAATACGGAAATTAATCAATATGATTCTCAGGTACGGGCATTTTTAGGTCGAGTGCAAGCGTATGGTGCTGAACTGGATGCTCAGAAATTAAATGCTCAAATTGATAACGAAGTAAATCAACTTAAAAATACTGATTTTGAAAATAGATTAAAAAAATTACAATCGGATAACGAAGTTGAATCTGCTGAACTGGACCAACGTGTTAAGGTATGGAATGCTACTTTGGATAGATATAACTCGGAAGTCGGCTTACGCGAGACGGAGGCACGAGTTAATGTGGAAGTGGTAAAAGCACATAACGAAGTATCGTTACAACAAACTCAAATAGCGTTACAAGAAGCTACGGCAACCGTAACTGCTGCTGTTGAAAAATATAGATTATTGTTACAATCGTTACAATCTATTGGTGAAGTATCCAGTAGCATAGCATCTGCTTCTATCAACGCATTGGATGCTGGGGCACAAATAAGCACACAATATCAATTCGGTACACGTTCTGGACAAGATTGGAGTAACTTTCCAGGAGACTCAGCAGCATTCCCGGTATTGGTAGATTCAGGTTAAAAGGTAAATAATAATGGCATTCCCACAACTAGCACTTTTTAAAGTTGGAAAAGCAGCACTACAAGATAGGCCAGATCGTGCCGAGCAAATTAGGAAACGTGCTGATAGATTAAAACGATCTAAGACACTCGGAGAGCGCATAGGTGCTATTGCGGCAATTACAGGAGAGGGAATTGCGGAAGAAGGCAGCCGTCTATCTGAAAGTCTAGGAGAGTTCGGGCAAGAGGTTCGTACAGGATTTACTGGTACTGCACCAAGTACTTCAGATACTACACAACCTCTATTAAGATTTCCACCAAAACAAGAAGCAGCTATTGTAGCAGCAGGAGTAGCACAGCTTAAACGTGAAAACGAAGAACGTGCAGCGCGAACTACTAATTTATCACAAAGACTAGGCTCGTCTGAAGATCTAACAAGCAAGGACTTAATCGGTTCTAAATTTGAATCAAGTTTACAAACTAAGCCACAAAGTACTAGATTCGGCGGAACTAACCTAGTTAACCAATTTGATCAACGTGTACAACGTAATCTTGAGCAACGTGCATCTACGTTGGCAGAATCACAACGTAATAAACGTACTAACCAATTACTTGATCAATTACGTACAGATAGAGACGATGTATTAAACAATACATTAGGTTTAGGTAAATCTACTGCTCGTGAACGAATCGCTGCTATATCTGGCTTCAATGAAGCTGTGGGGGATTTGGCTCTTTCAGGAGGAGGGAGAGGCGCAGGGGACGGAAGCAGAGGAAGAAGAGGGAAGACTTTCGAGGAAGAGTTACTGTTAAAACAAACTCCTACCGGAGATAAGTTACTTGGACTTGGTTTTGATCAAACTAAGCTGGCCAGTGAAGAACGAAGAGATTTATCGGGCAGACTGTCTAGAGAAGGTATAGCTGCCAACTCTGAGTTAAGGCAGCGTAGGTCAAGTAGAGCACAGAGGGCACAAGAAGGTTTTAGTCGCAGTGCTTTAGCAGAAGAAGCATTCCAAGATAACGATATTGTTGAAGGTTTAGGTTATTTAGATATTGATATTTTTGATTTATTAGGTGGGGATGAAGATACGTCAAGAGATTCAATGGAAAAATTAATAAATAGTGGATTAACTAACGACGATATAGTTAATATTAAACGAGATCTGGTTAATAGGATACAAGTGGGCAGATGACCACATTACTTGAGGACTTTTTATCTGCGGAAACTCCTGAAGCTGTAGATACTCTACGTGGAAGGATTCGTAAAGAGAAACTTGCATCTGCTCCTTTATATGAAAAAATAGGTAAAACAGTAGGTGCTGGTGCTGCTGAAACCGTGTCTGCTTTGCCTGAAACGTTAGGTGCTTTGGTTGGTTCTAAAACTATAGAACAGGCAGGAATAGATTTTGGTGATTTTCTTGAAGATGATGTTATTGGAGAGGTTGATCCTGAGTTCTCCAAGTCATTGGGTGGGCAGATCGCCCGTGGTATAGGTCAAGTAGGAGGGATGTTTGTAGGCGGTGGAGTGGGTGGTGTAGCTGGAAGAGCTTTAATGGCTAGCGGCAAAGCTGCTAAAGCCGCAAAAGCTGCTCATGCAGCTAAACCTACTATTGAGACAGCAAAAACCATAAGTAAATTAAAAGAAAAATCTTTTGGTCGAGGTGCTACACTAACCACAGGAGCATCTGGATTTGGTTTGGGCGGGAAGGAATTAAAGAGAGATCTAGAACAGACTAGACTGGAACAAGGAAGAGTTGCTACTGCGGAAGAAAAGAGTAAGGCAGCTTTTTGGGGAGGTGTTATTGGTATTTCCGAAATGCTGCCTTTATACAGTTTGGCCAAACGTGGAGGTTTTGTAGGTAGAGATAAGTTTGAAGAACTGGCTAAAGAAGCCTCTAAAAAGGTAGGGAAACGTAAAAATGAAATAATAAAAGGGATAGGCAAAGGTGCTGCGGCTCAGGGTGCTTCAGAGGCATTACAAGAAGGTGCACAGAACACCTTAATGAATTTGTATGCACAAGCAAACTTTGATCAAGAACGTAAATTATTTGACCAACTGGAGGAATCGGCTGCTGCCGGTGGTGGAGTAGGTGTTATCCTAGGAGCGGTAACGGGATGGTTAGGTGCCAAGCGTGGCATACGTATTCAACAAGAAGAACAGGCGAGAGTTCAGCAAGAAGTACAGCGTATAGAGCAAGAAGAGGCTGCTGTAGCTGAGCAAGAGGCTGCCCTAGCAGAACAAGAATCTGTCGCAGCAGAAGAAACAGAGTTTAACCGTGCATTCGACCAAGCAGAGGCCACAAAAAGAGGTAATACATTATCTGCTAATCCAGAAGAACGTCCGGTAGAAGTTACAGATAGACGCCTATATGTTAGTTTAAAAGAAGAACTTAACATACAAGATAATGATGATCCCGCATTTCAACGTTTTATTAATTCGTATACACCTACGCTGGAAGAAGCTAGAGGAACAGGCAAGCAACCGAACGTAGCTAAGGATTGGGAAGCTTATAACAAAGGCTACGATGCATTCAGAAATAATAAGTCATCGAAAGGATTTAAAGGACAGAAAGCACAAGGTTACAAGGATGCTAAACAGGCTCGTTTACTAGATGAGAAAACTCAAGAAGCTATTCGTAAAGCACAAGAAGAAGGTATAAAGAAACAAAGGGAAGGTTTAGTAGATACCAGCCATAAGCGTACTATGGGTGCTATTAAAAAAGAAAAAGAAAATTTTATAAAATCTCAAGAGAAAGCAGCAGCGGCAAGAGAAGGTAGAATAGCAGAGGAAGATGCAGCTTTAGCAAAGCAAGAAGCTTCCGCAGAAGTATTATCTACTGAACCGGATTATATAAAAACAAAAAATGCAGTAGATTCTACTAACGAAGAAAAAGAAATATTCGATAAGTTTTATACACAAGTACAAAATAACGAATTAAAAGCAACTAAAGGCGATTGGAAACAATTTAAAACCGGTTATAATAAATTTAATAATACTAAGTTATTAAATCTCAATAAGATAGAAGAATCATTATCCGGCACCAGACTTGCTGGATTCCTTGTTGCTAAAAATGAAACTCAAGTTATTGAGGATAAGTATCGTGATATAGTATCTACTCAGACTCTAGAGCTACCTGGTACTCAGGTAGATGAGATACAGGAAGAAGAACTAGCACCAGTTAGCGGTGCTCGTATAGAAGCGGCCCAACAACAAGAGCAAGAGAGTATACCGGAAGAGTTCCAGACTGTGCCAGATGCATCAGGGGTCGTTGAAGAGGAAGTAGGAACTCTTCCTGAGGAAGAGGTATCTACCTTGACTCCTATTATTGCTCCAGGGCAGCAAGAAGTTACCCTAGTACCTGGCCAAGGAGTAGAACCTCCTATTTCGGAGGAACTTGAGAGATTTTTAAGAGAGCTGGAAGAAGAGGAACGTGCCCTCGGTACCGATATTCCACCAGCACAAGAAGCTCCTCCAGTACAAGAAGATCCAGATAATATATCTAATATATCCACCAATGCTCCCACAAGTACTACTCCTAATGTTAATCTTTCCAGAACCGAAGGAATACCTACAGATACACAAGCAGATACTTCTAAACCTGCTATTACAGGACAACAGCATACCTTTGCAAGAGCAAAACTAAATAAGTTAAATAAACGTATAACCGGTTCAGATGTTAAAATAATATATCATGAAAATACTAATACGTTACCCGAATCAGATCTTGAATATATAGAATTTAAAAAAATAGATCTTAATAATGTTAGAGGTTATATAAATAACGATACAAATACGATTCATATAGTTGGTGGTAACTTACAAAAAAAAGGTTTTGTACAAGATTTAGAACGATTAGTTTCCCATGAATTGATAGGTCACCATGGATTTTATCAATTATTTAAACCAAAAGATTTAAATCCATTTTTAGATAGATCTTATTTTATGTTACAAAATGATAAATTATTAGGCGAGATTGAAAGTATTTATAAGATAGATACTTCTAAAATAGAGGATAGGCGCACTGCCGTTAAGGAATACATTGCCAACCTAGCAGAAGATCCAAATAGAAATCTTCCATTATGGAAGCGAGTTATAGCTAAGTTTCGTCATTTGTTACGTAAGTTAGGTTTAGTTAATCTATCCGATAATGATATTAGGGATATGCTTATGACTGCTGGTGATAGGTTGGGGCTTAATGTTGATCCTACTAGTGGTAGTCAGAGGGCACAAACACAAGAACAACAAGATATAGATTTCTCATTAAATACTAATATAGATACTAATATATCGTTAGCTGAGCAAAAGCAACAAGAGTCCAAAGACATGCCTACACGCCTACGGCAAAGTGCTGTAGGTGGGTTTATGAATGATATTAATAATTTTCAAGAAACGTTTAGTACGTTTACTCCTGCTACTACTAAGCAAAGAGCACGTAGTGTTATAGACACAGACCTCAAACAAGGATGGTGGCAGAACTATGTGGATAGGTTGGCAGAGGCTACTAAAGAACTGTCACCAATTCAGGCGTTGACCACATATGGAAATGTTAGGGGTATCGAAGACTACAAGAGAATCCGAGGTATGGCCCTCGGCATAAAGCATCCCTTCGAGTCTGTAGCGGAAGATTTACGTAAAATTATGATTGACCGCAAAGGACCAATCACTGCTGCACAATTAGAAGAACTTAGTAATTATTATCGAACGGAAGGAGTGGATGTAAATACGTTATCGTTTCTAACAGAGAAGGAAAGGGAGATTACGGAGAAGAGTAAGCAACGTATGCGGGAGCTTGAGGCGCTGCTTATTAGTTTGGGAGGGCTCAATGCGGACAGAGTTGCAGCTCTTAGAGGAGCTACGGGAGAGTTGTATATGCCTAGGCTGTTTATGGAGTATATGTTGGACCCAGAGACTCGTAACGTTCGCGGAGGTAAGAGACTATCCCCTAGAGACTGGATGAAGAAGAGAGATTCAGATCTAACTGATGAACATATAAAAGCACTACGTGTTATAGAAGATCCAAGAATCTTAGCTATATCTCATTTAAGCGTTGTAGGAAAGGATGCAGCATTGTTGCAAATGTTTAACCAAATGCAGGAGAATGGTGAGGGTGTATGGTTATGGTCAAGTCCTAATCTTGAAGCAGAAGGACAAGCTAAGAAGTTTGCCGGTGATCAAACAATGGATTTAGTTTCCTCATTACGTAGAAAATTAAAACAAGAAAGGGCAAGCAGAGGTACTCCTAATTACCAAGCATTCATAACAGAATCACAAAACATGGAAGAAACTATACGTAATAATATACGTAATAGATTACCTGAGATACAAAATTTACCTATCGTACAAGATATGGTAAATCAAGGTATCAATATGGAAGATTATATATTTAATTCTATGATGAGTGGTGAGTTTGTACCATTAAAAGGTAAACAATACGGTCAATTAAATGGTTCATTTGTACATAAATCATTAAAGGATGATTTGCAAGAATTAGCAGGTTTTGTTGCTGCCGGCGAAAGTCCTATGGAGAAGATGTTTGCTAAGGGTGGTTATATGGACGATGCCACAAGAATATGGAAACGATTAAAGACTGTAGCTAATCCACCAACTCACTTTGTTAATATGGTTGGTAACTGGTATATGCTAGACACCAGTACTAGCACCAATTCATTGACTATTGTTAAGGATTTACTTGGTGTTGTAAACGAAACTGCTAATCCAGATAAAGCCGCTCGCGAGTTTGGCCCGATGACCTTGACCGAGATCGCGACTAAAACCGGGATACTTGATACTTCTTTTACAGCAGCAGAGGCATATAAGGCTAAGTCCTTGGCTAGCAAGATTAACGAGTTGGTAAAAGAGGTAGATACAGCGCAGGAGGGGAAGCTGAGGAAGCTACAATTTAGAATAGCTTTTGGATGGAGGGATATATGGGATGGGATGGCTGAGTTATATCAAAAGGAAGAAGAAGTATTTAAAATAGTAAAGATGAAGGATTATCTACGTCAATGGGAAAAAGCACATGGAGTCAAATTAAAAACATTATATAATCAAGACAAAGCAGCAGCAACACAGGTATATTCTCGTGCAGCAGTAGAAGCACAAAATTCATTAATTGATTATAGTGCAGTACCTCAGTGGGTACGTGAATTACGTAGAACTCCCATTGCTCCATTTATAACGTTTCCATATAAAGTATTTCCTATAATGGTACGAAATACTTTAAAGCATCCTATTAAGACCGCACAATGGGCAATGGTTCCTGCAATGATGTCGGCAATGATGGCTGGTGAAGATTTCGATGAGGACGATTTAAAGAAGATACAGGAACGTTATCCTTCTTGGTCAAAAGAAAAACTTAATATGTTTATGATACCTTATAAAAAGGATAATGGCGATTTAGGAGTTATGCATATCGATAAGTTTTTTCCACCAGCTATGTTCATGAATATGGTATCTAAGATAGCCAATGATCCGGTTGAGTTAACAGGATTACAGAAAGCTGGCGAAGTATTGGGAAGTGTCAATGACCTTGGGTTATTCGCTGGACCTGCTATAGATGCTGTTGCAGCATTGGCAACCAATAAAAATACATTTACTGGTCAGGATATAGTACCGGAATTTGCCACTCCTTACGAACAAGCAAACGCTCTAGCAGCATATCTAGGCAATATGACGATGCCGACTTGGTTAACCGAGAGTGGATTTAGAGGACACGTATTCGATAAAACACTAGGAGAAGAACTTGATCCTGTTACCGGTAAAGTAACTGAAAGTTGGGGACAAGTATCCGGTAGATTATTTGGTGTTAATATACATACATTAAATTTACAAAAACAACAACAAAATAATATTAAATTTTATACTAATAGAATAAGAAAAACTAAACAAGTTAAAGCTAAAGTGTTACGTGATCGTAACTTACAAGCTAATCCTGAGAAACAAGCATCATTGATAAAAGATTATAATATAATGCTGGCTCGATTCAGACAAGAAAGGAATGAATATCTGCAAAAAAGTCAATAAAACCGTACAAAAAACGTAACCAGAAACCATATATATCGGAGAGAGGCCTATAAATATGAATCCATTACAGTCTAATGAGGCCGGTAGTTCTCTGGAAGAGTCTATTAATACCGTAGATAAAGATGTAATAAAAATTAACAAATCAATGCTAACTGTTCTTTTATTAGTAATAATACAACTAATATATACTGTTTGGTGGGCGGCTGAAATTAGTACAAAAGTTGATAATATGGTAACTACGCAGAAAGAGTTATCGAGTTCATTGGTACTGTTGGGCGATCCTAATTCTGAGATAGCCAGAGTACAAGTCGCACTGGATAGACTGGAAGACGAGCAAAGAGCAATAAGAGATGCGATAGAAGTAAAAACTAGGGATAGGTTTACTAAAGAAGAGTTTCTGGCATGGAAAGCAGATCACACCAAGTATCTAGATGTTAGGTTTGAAGCATGGTCGGATCGCCATGCTCAATTAGAATACACTGTTACATCATTCCAACGTAGGTTCTTTATAGAAGTTGATGAGGAAGGTAGAGTAAACCAAAAAAATATAGACGATAGATAATGATTACAAAAACTAAAAAAGGTTATTGTCTTAAAAGTAAGAAAACTAAACGTAACTTAGGCTGCTCCCACTCTAAAGCAGGAGCAGCCAAACGTGAACGTCAAGTACAATATTTTAAAAATAAAAAGAAATAAATATTATATAATATGTTCTCCAATTGCGTCATCTATTGATGAATATGTAGGTTTTATATGATAATATACATGTATAAAATTATCTTCGTTAACTAAGAAAGTTCCATTCTTTTCTCTATCAGATAAATCAGTACTCCAATTTTTGCCAATACTATGCAACATCTTATGTATATCATTTCTTTTCTTTCTATGTAATTCTTTTGTGGAGAAATAAGTTGCAGCATACATTTGTAAGCTATTCCTATGCCAGTCTTGTGCCCTCCAGAGGAGTGTATTTACAATATCATGTCTTGGTATATTAAATGCTCTACTATCGAATACTGCGGTTTCGTTAAAATAAGAGGAAAACTCGGCCGACATTATTGCAGCAGATATTGATATTAGTTTGGATAGATCATAGCCGAACCATCCTTGTGTTTCTACCACTCTTCCTATAATGCTATCTATTTTATTGTTGTCTGTCAAGTAGAAAGTAACTTCATCCGACTGCACATACCCCACCCTGAATCCTTGTAGCTGTTTTGCTGTTTCTATTGCAGATTCTACCATTGCATTCATAAAATTAGGATCAAAGGGTCGTTTCATGTGTTTAGTGAAGGTATGAAACGCTTTTCCATCCACTCGTATAATTACTGGTACTTTCGGAGTAAGATGGTGATGAGTTACAAGTTCATATCGTTTAATTCTATCTGCTAAAGTCATCATTAATTTTATTCTAAGAAAAAATTGTTATATATATTTTCAAGTCTTTCCAATTCTTCTGCGTCTGAAACAACCCAAGATAATTCATCTGTTATTTGTATCCATAACTCTGGAGATGCTCTAAGATATTTGTAATTCCCCTCGTCATATTTTGTATATACATAATATATATTAAGGGAAACAATACTTTTTACAACTTCATGTATATTATTCATAGACTATAATTGTTTTTTCTACTCGGTTTACTTTTTTACACTTAATTAAATCATTTTCATATTCAAAAGGACTTTCGTATTGTTGTTCCGTAGCACCTATATTATAGTAAGTCCTATAGAAATCATCATTATACTTAAATACCATTTCATATGTAATAGTCCACCTTCCGCGATCCGCTATGTCATTTTCCACAAGTTTGTAAAAGTCGCCGTCATATTCAATAGGTTCATCTCCAACTAAACAATCTGCTAAATCTTTTAATATTTCTTTATCAAATTTTGTAGATTTCATAATATTATTTAATGTCACGACAATTTGAAATAAGTTCTTTTAATATATCTAGTTGACCCACTCTAAATGTAGATACTTCTATCATATTCCTATCTGCTTCTTTTTGAATTTCGAATATTTTATCTTGTATGTAATTATTTAATTCATCAAAATTTATATATTGTCCTGAATTATCTCCTGGTCGGTTACAGACATAATATGTGCCCCTGTGTTGATCTACCGAAAATTTATAAATATTCATATCAATTTAATAATTACCTAGTATCTCCACTACCACCTAATACATTACGGTTCTTTCGACTGGTTAGTTTATTTACATTATTCAACATAACCATTTCTGGATCTAATTTGAGTACATCACATAATCTAATTAGATACCAAAATACGTCTCCTAACTCTCCGGACAACTGCTGTCTGTTCCCAGAAGAATTCCCATCTCTATATAGCTTCTTAACTTTATTTGAAATCTCTCCTGCCTCTCCCGATAGTCCTAACGTTAAATACATAACTTCGTTTAGGTTACCAGAACCAGCTTCCGGATAAATTGCAGTAGTTTTAGTAAAGTTATTATATTCTTTGAGGTTCATAAATTAATTCTCTCGTTGATTGTAAAAATATCGTATTATCGCTAAAATAAATACCAAAAAGATAAATAATTCCATATCATTTATCTTTATATAAACAAATAAATATAAATCCTGCTACTATTAATACACCTAGTACTGCGATAATATCCATGTAATTTTCATTAAGTAAAGGATCTAACGTATATAAATACGTATGATAAAAATCCTCTATATAATTAACGTAAGGTGCTTGTGTCATGCTATTGTGTAGTCTCGAAGATCCATTGTGGTGATTTCTTTGTTTAAACGACCTGCGTAAGATAGTGCTCCTAATATTTCCGAGTCATCTTCCTCATCATATTTTCTAATAACAACAACAAGATCCGAATTTTGTATAATTTGTTTATTGCGATAGAAAAATAAATCAGTGTTGAAGGCTAACTTAGTGTTGACTAGATGCCATGGCTTGAATAATATGTATAGACATTTACCATAACGATCTTTATACTCATCTAGATAATCCTTGATAATAGCTTGTACTCCTTTTGCTCCTCCTAATAAAAATATACTGCCCTCCATATCTATATTTATATCTTCTAAGACAGCTCCTACATCAAACTCTGTAATATTCCGACTACCAAAAATACCTATTCTCATATTTTATACCTTTTTATTTAAGTTATTATTGCTTAAAGACACGTTTCATTCGTTGATATACTGCACGAGTACAATCAAAATTTAATGTAATAGTTCCTTTATTATCTTTTTTATAAGTTGTATTAGTAAAATCTAAATGTTTATTTACAAGTTTTCTAATCAGTTTTGCTTTCTTGTTTCTCATTTGCAGTCTCTATTCTTTTGTAACCATATTTAATTTTTTCGTACTTATTTTTATTGTTTAATATTTGTTTTGTTTTATTAATTACTTCTAATAAATCATCCAACCAATAGGAGGAGATGACTTGTTTTAGATGCCAGAACTCATCATCCTCCATATAAATACTTACAATTTGGTGGTGATCGTTTAGTCCTCGATTCGTTAAACGAAACATAAAAATCTCGCCCACTATATCTGTCTCTAGTAAATCATTAGACGAGATCATCTTAGTAAGTTTAACCATTGTTTTCAATATTCTCCATATATGTTACTAATTGTTTAAGTTCGGTAAGTGTGGAGTTATTCTTCAATGTATTTGCTCTCCATGATACTACTTGAACGTTGCCCGGAATATAACCTTTAGAGCTGTTTGTCCTATCTAAAGAAGGAGAATAAGGTGTACCATATTCTAAAGGTACGTTAAGTATGGGACAAATATCATTAAGTATAATATCTTGTTTAGTAATAGTATGTTCTATATTTTTAAGTCTTGCTCTAGCTTTGGACTTATGTAACAAGTTGCCTACGGTATTAGTACGCCTCCACTTATTATTTACGGTACGTCTACATTTTTTGCAATAGGAATCCGTCAAAGTATGTCTAGCAGAATTTTTGTGGTAGTCTGTAAAAGGTTTCCATTCTTTACAGTTACTACACATCCTCCCATCACTTTTGTTCATATTTTTTTACAATAACAAGTGCTTCTCGTATTCCTACATCAAATCCTTCCTCCCAATCGTCTACACTCAAAGAAAGATTTTTCTCCAATTCAGATATGATTTGTTGTAAAATTTTGTTTATGTTTGGTTGTTCGTTTATGTTATTTGTAGTCATAATTCACATACTCCTGAAGTGCAAGCTAGTTCACTGCTAGCCACAGTGTAATCTTCTTTTTCATAATCGGATAAGGTACTCCAATCTATATTAGAAGGGGATTTCCTTAACCATATTTCATATTCTTCCTTAGTAATTTGCTGATAAGGTGCCTGCTCATATACATGTTCAGAATATGGTAAGAATGTCAATCCTCCTGTAATATCATCCCAGTTTTCATATACCCAAGAGCCTACGGTTAGCCATTCGTCCGGCTTTACATATACTGTAATAGATACTGAATGCTCTGTCCAATTGTTGGAATATTGTTCATACAACTCTAATTGGTCAAGGGCGGATACCTCATCGGCAAGTATTGCTCCCTCAGGTGATTTAATTGGAAAATAAAATACATATGATTGATCTTTATTAGTTACGTCGTCCTCATGATATATCCCGGAATTAACCATAAATTTAGATAATGGATCTTTTTTATCAGCACGGACAGTACGTAAATAATATTTACTAAATCTGGGATGTATGCCGGAGGAACTATTAACTAGTTGTGACACGGTTCCGCTGGGCTTGCAGGTTGTGATTGCAGTAGATTGATTAATACCTAATCGATTCACCCATCTTTTATTTGTTTCTATTGCTTGTCCTTTCAGTAAAGGTAAAATAGTTGTAGTTACATTAGTAATAGATTCTTCTCCGTCTCCTTCTACAAAAATAGAATTGTTACTCATTGATTTGTTATCCATAATACCAGTTAACGATACTCCTAATAACCGTTCTTCTTCACATTTTTGTTTCCATATAGGACGTAAATATACAAAATCAGTTAAGGTTGATTGTAATGTACCAAATATTGTAGCGTAATATACCTTACGTTGTAATGTTTCATATGTATCATTTTCTCTTATAATTACTTCACTTAAATTGCATACTTGATTTGATTGTAATAATATTTCACCGCAAGGATTTACACCAACCTCATACACTTTTCTACGAGGTAGTTTTTCTAACTTCTTCTTAGCAGAATATCTATTAAATATACCACGCTCACCACTACCAGATTTCATTAACGATAACCATTCTTCCATAAAAATAGTTATATCTGGTTTTTCAGTATAACATACCGAATTATTTGATAATGCTCGTTGCCCTTCCTCTCTCCACCATTCTCCTGATTTAGCTTCTCTCATTCGTATATCGGATAGATTAGAAAGTGATATAAGAGCAGAACGACGTACAGACCCCACCACAACAACTTGAGCAATCTTACAACATATATCATGTACTTCTAGCGAGTTTAATTTTCTTCCATTTGCTTTTATAAATAATTCTTTTACAAATCTGAATAACTGATGTAGTGGGTCTGGTCCAGAGGCACGACCACCAAATGTTTTAAGGATGGCACCTGCGGGGCGAATCTTATGTAAGTTCCATCTGATCTCGAAATTACCGTTGTACAATTCCGTGATAAGGATTCTGAGTCCTGATGCCCACCCATATTTCGAGTCTTCGACAATAATCTCATTTTTGCTTCTACTGATGTGTGACAAGTCATCTTTTACTACTCCTGGATAGTTATGATTAGTTCGTCTACAGATATGTCTAGATAATACTTTACCAATAGTAGGTAAATTATTTATATATTGTCGTTCTACTGAAAATCCTGCTCCTGTACCGCAAGTTAAAATATACAGTAACTCATCGAAGTCTACAGGAGACTTCATAGCAATCGTTACTTTTTCATCTAAATCTTGATGAGTTAATTCATATTCTTTTCCCTTTCCTTCAATTGCTAAATATGAACAATTGTATCCTGCCATATTATCAACGTCAAGAGCACGACCGGCAGTCATCAAAGATCTCATAGAAGGCATAACTTCAAGATTATGTATAACCTCAAAAAATTCTAATGCCTCCATAAAAGTAATCATTTCCTTGTCATACCAATATCTACACCATCTCCATACAGTTTCTTCCCAAGTCTCTCTACGTTCCTTCTCGTAATTCCATCGTGAGTATTTAGATAAATGTATATATTTTTGATAATCTGTTTCTAATGGTGATTTATTATTCAATAGGTTTCCTAATCAGTAATTATTGTTTATTTAATTCTTCCAATTTATCAGATAATTCTCTTAACATTGCTTCTGAGTAAATAACAAATACTTTTTCATTAGCTGAAAAAAAGTATTTATCTATAACTTTATGTATCTCTCCTAAAAAATTATAACAATTGTATACTTCATAAATTGTTTTATTGTTTCCTGTAACTTGTTTTTTATATTCTAACATATTTTCGCACTCGTCAAAGTAATAGTCTGCCATAGTCAAATTATTTTTTATTTAAAATAACTATCCCGTGAATTATCCATTGCCTTCACTACGATAGTTTGCAGCTCTTCCAACCTGTCATATAGACAAATTAGTTCACTTCTTGGTATTGGTTTTCCTAATTTCTTAAAAAGTTTTATTACGATAGGTAGATTAGTTAAGGAGTCCATAATTCCTATTTTATAGTGGAAACAATAAGTCTCATCTCTACCTAATTGTCTATGACGAGATAACTTGAGTGAATCTATGGATGCTGCTATATCATCCGTAATATCTTTAGCAAGTATCTCTATTGAGTACGTGAATTCAATATCTCTATTCATTTAATGCACCATCTTTGCGTTATTGGGTAACTCATCATAATATTTACTTTTATAAAAATCATGAAAATTATGTTCTTTAAATAAAACAATTAAATCAAATATAAATTCCCATGATTTTGTAAATATACCTTGTTTTTTTAGATTATATATAACGTTATCAAAATCATATATTGTTACTGTTTCGTTAGGTATATTATATATTGTGTTCATTTTCAAATTCCTGTATACGAGAAGCAATACCTCCAAATTCTTCGTCAGACATTATTTATTTTCCTTTTTTAATTTCTTCATATGTTTGATTAGATTTTTTAATTCGGATATACTCCAATCCTCGCTATCAGATCCGCTGTAAAATACTACTTTATTTTTATTAGGTATAAAATTTATACTGCCTAGCCAAACGTTACCGCCCATATTACCTATATATTTATATACATGGTGTTGGTAATCTGTATACATATCCGGTTCATAAGTTAATGACATTTTATTGTACCAAGTCTATGCTAGAGTGTAACTGTGTATGAGCATCTTTTAATTTCGATACCGCCTCATCTAGAAGTTCTGCGGCTAGGTACAACTTTTGAATGGTGTGCAGGTCGGTACCGGCTTCGTATCGTATATCTTCAGATACGTCTCTTGTGTCTCCAAGTATTGTGTTCAGTCTGTAAGTAGAATCCTCTACTTCAAATTGCTCAGTCATATCAACCAGCCTCCTCAATATCAACCACATTTTGTTCTTTAACAATACCTTCCAGTAACTTAAATGTATAAGTTTTATCTTTAAAAATTACTAGATTTAGTGGATCATCGAATCGTAAACATACTCCTTCTTTTACATGACGATCATCTATTGGATCAACAATATCACTATTTATCATATCAAGAAAATCTTGATTAATATCATATAATTTATACTTATGTGGGATTTCTACCACGTGTTCTACTCCCATATCCTTGCATCGTTGTTTGAGTTGATCCCATGTACGATCAATAATTATACCATTAGGATACTCCATCGCTATTCTATAAACGAATATTTTAAACTCTCCAGGTTCACACCCATAAGAATAATCAAACTTATCGCCAAATAAATTCTTTAATTGTTTTTTAATCTTTTTATCTTTAATATGAGTGGTTGTATGAGAAAATAACGAACTACCATTGGGCTGATAGCCCACGATTTCATAGTAAACTACTTCATTATCAAATAACTTACCGATGAAGGGCTTGGCTGCTTTTGTACGAATCTCGTTATTATACCAAGCATCCTCCGCGTCTCCAAGATACATTACGTTTCTAGATCCAATAATATACCTATATTCATTCGTTTCAATATTAACTCCTAATCCTTTAAGTAATCTTTTATACCAAGGTAATACTTTCGGTACTAATACGTTTCCGGTCCTTGCGCTAGTTCCATGTAGTTTCCAGGTTAAAATTGCTGGAATACCATCAGCAATTAATTTATTAATATGTTTCCAATTAAGTTTTACTTGTTCGGTATCAAAATGTTTTCTAAAGTTTGGTAATTGTTTATTACTTAACTTTTTATTGAGTCCTGCCCTTTGTCTCACACGTTCCGTTTCTGGATTAATGTACTTTTTGCATATTTCTTTAGTTCCCACAACACCGAGAGTATTTCCTTCTTCTAAATAGTAATCAATAGGCGAGAGTACATCATATAGTGTTTCCAAAGGTGCCCAAAATCCTTCTGACTTCTGCCCTCTGAAAGTTTGTGTACGTACTCTTAGATTCTTTTCAAAATATTCAAGTAAATCCATATTTTTTTCTGCATAATCCTTTCCTATAACTGTATCTTCCGGGAAATAGACACCGATGTCGCCGGTTTTTACTTCCATACCTACAATTACTTGAAAGCCCGATACTATCCCTAACTGAACTCTATCTGCATTAGGATGACGAAACACACGGATTGGTGCAATCAATGCTTTGTGATGATCAATCATAATTATTACTCAAAGGTTTGTGTTATATGTATAAACGGAGGTATTATATTTGGTAGAGAATTATTCATATTATATTCTTATTTAAAAATTGAAATATATAATTACTCTTTGATTTGATATGGAGTTAAATATGTATCAAATAAATAACGTACAACATGATATAGTTCTGTGGCACCTTCACCGGTGAAGTATATAGTTGAATCTTTGTCTTTAATTGTGATAGTGATTTTCTTCATCTGTCCAGTAGTAGTATCTGACTTTTGTATAGTTTCTATATTGAATGTAGACATAATTACTAATATAAATCTAGTAGGGTTTAAAGAAGTTATTTAATTTATCACAAACAACTTGCTTATTTTTACCAGATATACGTATCATTACATTTTCATTAGGAGGAATAATAGTTAAATAATCATTAGGACAATCAGTTACATTTTCATATTCTATATATTCTCTATATACATATGAATTTCCCGAATCCAAAACCATATCTTCGTATTCTTGAATATCATAGTCTTTCATAACTCATTTACCATTTGTTTTAGATAATGTGTTCTTGCAAATTGTAAATCTTCTTTAACTTTTTCTCTAACTTGGATATGAAGATATACCATTAAGGTATCATAAGATACTATAACGTCTGTTGGAAGTAAGTTAAATCGGACAGTACTGGGATTTGTAGGAGTTTTAAGTATTTTCTGACGATGCTTATCTATATGCTCAGATGGGTATGTTTTGTCTAATACTGACCTAATCGCTTGCTTCCCCAAAGCAACTATTAGGTGTGGTTTTATAAACTCCATTTCTCTGAACAAAAATTCTTTGCACTCAAATATTTCTTTTGGTAACGGACCTTTTTTCCTTGTTGCATGACATTTATTTGCAAATGTTGTGTACGTTAATGCTGTATCGAATCCTACTTCTTTGAGTAGTTCAACAAATTTTTTACTTGAATCACCTTCATAAAGACTACCTGCTATGTCTTCTTCCTCAGTAGGATGACTACGAACAAACATAATATGTGAATTTGGCGATCCTTCTCCATAAACTATATTCGTGCGATTTTTTGATAGATCACATGCTGTACAATTTTCTAAAACTGAATGTATAATCATAAAAACATACTCCATTGGTTAGCCATAGCTTTTGTGATCCCTGGAAATGTTTTGCTTCGTTTGGCAGACCTATGTTTAGAGCCTACTAAAGCTTCAGTAAAGTATACAGGGTTTCCCTTTTTGCTGATCCAATGTATTTTTGGGGTAACTACGTTAGTTTTGTTTAGTAATGGTAAATTTTTTAACCATAAACAAGTTCTTTTTTGTTCCGTATCTCCAAAATAGTAGGGTTGTACGATTTGGTCTGGTTTCCTAAAAGAAGTATTCATATATCCAACGGGATTTTCTACGCATATTCTTTTTATATTTGAATTCATTAAGCTCATAAAAAAA
>Ga0316193_10000205_pt1 | contig 33936 bp, 23 predicted proteins | sample MerIslsedime2_MG_FD_207735 | JGI IMG/M metagenome (GOLD analysis project Ga0316193, IMG submission 207735) | Coastal sediment microbial communities from Maine, United States - Merrow Island sediment 2 | ecosystem: Environmental > Aquatic > Marine > Coastal > Sediment | place: USA: Maine... | reverse complement strand
GCAAGGCGAGGCGGTCAATGCCGCCTCGACAGCACGGCGCAGCACGGCTACCACGGCACTTGCTCCTATCCAGACGCTCGATGGCTTCGGCCAGCTCGTGCCTCCGCCGGTCCGCACCGCCACGATCGCCCCTGACCAGTTCGAAAAAACGACCGCAGGACCCGATCACCCGCCAGGCTATTACGGTCCTTCCGGCAAGGCCCGTGCGCTGAACATCGTCAAGACAGACACCAAGCTTGTGCCGCTGGCGGACGTCGAGGGCGCCAGCGCCGTTAGCTTCTACACATTGAAGAAACCATTTGCGTTGGAGCCGTGGCTTTACCTTGCAGCACTCGCCTTGTTCGCTTTGGACATTTTGGCCGTGCTGGCCTTGAGTGCAGGAATCGGCTTCCGGCGCAGTCACGCCGCAGCCGCAGCCATCGCCATCGCCATTGGACTCACCGCGTTGTCCTCGCCTGAGCGAGCTATCGCCGCTGACGGGGATGAGATGACCGCGACAGCTGGGAGCGCCGCCGAAGATTTCGGATTGCGAGCGTCCCTTAAGACACGTCTGGCCTATGTCATCACGGGCGATGCGGAGATTGACCGCACCAGTGAGGAAGGCTTGTGGGGGCTAAGCAAGATCCTGGGCGCCCGCACGGCGTTGGAGCCCGGCGCACCCATGGGCGTTGACATCGAGACCGACGATTTGTCGTTTTTCCCGTTGCTCTATTGGCCTGTACTTGAAGACACAGAACCTCTATCGGACAAGACGCTTGCCAAAATCGACGCCTATATGAAGCAAGGCGGCATGATCGTGTTCGACACACGCGATCAGGAACGCGTCTCCTATGGTGGGCGTCAAGGCAAGGCCTTGAACCGTCTCATTGGGCGGCTTGATATTCCAGCGCTGGAGCCCGTGCCAGGAAACCACGTGCTGACACGCTCCTTCTATCTGATGAACAGCTTCCCCGGACGCTGGGACGGTGGCTCCCTCTGGGTGGAAGCCGAACCCTCGGACGAAGCGGAACGCAACGAGCGCGCACGCCGCACCGACGGCGTCAGCTCCGTCGTCATCACATCCAACGACTTCGCCAGCGCTTGGGCGCTTGACGAGTCCAACCGGCCGCTCTTCCCCGTCGTGCCGGGCGGCGAGGTGCAACGGGAAATGGCCTTCCGCGCTGGCGTGAATTTGGTGATGTATGCGCTCACCGGAAATTACAAGGCAGATCAGGTGCACGTGCCTGCCCTCCTCGAACGGTTGGGACAGTAAGCCATGAATAATTGGTCCCTGACTTTCATCCCGTTCGTACCGTGGCACGTCCTTTGGGCGGTGACCGGCATTGGCTTGATCCTGTTGGCGCTCCTTTTCTGGCGCGCCCGGCGCGGCGCAGTGATGCGGCTTCTCGCCTTTGCTGCTCTGATTTTGGCGCTCGCAAATCCCCATTTGAAGCGCGAGGACCGCGAACCGCTGAATGACATCGTCACTGTCGTGGTGGACGACAGTCAAAGTCAGACCCTTGCCGGCCGTACGAAGCGAACCGAGGAAGTCCGCAAGGCGCTTGAGCAGCGTCTCAAGGAAGTGCCGAAACTCGATATCCGGACTGTCCGTTCCAACTCATCCTCTGCCGACAATGAACGTGACGGCACGATGCTGTTTACCGATCTCGGCCAGGCTCTTGCCGACGTGCCCCCAGACCGGTTGGCGGGCGTAGTCATGATAACCGATGGTCAAGTGCACGACATTCCGGAGACAGCCACAGCGCTTGGGTTTGACGCACCGATCCACGCACTGCTTACCGGCAGCCGGGATGAGTTTGATCGCAGGCTCGAAGTCACAACCGCTCCCAGGTTCGGCATTGTCGGCAGTGAACAGACAATTGAAGTCAAGGTAAGCGAATCCAACCCTGGCGGCAACGACATCGCCACACTGACAATTACGCATCAGGGCAAGCAGCCGGTCACGAAGACAGTCCGGGTCGGGGACCCAGTGGAGATCCCAGTCGAGATCGATCATGCCGGCCCCAACATTGTCGAAATCGCGGTGAACGAGGCGCCCAACGAACTCACGAAGATCAACAACCGGACACTTCTGACTGTGGAAGGCGTGCGCGAAAACTTGCGCGTCTTGCTCGTCTCGGGCGAACCTCATGCGGGCGAGCGCACCTGGCGGAACATGCTGAAGTCCGATGCGTCCGTGGACCTCGTACATTTCACTATTCTGCGTCCGCCCGAGAAGCAGGACGGCACGCCGATCAATCAGCTATCGCTGATCGCCTTTCCCACGCGTGAACTGTTTCAGGAAAAGCTCGACGAGTTCGACCTCATCATCTTCGACCGCTATCAGCGGCGGGGCGTGCTGCCCCTGCTCTATCTTGAGAACGTTGCGCGCTATGTTGAACGGGGCGGCGCCGTGCTGGTGTCTTCCGGCGACGACTATGCGTCGGCGCGAAGTCTTTATCGGACCCCGCTTGGTGACATTCTCCCCGCAGCTCCGTCGGGCCGCGTCATAGAGAAGCCTTACCAGCCCGCGCTCTCCGAATTCGGCACGAAGCATCCGGTCACCAACGATTTGCCTGGTGCACAAGGAGGCGGCGCGGACGGCAAAGACCCGACCTGGGGCCGCTGGTTCCGGATCGTGGATGTCAGCCCACGTGAGGGCGAGGTGCTGATGAAGGGCGCCGATGGGAAACCACTGCTTGTGATTGGCGAACGCGGCAAAGGCCGCGTAGCGGTGCTGCTCTCCGACCATGCCTGGCTCTGGGCGCGCGGCTATGATGGGGGCGGCCCCTATTCGGATCTGCTAAGGCGTCTTGCGCACTGGCTGATGAAGGAGCCGGAGCTCGAGCAGGAAACCCTGAAAGCAACAAGCAAAGGGCAGACGCTCATTGTCGAGCGCCACTCCATCGAGGACGAGGTGGCGCCGGTCATTGTGACCGCGCCTTCGGGCGAGGAGATGACCGTCACCCTCGAACGGGGCGAGCGCGGGATGTGGCGCAAGGCGTTGCAAGTCGACGAACAGGGCGTTTATCGTGTGGCTTCGGGCGAACTTGCCGGGCTCGCGACCGTAGGCAAAGCCACTACACGCGAATTTGCCGCCGTCACGGCGTCCGACGAACCGCTTGCCCCGATTCTCGATGAGACCGGTGGCGGTGCCTTTTGGCTCGGCCGTGCGGAAGGTGAAGGCGCCAGCGTTCCCCGGCTCGCCATGATCCGTAGTGGCCGTGTCATGCATGGCGGCGACTGGCTCGGCCTGCACAAGCGGGACGCCTACCACGTCAAGGGTGTACGCCTGTTCCCGCTCTTCAGCGGCTTCTTGGCCCTCGCCCTACTGCTCAGCCTGCTCGCCATGGCCTGGTACCGGGAAGGCCGCTAGGGCCCGAAAGGCTGTATCGCTAGGCCGCACACGCTACGATTTGCCCGGCGACAACATGGCGTAGCGCCCCGTCGCGCAGTTCCACGGCCAAGAGACGCGCTGGATCAACCGGGCCCGGTAAAACGATCTTACCCGGCGCCGATGGCGTGAACCCGAAACGACCATAATAGGACATGTCTCCAATAAGGAGCACGAAGCCGAATCCCGCATCGCGGGCACGGGCCAATCCGTCTTGCACGAGCGCGCGCCCGCAGCCCTTTCCCGCTAGCGCCGGGTCGACCACAAGCGGCCCAAGCAAAAGCCCGCCGCCGTCGTCCCCAACCCGAATAGCGGTGAAACGAACCCCACCTACAAGCCGCCCGTCATGCCATGCGGTCAGGCTGAGCCCCGGCACTGCTGCAACGCCCTCGCGCACGCGATAGGCACTCCGGGCGAAGCGGCCGGGCCCAAATGCCTTGGCAGACAACGAATGAAGCACCGAAATATCAGCGTCAGCTTCAGGGCGGATATCGAAAATCGTCATGGCACTCGCACCAAAAAAAGAGGGTGACGGGAAGGACCCCACCGTATGCCAAACGCGACTGTCTTTGGACGTGAGATAAGGATGGCGGCGGCGAGGGTCAGGCAGTCCGCGTAAAGCGGGCGCGTGGTCGTCGTCGCTGATGCGCAATTATGACGATGCTCGTCCGGATCATGGCCGCTGCCATATCACGGACGCCGCCTCCAGGTCCAACGCGCTGTGGGAGTCTGAACATTCGGCCACGTTTACGAAACCGCTCGAGTTTAATATGTGTTATCGCCTCACATCACAGTGCTGGATCGGCTGAATTTCGTTTCCGGCGTTCACAGAGTATGGTCATAGGCCCTTGCGGGTCAAACGGGGACATTCATGGCGGACAAGGCGAAACTACTCGTTCTTTATCACTCGGCTTATGGGCATACCGAGACCCTGGCCTATGCCATGGCCCACGGCGTGCGCGCGGTGGAAGATATCCGGGTTGCGGTAAAACGCGTTCCCGAGCTGATGCCTGACGAGGTGATGGAATCTGCGGGCATGAAGGTCGAGCAGCCCGCACCGGTCGCAGAACCTGGGGAACTTGCCGAGTATGACGGCATCATCCTTGGCACCCCGACGCGCTTCGGCAACATGTCCTCTCAGATGCGCTATTTCCTCGATCAGACCGGCCCCCTCTGGGCAGCCGGTGCACTGATCGGCAAAGTAGGCAGCGTCTTCACCTCGACTTCGACGGGCGGAGGGAACGAAACAACCATCGTCACCGTGCATCACACCATGATGCATCACGGCATGGTCATTGTCGGTCTGCCTTTTTCGGCGCCAGACCTTCCCGACATCAGCGAAGTGAAAGGCGGATCACCCTACGGCGCGGGCACAATCTCCGGGCCAGATGGCTCGCGCACCCCCTCCCAAAAAGAACTGAACTTGGCGAGTTTCCAGGGCCACCATGTCGCGAAGATCACCAAGAAGCTGATGACGGGCGACGAATAACCGGCCCCACCGGCTAGCTCGACCACTTGGCGCTGAGCGGCGCCCCGCCGAAAATCTCCGCAAGTCGCCAGCGCGTGCCCGGATCGATCTGATCAGGCAGATCGCTTATGGCGAACATGCCGGTCTCGGCGATCTCGCTGACTTGCCGGTACGCCCCCTCCCTGGTCCAATGCCGCACCACATACAGAGCGATATGGTCACCCGGAAAGTTGGCGTTGTTGGAGAACACACCATGGAGCACCGGTGGGCTGGTGAGACTCACGCCGACTTCTTCTTCCAGTTCGCGCGCAAGCGCTTCCTCCAACCTCTCGCCCCACTCCACTCCGCCGCCCGGAAAGAACCAGCCTGGCCTGTAGCTGTGGCGCACGAGCAGGATACGGCCATCGGCATCGATCACCGCACCTTGAGAGCCAAGCGTCATCCCCCGGCGCAAGCGCATCATGGGCCGCAAGAGTCTGCTCACAAAGCGCGAAAGGCGCACACTTCGTGGTCCATTGGCGCCCAAACGGACAATCCCCCGCGTTCGTCATGCTGAAACGATGATCGCACCATGAGGCCAGCGGCGAGCCCTTGTCCAGAACTGGCCGGGCCTTGCGAGGCAGGTCTTGTCGGCCGTGCTTGGCGGGCGCGGCTTTTTGCAATAGGCAAGGCAAGCTCTTGGAGTCCGCTCGTCCTGTTGCCCCTAGCGAAACGCAAGTCCCAGATCTGTGTTCACCCTCGCCCATCTGTCCGATATTCACTTGAGCCCGATGCCTCGCGTGAAGAGCCGGCACCTCTTTTCGAAGCGCATCCTTGGCTATGTGAACTGGCACCGGGGACGGAAATTCGTGCACCGGCGCGAGATTCTCGACCTTCTCACCCGCGATTTGATTGACCGGAGCCCAGACCACATCGCCGTGACGGGAGACTTGGTCAATCTGGGGCTCCCGGAGGAGTTTCCCCGCGCGGCGGAGTGGCTGCATCAGCTTGGCTCCCCTGACGATGTGACTGTCATTCCTGGAAATCACGACGCCTATGTGCGTCTGCATCCCGACAAGGGCATCGGCTATTGGCAGCCCTATATGGAGGCAAATGCGGACGGCCTAGCCCTTGGCGGGGCGCCCGTGGGAGGCTTTCCCTTCGTGCGCCGGTTTGACGATATGGCCATCGTCGCCCTGTCGTCGGCAGTGCCAACGGCGCCCTTCGTTGCTGCGGGCCGGCTTGGCGCGGCACAACGCGCGAATCTTGCAACCATTCTGGAGCGGCTTGGGCGCGAGGGTCTCTTCCGCGTCGTGTTGATCCACCACCCGCCACTCCCCGGTCAGGCCGACTGGCGGCGCGGATTGAGAGATGCGCAAGCGGTACAAAGCATCCTGCAAAAGCATGGCGCCGAGCTTGTGCTTCATGGCCACAACCACGAACAGAGCGTGCGGACATGTGAAACGGTGAGCGGACCGGCGATCGTGGTCGGCGTCCCCTCCGCATCCGAAGCGCTCAAAGGCGAAGCCCCAGCCGCGCGCTACAACGAATATGGCATTGAGCGCGCCGGCAATGGATGGCGCATCGAGATGACCGGCCGCGCCGCCGCCAATAGCGATCACGTCTGGGAATGCGAACGGCGCGTACTCAAAGCGAAGTGATGCAAAGACAAGGACGCGATCCGCTTCATTGTCTTACTGCAGCGTGTTGGATTCGAAATAAACGATAGGGCGTTCTTCGGGCCCGCGCCTCAGGTCGCACTCAACCAAACTGCCGCGAACAACCCAGCCACCCCCGTCAGCAGACCGACGATGAACGCCGACAACACTAAGCGCGTGCCAGGCCTCGCGCTCTCATTTTCTGGCACGAACCTCTGACGGGTCGCCTCGTTAACAAGGGCCGCCTCCATCCGCTCCCGGCGCACGATCTCATGGGCGATATAGGTCGTGATGCGGTCGGCAACATCGGTCACGTTGTTCGCGCTGAAGAGCGTCCGGCGGCCGTTCTCACTATTGCGAATGAACAGATAGGCGCCCGTATTGTCGTCGACCGCCGCATAGGTGAACAGATCCACCCAAAGCCGTGCAGGCCGGCTCGGCACCAATGTCAGATTGAAGCGGTCGTCATGGGTGGGAATGTCCGCAAAAACAGCCTCAAGCTCGGCCTTTAGCAGCTCTAGCCTGGCGATTTCGCCATCACGGTAATCGGCGGTAAGATCAAGGCGCTCGGCCTCGTCCAGCCGGGCCTTGCGAATGGCCTCTCGCAATGAGTGGCTCGCCGCCGGGCGTGCGATACCTTTGACGCTCTCCTCCATCCGCGACACGTCCCCACCATTACCTTCTAACAGTTCAGCATACCTCGCCAATGGCTCGGAATGCGACCGAAATTCTAGATTGGAGATGTGGGGAAATCCGCCATTTTGTATCTCGCCACCGCAGCGATCACCCGTTTTGAGAGCGGTCAAGAACACACTCTCGGAGCTAGCTTCATCCTCGGCGACCCAAGGCGCGGGCGGGCGCTTCGGGCGTTTCCCCCACGGCCGAGACGGCGGTTTGGCAGAAGCCCTACTGGTTAGCGAGGACAACGGAAGCTCGTGCATCATCGAACCACTTGTCTATAGCGGCATCGACACTGCTCTCTAGCCCCGATTGCCAAGCGACAATTGTAGCATCAAGCGCCTCTTCATTGGCAGCCACGAAACTGTCGCGGTTGATTGCCTCGCTGGCTTCATTGACGAAATAGTCAATGGCGATGCCGATCGCGGCCCCAACCGCCGCGCCGATCACCTGGCCGCCCACGGGCTCGACCACGGTGCCAACGGCTGCGCCTTGGAGCGCGGGACCAGCACGCGTGGCAAGTGACGTCGCAAGTCGCGTCGACATCTGCCCAAAGCTTCGCGCCGCAATGCCGTTGATCGCACGGCCAAGGGTCAGCGCACCGACTGTGCCGCCAGCCGCCGCCGCGCCGACACCCACCACGCCATCAAAAGCGCGGTCCTCCATCAGATAGGTGGGGGCCTTCCATTTCTGTGCGTCCCAGTCGAGCTTCACATTGGTCATGGAGGTCGTGGGCGGAATGTCCTCCATATTGCTCGTATGTTTGGCAAGGAAGAGCTGCAGCCGCATGTCGCCATTGGCGATTACACGCCGGTAGCTGTCATGGGCGTGGCGCACAGCCTGTTCCACACCCTTGGTAATGGTCTGGTCGCGCAATTCAGGTTTTAGCACTTGCTCTGTGTAGTTCTCTAAAAAGTAGTCCTCCACATCGGCCTCGATCGCCTCACCAAGGGACTCGTATTTGCCGGTCTCGAAGAAGCGTCCAACGGCAGAGGTCACCGTTTCCTGCAACACAATATAGGAGCGCTTCCAGGCAAAGAACCAGTCGGCATAAGACGAGATGGCCTCGTCCCGATCCTGGAAGGCGAGATCGAAGTTCCGCGCGATATCCTCCCGCGCTACCCGTTTGATGCGCGCCCGCTCCTCGTCCAGCATCAGGATCGTCTCGTTGACGAATTTGTCGGCCTCAGACTTCCCGACGATGACTTTGTGCATCTGGCCGTCAATGTCCTTGACGACAAGATCGACGGCATCGCGCGGCAACGTCCGGCTCGACGTAAAGATATCGAAAAGGCTCTTGTCCGGATGAACTGCCGCCGTGTGGTCGAGATGCCTGTAATAGCTACGATAGAATGTCGTGCCGAGCGAAAGCACCGCATAAGCGATGAGGATCAGCCCAATGGCCATGCCAATGGGCTTGAGGAACATGCCAAGCGGACCCGGCTTGAGCACTTTCTGTTTGACCGGCCTCGCACGGCGCCGCGTGTGGCGCGACACCCACGACTCGGTCTTTGCAGGCCGCGCCATGGATGCATCCTGCACGGAGGAAACATCGTCCAGGTCGTGCGCATCTCCGTCGACCGCTTCGACAAGAGCACTACTTTGCTGTGGCATGTCGTCCAGCATGTCCTTTGACACCTCAGAGCTAGCTTAAGAAAAATGCCCCCTGAACCCTCTCGCATACCTCTTTTTTTATATAGGGACCGCCGCCACCTGATTTAAGTCACGCCGCGCCCGCGCAAGCCTTGACGCCCCCAAACCTAGGACGCTTCTACGAGCCGAAAAAGCCAATCGAACAAGCCCTTTCGGTCCGTGCGATATTTCGCCAGCGTGTCGCCCTCGTCGATTTTCACGGAAATGCCGCCCAGCGCATTCACGGCAGCAAACGCGTGCTCGTCCGTAACATCGTCGCCGGCAAAAATGGGCATCCGCCCCTTGAACGGCGCCTCTTGAAGAAAGGCACGCACCGCCACGCCCTTGTCGACTCCTTTTGGCTTCAGCTCGAACACCATCTTGCCAGGAAGAATGACGAGGCCAGGGTTTTCGGCAACAACCCCGTCCACGGCGGCAGCGCATAAATCTCCAAGCTCCGGCCGCTGGCGATAGTGAAGGGCGACAGATGAACTCTTCCGCTCAAGAAGCAGGCCTGGATTGAAATCTGTGAGCACCTTGAGCGCCACAAAAGCTGCTTCAACCGCCTCGGCATTCCCCTCATCGATATGCATGGCACCCATAGCGTCGCGGCGGACGGAGCCATGCTCGGCGGCCATCGCCAGTCTCAGCGGGGAGAGAAAACTGTCCACAACCTCAAGCGGACGCCCGGTGACAACCGAGACCGCTCCGTCGAATCGCGTATTGAGCGTGCGCAAGATCTCCGCCACGCGCGGCTCGACTTTCACAAGTTCGGGACGCGGAGCAATATCCACAAGTGTCCCGTCGAAGTCGAAGAAAAAGGCGCTTTCGCGCGGCACGTCGGGCAGAAACTCAGTCATCTTCCCCAATTTTCGTTGGCAGGAACAGAAGCAAGCGAACAAAGCATTTCAAGACGAGATGCAATTGAAAGGATCTTTAGCGGCAGGCGCCTGCAAAGAATATTCTAATTGTTTGGAACCCATCGTGAGGATTTCGGTTTAAAATCGCGCGTCTCACCCGGAAATGCGACATTCATGGGGAAAGATCTCAAGGAAAAGTCTATTAATGAAGCGGACATGACGGCGTCATCCGCTATCAGTATGAAGCGAGCAGGAACGCCGACCAAGCGCGCCAACGATGCCCGTTTGCCATCGAATGCCACTGCGAGCAACGAAAACGAACCTGGATGCGAAGGCCCCAGATGACGAAAAAGACACGCCGGCTCGTGGTTGTCTCCAACCGTGTGGCGGATTTCAGCGCCAAGTTTCAGACGGGAGGCCTGGCCGTTGCCCTTGGGGATGCGTTGAAAGCGTCCAAAGGCGTCTGGTTCGGCTGGAGTGGAGACACGCGGCCCGATGCGCTTGAGGCGCCGCCTCATGTCAAAACCGTCTCGGGGCTGACAGTCGCCACCATTGACCTCACGGCTGCGGAGGCGGACGGGTACTACTTCGGCTATGCCAATCGCTGCCTATGGCCGGCGCTGCACTACCGGCTCGATCTTGCTCAGTGCAACGAGGAACACAACGAAACCTATTTCCAGGTCAATGCCCGCTTTGCGGACGCGCTGATGCCTCTGATCGAGCCCGACGATTTGATCTGGGTCCACGATTATCACCTGATCCCTCTGGCGGAGGCGTTACGCGGCCGCGGCTGTACAGCGCGCATCGGCTTTTTTCTCCACACGCCCTTCCCCTCGCCGGAGATCTTCGCAGCAATCCCCGGCCAAAAGCGCCTCGGCAACGCGCTGATGGTCTACGACGTGGTGGGGTTCCAGACGTCCTCCGACAGGGGTAATTTCCGCCGCTATGTCGCCGCCTCGCTCGATGGCGAACAGCTTCAAGGCGACCACATCACCGCTCAAGGCGAAACCACAATTGCGGCTGCCTTCCCCATCGGAATCGATGCGGACCATTTCCGCGAGCTCGCCGAGGCCGAGAGCGATAAGGGCCCCATTCTCCCCGCTAGCCCCGAGGACATCAAGACAATCATCGGCGTGGACCGCCTGGACTACACTAAGGGCCTGCCCGAGCGCCTACGCGCCTTCGAGGTTCTGCTAGAAGAGTATCCCGAGCATCGCGGCAAAGTGCGTCTGGTGCAGATCGCACCGCCAACGCGCGAGGGCCTGCCCCTCTATCAGGAGATCCGCGAAGATGTCGAACGGCTGGTCGGCCGCATCAATGGCCGGTTTGGGGATCTAAGCTGGCAGCCGGTGACCTATCTCCACCGGGGCGTGCCGCAGGACAAACTCACCCGGCTGTTCCGGCAAAGCGCTGTTGGGCTCGTGACACCCTTGCGCGACGGCATGAACCTGGTCGCCAAGGAATATATCGCCGCCCAGGCACCTCAAGACCCTGGCGTCCTGGTTCTGTCGCGCTTCGCCGGCGCTGCCGAGCAACTGCGCGAGGCGCTGCTAATCAATCCGCACGACATCAATGAAATGGCGCGAGCCCTCGACCGCGCTCTGACCATGCCACGCCAGGAGCGCTGGGCGCGGCACAACCGCCTATGGCAGCGGATCGAAACCTATGACGTGTTCAACTGGCGCGACAGTTTCATCCAGTCTTTCGCCGAATCCGATACGGATCCGGTCAATCTGTTCCCAAAAAAGGCAGGCGCTGCCTAGGATTGCCGCAGTTTGGCCCCGGCGCCAGACCAAAACCCGGCATTGAGATGGGAGGGACCGTGAGCGCGGCCCCATTGCCTCTAGTCGCGCGGCACGAAGCCCCTTACGTTTCGCCGAAGGTCTGCCTATTAAGGCACTCACCCGACCCCTCAATCGCCAACCTTCATCGCATCGCGCAACACCCATGATCGATCGCAACGACCGGCACTGGTACAAGAACGCCGTCATCTACGAACTGCACATCAAGGCGTTCTTCGATTCCAACAATGATGGTATCGGCGATTTCGCGGGCCTCGTAAAGAAACTCGACTATCTTCAAGACCTTGGCGTCACCGCTGTTTGGCTCTTGCCGTTTTATCCCTCGCCCCTGCGCGACGACGGCTACGACATCGCCGACTATACCTCGATCAACCCGACTTACGGCACGATGCGTGACTTCCGCCAATTCGTGGCGGCGGCGCATGATCGCGGCATCCGCGTCATCACCGAACTGGTGGTGAACCACACCTCCGACCAGCACCCCTGGTTTCAGCGTGCCCGCAAAGCCAAACCCGGATCGGTATGGCGCGACTACTATGTCTGGAGCGATACGGACCAAAAGTTCCCCGGAACACGCATCATCTTTCTCGACACCGAGACGTCGAACTGGACCTGGGACCCCGAGGCGAAGGCCTATTTCTGGCACCGCTTCTATTCACACCAGCCGGACCTCAATTACGACAACCCGCGCGTCTTGTCGGACATCTTGCGTGTCTTACGCTTCTGGCTCGACATGGGCGTCGACGGTCTGCGCCTCGACGCCGTGCCTTACCTCATCGAACGTGACGGCACCAATAACGAGAACCTGCCCGAGACCCACGAACTCCTGAAGCGCTTCAGGGCCGAGATCGACGAGCGTTATCCCGACCGCATGCTGCTGGCGGAGGCCAATCAATGGCCCGAGGACACACGCCCCTATTTCGGCGATGGGGACGAATGCCACATGGCCTTCCACTTCCCGCTCATGCCGCGCATCTTCATGGGACTGGCGCGCGAAGACCGCTATCCGATCACCGATATTATCAGCCAGACACCGCCAATCCCCGATGATTGCCAATGGGCGATCTTTTTGCGCAACCACGACGAGTTGACGCTGGAGATGGTGACCGATTCTGAGCGTGACTATTTGTGGCAAACCTACGCCGCGGACCAGAGGGCGCGCCACAATCTCGGCATTCGCAGACGGCTGGGGCCCCTTCTCGACAACGACAGGCGCAAGATCGAATTGCTGGCCGGTCTTCTTTTGTCGATGCCCGGCACGCCCGTCTTGTATTACGGCGACGAGCTTGGCATGGGCGACAACTTTTACCTTGGCGACCGCGACGGAGTACGCACGCCCATGCAGTGGTCGGCGGACCGGAACGGCGGCTTCTCGCGCGCTGATCCCCAGCAGCTATTCCTGCCGCCAATCATGGATCCAATCTACGGTTATGAGACCGTGAACGTTGAAGCGCAGCAAAAGCACGCGAGCTCCCTGTTTAACTGGACCAAACGCATGATCGCCGTGCGCCAGACCCACAATGCCTTCGGCAATGGCGATATGACTTTCCTGCGCCCGGTGAACCGGAAGGTCCTCGCCTATCTACGTGAGCACGAAGGCCAGGTGATTCTATGCGTGTTCAACTTGTCGCGCTCCGCGCAAGCCGTGGAGCTAGATCTATCGGCCGAGCATGGCAAAGTCCCCGTCGAGCTGACCGGCGCATCGCCCTTTCCGCCTATCGGAGCACTGCCCTACCTGCTCACCCTTCCTGCCTATGGCTTTTACTGGTTCATGCTCGCTGACCCGGCACAGGTTCCCTCCTTGCCGGAGCAGGAACCAGAGTCCCTGCCCGAGCTTGAGACCCTCGTTCTCGGTGACGGGTGGATGGTCGTGGAGAGCCAGCGCCGCGATGCCTCACGCGTCCACCGTATCGTCCATGAGATGCTGCCGACCTATATCGCGCGGCAACGATGGTTCAGCCCAAAGGACGCCAAAATCGCCTCCGCCAAGCCGGAACGGATGGGCGAAATTCCGCAAGACGGCGGCAAGAGCTTCCTGCTTCTGTCAGGCAATGTGGATCTGGAAGACGGCTCGTCACAGCGCTATTTCCTCCCGGTTGAGCTGGCTTGGGGTGAGGAAGATCTGCGCACCGACAGTCCTCTTCTCCCATATCTGTTGGCGAAGATCAGGCGTGGCTCAAAATCGGGAATCGCCTTCGATGCCGCCCATGGCGATACCTTCCCTCGAGCGCTGCTCGACGCCATGCGCACCCATACAACCCTGCCAGCCGTTGGCGGTACGTTCCGCTTCGATGCAACGGACAAACTCCGCACGCTCGACTTGTCCGAGCCCTTGGAAGTGCGCCGCGTGGCGACAGGCGAGCATTCTCACACCGTACGCACGCTCGGTGACCGGGTGAGCCTGAAAATGGCCCGCCGTCTACGCTCAGGCATTGATCCGGGCATTGAGATGGGCCGCTTGCTATCCAAATCCGGATTCGCCAACTGCCCCGCCTATCTTGGCGCCCTCGAACATGTGAACGAAGACGGGGTGCCGACGGCTCTGGCCATCGCGTTCGAGCATGTCCGCAACCAAGGCGACGGCTGGTCCGTCGTGGTCGATGCACTTGACCGTGAGTTGGAAGACGAAAGCCTGTCTGGCGACGCCAAGGGCCACGGTCTTCCCTATTCGCTCGCCTTGATCGAAACAATCGGACTGCGAACCGGCGAACTGCACCGCACGCTCGCAAGCGTAGACGAGAACGACCCAGACTTCGCACCGGAACCCATCACGAGCGATGATCTCGAAGAGTGGCGGAAGAGAGCAACCGCACGGGCGGAGCAGGCCATCGCCTCCCTTAGGAGCATGCCTGGCGCAGTCGATACAGAAACCCATGCGCTTGCCGAGAAACTTCTCTCTTTGCGCGAGGCTATGCTGAAACGCATCGACACACTGGTGCCAACTTTCACGCGCGGCAACAAGCTGCGGCTGCACAACGACTACCATCTCGCCAAGGTTCTCGTCTCGGCGAACGATGTCTATATCGTCGACTTCGAAGGCGAGCCGGACCGACCGGTGGACGAGCGCAGGCAGAAAGGGCCGCCCTCGCGCGATATAGCCACGATGTTGCGCTCTTTCGACTACGCGGCTCGTACGGCCGTCGACCGTCAACGGCAACGCGGCGCTAGCCATTTGGATAAAATTGAAACGCGCGGCCTGAATTGGCGCTCTCTCGCCGAACGGCGCTTCTTGCGCGCCTATGGCAGGGCCCGCGATGACTCGGCGAGCGGCTCGCATCTCGCCGGCGGCGAACTCTTACCGTTGTTCCTCGCCGACAAGCTGTTCGAGGAAATTCTTTATGAGAGCGTGAACCGTCCTCTGTTCTTGGCCACGCCTTTGCGCGCGGCCCTCGAACTGGTCGCCCCTCTAGACAACACACTCGAGGAGGACGAGGTGTGACCGCATCGTTGACGTGTTGGCGCGACAAGGACCTTGAACGATGTCGCTGAAGCTCGGGCCCGGCGATCCACACGTGCTCGGCGCGACCTTCGATGGCCGCGGCGTCAATTTCGCATTGTTCTCCGCCCATGCGACACGGGTTGATCTATGCCTATTTGACGAGAGCGGCAAAGAGACGGACCGCATCGCTCTGCCCGAATACACCGATGAAGTCTGGCACGTCTACTTTCCCGGCCTGGCGCCGGGACAACGCTATGGTTATCGCGTGCACGGGCCCTACGTGCCGCGCAACGGGCACCGCTTCAATCGCAACAAACTACTCCTCGACCCCTACGCCAAGGCCTATGCGGGTCAGCTGATTTGGGACGACGCTCTGTTCGGCTACCAGATCGGCGCCAAGCGTGCAGACTTCGTCAAAAGCAAGACGGACAGCGCGCCCTTCATGCCCAAATGCGTGGTCACCGGCGACACAGGTCTGCCTCTCAAGAATCGTCCGAACCGGCCTTGGCATGAGACCGTCATCTACGAAGCGCATGTGAAAGGCATGACGGCAACGCACCCCGACGTTAAGCCGCCCTTGCGCGGGACATTCGCCGGGCTTGCCCATCCCGCTGTGATCGAGCATCTCGTGAAGCTCGGCGTGACGGCCATCGAACTTCTGCCCATTCATGCCTTTGTCGATGACCGCCATCTCGTGGAGCACGGACTCAGTAATTATTGGGGCTACAACAGCGTCGGCTTTTTCGTGCCGGCACAACGCTATGTCTCACAGGGCGCGGGCATCGAGGAGTTCCGCACCACGGTGGACCGCCTCCATGGTGCTGGCATCGAGGTCCTGCTCGACGTGGTCTACAATCACACAGCCGAGGGCAACGAGCTTGGCCCGACGCTCTCTTTCCGAGGGATCGACAATGCGTCCTACTACAGGCTCGCCGAAAACAAGCGCCACTATCAAGACACGACTGGCTGCGGGAACACGGTGAATACCGGACACCCCCGCGTCCTCCAACTCGTCATGGATTCCTTGCGGTATTGGGTCGAGCAATGCGGCGTCGACGGCTTTCGTTTCGATCTCGCCACCGCGCTCGCCCGCGACCAAGGCGGTTTCGACCCAAATGCCTCTTTACTCGATGTGATCGGCCAAGATCCCGTCCTCACCCAAACCAAACTCATCGCCGAACCTTGGGACCTCGGCGAGGACGGCTATCAGGCCGGCTCTTTCCCGCCTGGCTGGGCGGAATGGAACGATCAATGGCGCGATGGGTTAAGGGCCTATTGGAAGGGAGACATGGGGTTGATGCCAGCGCTGGGCCGCCGGATTTCAGGTTCGGCAGAAATGTTCGACCGGCGCGGGCGCAAACCTTGGGCATCCGTGAACTTCTTTGCCGCCCATGATGGATTCACTCTGAAGGACCTCGTCTCCTATAGCGAAAAGCACAACGAGGCGAATGGGGAAGACAATCAGGACGGCCACTCCGACAATCGGAGTTTCAACTGGGGCTTTGAAGGCCCGACTGACGATCCGGAAATTCTCAACCTCCGGGATCGCGCGCGTCGCGCGCTGGCGGCAAGCCTTCTGTTCAGTCACGGCACACCCATGTGGCAGATGGGCGATGAGATCGGCCGCACGCAAAATGGCAACAACAATGCCTTTTGCCAGGACAGCAAACTGTCTTGGATGGACTGGCAGAATATCTCGGAGCGCGACCGCGCCTTTTTGGACTTCGTGCGCGGTGCCGCTTCTCTTCGGACGGAGCTGCCTTTGCTGCGTACGCCCAAGTTTCTGCATGGCGAGCCTGTCGCGCCGCGCATCAAGAACGTTTCATGGTTCAAGCCCGATGGCGAAGAGCAGCAAGCGGAGCATTGGGAAGACCCGGTAGCGAAGTGCATCGGCGCGTCTTTCGCAGGAGGCGGCAATATTCTGCTCCTCTTGTTCAACGCCGATGCCGAGCCCATCGACTTCACCTTTCCCTATTTCGGCAAACGCCATTTGCACTGGAAGCTTCTGTGTGATTCTGCGAACGCGTTGATCCGCCCTCAAAATGCGCCCAGTGCCACGGGCAAGACCACCATCCCAGGACGTGGCCTCCTTCTCTTTGAAAGGACCGATCGGTGATCGGACGGTTCGCCCATACGCTCCCGCTGGGTGCTGAAGTCGTCGATTCCGGCGCGCGCTTCCGGCTCTGGGCGCCCGCGCAAGAGGCTGTCTCACTTCGCACTGACGAAGGCTTGGTCGTCCCGCTGAAAAGATTAGAGGACGGCTGGTTCGAAACGATCACCGATGCCGTTCCGGTCGGTGGCGGCTATGGCTACGTTCTGCAGGATGGATTTTGCGTCCCCGACCCAGCCGCCCGGGCGCAAGTCGGCGATGTCAATGGACTGAGCCGCTTGGTCGATCCCAAAGCCTATGAATGGCAAACGCCGGATTGGAAGGGACGCCCCTGGCAAGAGGCGATCCTCTACGAACTCCACACCGGCACGTACGCGAAAGCCGGCACGTTCGATGCCATCGCTCGCGACCTCGACAGGCTCGTCGATGTTGGCGTCACAGCCATCGAACTCCTTCCCGTCGCACAGTTCGGGGGCAATCGCGGCTGGGGCTACGATGGGGTTCTGCTTTACGCGCCCCATACAGCCTATGGCGGGCCAGAAGGTCTGAAGCGTCTTGTAGATGCATGCCACGAACGCGAGTTGATGGTGCTGATGGACGTGGTCTATAACCATTTCGGCCCGGATGGGAACTACCTCCACCTCTATGCGCCGCAATTCTTCGATAGTACGCGAGACACGCCTTGGGGCCCGGCTATCACATTTGAGCGCACACCCGTCCGCGACTTCTTCATCCACAACGCGCTCTATTGGCTGGAAGAGTTTCGCTGCGACGGTCTACGGTTTGATGCCATCGATCACATAAAGGACTCATCGGAGGAAGAACTGCTCGCCGAGATGGCGCGCAAGATTCGCAGCGCAATTCCGGACCGGCACATTCATCTTACGATCGAAGACGACGAGAACACGACGCGGCTCCTCTCATTCGATGCAGGCAACACGCCAAAGGCGTTCGACGCTGAATGGAACGACGACTGGCACCACGCCATGCATGCGGTCCTGACGGGAGAGGACACAGGCTATTATCAAGACTACGCCGATGCGCCTGTCGCGCGCGCCGCCGTGTCCATGGCGGAAGGTTTCGGCTACCAGGGCGAGTCTTCGGCCTTTCGCGGCGGCAAGACCCGTGGGGCAGCGAGCACGCATCTTCCGCCGACCGCCTTTATCGACTTTATCCAGAACCACGATCAGAGCGGAAACCGGGCACAAGGCGATCGCATTTCGACCCTCGCAAAACCGGAAGCCCTGGATGCCGCGCTGACCCTTCTCCTGCTGTCGGCTCATATCCCGATGCTGTTCATGGGCGATGAGTATGGAGAGACAAAGCCCTTCTTGTTCTTCACCGATTTTCATGGCGACCTCGCCGAGGCCGTGCGCAAAGGTCGTCGTGCGGAATTTCGCAGCAATAAGGCCTTCGCAGACGCCGCAACCAAGAACGTCGTTCCAGACCCGAACGCCCAAGAGACGTTTGAGAAATGCGTACTCGCACCCAAGGACAGCCCGCGCCTCGAACTTGTGAAGCGTCTGATTGAGGCCCGTAAGACACATGTCATGCCAAATCTGAAATCCATTGGCGGGCATGCGGGTACGGTGACGGCGCTCGACGGTCCTGTGTTCTGCGTGAGCTGGGTGGCAGGCGGGAGGGCCCTCTCCCTCACCGCCAATCTCTCCGATAACCCCGCCGCGAGTCCTTCGAACGCGACAGGCACACCGTTCTTCACCGTCCCGACCGACATGGATGCTGCGCTAGGGACGCTCGCCCCCTGGTCCGTCGTTGCCCGTTTGAGTATCTAGGAGCTCTTATGCCCGACCGCATTGATGACTTGGCCAAGCGTTTCAGCATTGCCGACGGCTATATCAGCGAGCAAGGCGACTGGGTCACGACGCCCAATGGGACGAAGGCGAAGGTCTTGCGCGCAATGGGCGTGCCGGTCGACAGCGCGGAAGGCATGCCGGAGCCCGCACGCATGGAGGATATCGCCGGGCTTTCGGACTCCGCCTTCTGGCCGCCTTTCCTGGTCGATCAGCGATCCTGGGGACTCGCAGTCCAAGCCTATTCCGTGCGCTCAGACCGCAATTGGGGCATCGGCGATTTTGAGGATTTGGCGATGCTGGCCGAATACACCGCTAAGCTCGGCGCCGACTTCATCGGTGTCAGCCCCCTTCACGCGCTTTTTCTCGCAGACCCCACGCGCATCAGTCCCTACAGCCCCTCGTCTCGAAGCTTTCTCAATCCGCTTCTGATCGCGCCCGACCGTGTGCCGGGTTTTGCCGACCTTCACCACCGCCAGCTAGAACCGCAATGCGAAGCGCTCCGGGGAACAGACTTCATCGACTATCCCGGAGTCGCCGCCTTGAAAATCTCGGTCCTCGAAGAACTGTTCGCGCATTTCTTGAAGACCGGCTCTCCGGAAGCCAAGGACGTATTCGAGCACTATTGCTACGAGCAAGACAGAGCGCTGGATAACCACGCGCTCTATGAGGCGTTGTCGGAACATATGGTGGCGCAAGGACACAACGCCGCCTGGTGCACATGGCCAGAAGCCTATCGTGACCCGGAGAATATCGCCGTGCGCGATTTCGCCCGTGCCGCCAAGACGCGGATTGCTTTCCATGCTTGGCTGCAATGGACTGCTGAGATGCAGCTTGCCGATGCGCAAGCGCGCGCGCGCCATTCCGGCATGCGCATCGGACTCTATCTCGATCTCGCGGTCGGGATTTCCCCAGACGGCTCGGCATGCTGGCGAGATGGCCCGGCCATCGCCCGTCAGGCCCGCATCGGCTGTCCGCCTGATCCTTTTAGTGCGCAAGGACAGGATTGGGGGCTCGTGCCGTTTTCCCCCGTCGGCCTTGCGGAAGAGCGCTTGGAGCCATTCCGCGCGGTCCTGCGTGCAAATATGCAGCATGCTGGCGCGCTGCGTATCGACCATGCGATGGGCCTGCAACGCCTCTATTGGATTCCGGAAGGTAACACCGCGGTTGATGGGGCTTACGTCGCCTATCCCTTCCGCGAACTGTTGGAAGGCGTCTCACAAGAATCATGGATTTCCCAAACCATCGTCATCGGTGAAGACCTCGGCACCGTCCCGCCCGGATTCACCGACACAATGGTCCGAACTGGCCTTTTGAGCTACCAAGTCTTCTACTTCAGCGAAGAAGACGGCGTCTGGCGCCCGCCCCATGCTTATCGGCGCGAAGCCATGGTGTGCGCGTCAACTCACGATTTGCCGACGCTCAGGGGCTGGTGGACTTGCAACGACATCAATTGGCGCGTTGCATCCGGGCGCGCCACGGAGACCGAGGCCGTGATCCAAAGGCAAGACCGCATGCGTGACCGCAAACACCTTCTCAACGCCTTGATGGGTGCGCAAGCGCTGGCGCCTGATCCTGCCTATGCGGCATCGGACGAGATGCCCGATGATGTCATCGTCGCTGTGCACCGCTTCCTGGCCGCAACGCCTTGCCGGCTCTTGGCCGTGCAGATGGACGATGCGCTTGGAACACTCGAACAGGCAAACCTGCCGGGCACCGTGGACGAGCACCCCAATTGGCGGCGCAAGATGGCAGCGCCCATCGAGGCGTTGAGCGAGCATCCCTTGTTTCGCGCCGTGGCGGAGGCCGTTGCGACCGAGCGGCCCAGATCATGACAAATAGCCTTGCGAGCGCGCGCGCGACCTATCGCTTGCAGCTTCGCGAAGGCATGGATTTTGCCCGGGCGAGAATGCTCGCCCCTTATCTCTCGGCGCTCAGCGTGTCGCACGTCTACGTGTCACCCATTCTGCGCGCCCTTCCCAATTCGACCCACGGCTATGACGGGGCTGCCTACGACGAAATCGAACCAGTCCTTGGCGGCGACGACGGCTTTCGCTCCATGGCGGAGACGTTTCACGGTCAAGGCATCGGCTTGATTGCCGATTTCGTCCCCAATCACATGGGTGCAAGTCCCTTTAATCCGTGGTGGTGCGATGTGTTGGAATGGGGCGCGGAGAGCGCGAAGTCTGGCTATTTCGACATCGATTGGTCGGCGCCCAAACTGATAATCCCTGTTCTTGGCGAACCTTACGGGCGCGTCTTGGACAAGGGTCAGTTCTCATTGAACTTCGATACTCAAAGTGGCGGCCTGAACTTCGAAGTCTCCGGAATGAAACTTCCCTTGAGCCCGCTATCATACGCCAACGTGCTATCCCGAGCGGGCCCCGGCTTCGAGGATCTCACCAACCGCTTTGCCATCGCCACGCCGGAAACCGCGCCGGAACTGAAGTTAGAACTCGCAACGCGCGCACAAGACGGGGGCCAAGCGGATGTCCTGAGCGAAGCCCTTCAAGCCATGGCGGCAGACCACGAAGCTATGCACGTCCTTCACGAGGCACAAATTTGGCGTCTCGCCCATTGGCGCGCGGCGCGCGAGACACTCACCTATCGGCGCTTTTTCGAAGTCGCGGATCTTGTTGGCGTCCGCATGGAACAGCCGAGCGCGTTCGAGGAGACGCACAGGCTCATGCTAGATCTTGCGCACGATGGCGCCATTGATGGTCTGCGTCTCGACCATGTGGACGGTCTTGCCGATCCCCTCGCCTATTTCCGCAAATTGCGCGAGAGCCTCGGCGAAGACAGCCCCTTTATTCTCCTCGTCGAAAAGATCCTTGAGGGGACAGAGGCACTCCCCCGCGATTGGCCCGTTGAGGGCACGACAGGCTATGAGTTCATCCGCGCCTTGGCCAACCTCCTCACCGACCCGGATGGCGAGGCGCCCCTGACGAAGGCCTATCACGCGTTTTCCGGCGAGCGTACAGACTACGCGACATTGCTCGCAAGGGCAAAGCGGCACATCTTTATCCGCAATCTCGCAGGCGAACTGGATGTACTCTCCGGGCTAGCCCACCAGCTCGCGCAAGCGGACCTCGCCACGCGCGACTACGGGCGCGACACGCTGCGCCGCGCGATCATCGAACTCGGTGTCGCCCTTCCCGTCTACCGGACCTATGTGGATGTGTCCGGTCCGCGCGCGCAGGACGAGGTCCTCATCGGACGCGCGGAAGCGGCGGCAAAAGCCACGCGTGAAGTCGAGGATGACGGCGCCATAGACTTTATCGCGCGCATCTGGCGGCTCGATCTTGAAGACCCCAGCACCCGGGCCGAAGGGCTGACCTTCGTCACCCGATTGCAACAGACGACCGGCCCACTGATGGCGAAGGCCGTCGAGGATACGCTCTTCTACCGCTACAATCGCTTGGTCGCCCTATGCGAAGTCGGCGGCGCACCGGAGGCGTTCGGCGCACCAATCGCGCGTTTTCACGAGGCCATGGCCTTGCGGCGCGACCGGCAACCATTCGGCCTGCTCGCGACCTCCACGCATGATACGAAGCGCGGTGAGGACGCCCGCGCTCGCCTCTACAGCTTGAGCGAGGGCGCGCAAGACTGGCAGGGCAATGTCGCGCGCTGGTCTGAGATGAACCAGCACCTCCTGGTTACCACGGCAGAGGCGCGCACGCCCTCAGCGAACGACGAGTGGATGTTTTACCAGGCACTCGCCGGTGCATGGCCCCTCGACCTTGATGCAGAGACTTGCGGTGGCCTGAGCTTCCTTGCTGACCGCATGGCAGGCTTCATGCGCAAAGCCGTACGCGAGGCCAAAGTCCACACGAGCTGGACCGATCCCGATCCCGCTTATGAAGAGGCTGTTGATCGTTTCGTGCGCGGCGCACTGGATGTCGAGAGAAGCAAGGCATTCCTCGTAGACTTCCAAGCCACGCAAGAACAACTTGAAGTCGCAGGTGCGCTCAATTCTCTATCGCAAACGATTCTGAAACTCACCGCGCCCGGTGTGCCGGACATCTACCAAGGCGCGGAGCTCTGGAACCTCTCGCTCGTCGATCCCGATAATCGGCAGGCCGTCGATTTCGATACGCGGCGGCAGTTTCTCGATGCCGACGCTTCGCGCGACCCTGGCGACCTCCTAGCGGACTGGAGGAGCGGCGCAATCAAGCTGTCGATCATGTTAAAGGCACTACGCTTGCGCGCGGAGTACCCTGCACTCTTCACCACCGGTACCTACGGCCCTTTGAGCGTCTATGGCCCGCGAGCCGCGCAAACCATCGCGTTCCTGCGTACCGACGAGACGCGGGCTGCAATGACCATTGCACCGATCCGCGCGCGCGCGCTCCTCGGCGGGTCCACAAGGCCGCTCGTCCCCCCAGAGGCCTGGGGAGACACCCACATCACACTCGATGCCGCTCGCGCGGGAGGGTCTTGGCGCAATGTGCTGACGGGTCAATCCGTTTCGGCGCACGATGGGCGGCTGCACCTCGCGGACGCGCTCGGGAGTTTCCCCGTAGCCCTGCTCACCGCCGGCTAGAGCGCGTCATCCCCGTCTCGGCGGTGCGCACACGCATGGCGCCTTCGAGCGGCAAGACGAAAATCTTGCCATCGCCAATGCGTCCGGTTCGCGTTGCATCGGCGATCGCCTCGACCGCTGCGTCTCCGATGGAGGCGGGGACCGCGAGTTCAATCTTAGCCTTGGGCACATATTTCATCGTGTACTCAGCGCCCCGATAGATCTCCGTCTGCCCCTTTTGGCGTCCGAAGCCTTGGACCTCGGAGACCGTCATGCCCTGCACGCCGATTGCGGCGAGCGCATCGCGCACCGCATCCAGCTTGTGAGGTTGGATCACTGCGTGATATATTTCATGAAAGCCTCCCCGCTCACATGTTGTAGCCGCGCTCGCCATGGACATTGATGTCGATGCCGCTCTCCTCGACCTCTTCGCTGACGCGCAAGCCAACGGTCGCCTGGACGAACTTGATGATGATGAAGCCTACAACGACAGACCAGACGAAGACCGCGGCACACCCGATCGCTTGAACAACGAATTGACTGCCAATGGTCTGACCCTCAGGGAGTCCGATACCGCCAAAGGCTACATCGGCAAAGACCGCCGTCAGCAAAATGCCAATGACGCCCCCCACGCCATGGACTGCAAGCACGTCCAGAGAATCATCGATCTTGAGACGGTGCTTAACGACCATCACCATCACATAGCAGACCGATCCTCCGATAAGCCCGATCATCAGCGCCGCCCCCGGCCCCACATAGCCGGAAGCCGGCGTGATGGAAGCGAGCCCGGCGATGGCGCCTGTGACAGCACCGACCATACTGGGCTTGCCGAACTTGATCGCCTCAATGGCAATCCACACCAAGGTGGCGGTCGCAGCCGAGATATGGGTCACGGTCATCGCCATGCCCGCATCGGCACCAGCAGATAGTGCGCTGCCCGCGTTGAAGCCAAACCAGCCCACCCACAACATGCTGGCCCCGACCATCGTGATCCAAGGGGCGTGCGGCGGGCGCACATCGTGTGGGAAACCCATACGAGGCCTCAGGATGACAGCCAGCACCAACGCCGAAATTCCCGCCGTGAGATGAACGACAAGACCGCCAGCAAAATCCATCACACCACGTTCGGCCAGCCAGCCTCCGCCCCAGATCCAATGAGCCACGGGCACATAGACCAGGAGCACCCAGAGTGCGGTGAACAAGATCACCGCGCCAAAGCGCATGCGCTCGACGAACGCGCCCACGATCAGGGCTGGCGTGATGATCGCGAATGTCATTTGAAACATGAAGAACACGCTCTCCGGAATTGTCCCGGAAACCGCATCGCGCGGAACGCCTAGCAACAGGACCTTCTTGAGATCTCCGATCCACGGCCCGGCGCCCGAGAACGTGAGGCTATAACCGACAATGAGCCAAAGCACCGTCACAAGGCTAGCGATTGTGAAACACTGCATGAGCACGGAGAGCAGATTCTCGGCGCGGCCCAGCCCGGCAGTGTCATGAAGAGAACGAGCGCCGTGGCCGTGATGAGCCACGCAGTGTCCCCTGCGTTGATCATGGTATTTCCCCCCAGATTGCCTGCTCAAAAAACAGGTCTTTGCACATTCGATTAGCACGTCCAGGGTGACCGCAGACAAGAGGCGTGTTCATGACCAAGATTTCTGAGGCTCACTCGCCCTTTTTATCGGCATGACCGAGGTCGTGGGAGGGCGCGATTTCGTCCCGAACGATCTGCTTGAGCTCCGTAATGTCTGGAAAACGGCCCTTCTCGCCCCGCGACCACATCAGCTGTCCGTCGATGCGCACTTCAAAAACGCCGCCCCTATCGTCCGGAATCAACGTGAGCGAGCCGATTTCTGCCGCGAAGGTCGACAGAAGCTCCTGCCCCATCCATGCGGCGCGAAGCAACCAGCCACACAGCCTGCAATAGGTAATTGTGAGATTTGGGGCAGGTGCGGCCATTCAGTGGGTTCCAAGAGGATGCGAAGCGGCTCGAGAGACTGTAGGCTGCGGCGCGGCCGATTCCAGCCTCATTCGTGTTAAAGCATGGAAGCTCACGGCCCAAAGGTTCGAAAGCGTATTCGAGAGGAATGTCACTGGTGAGAAACATCCTTGTTCCAAGAAGCTCTATTCGGGTAGCGTCGGCGAGAGCCGGTCACAACCTCGATCAACGATGTTGACTTTTTCAGACGTTAAAACTGCGGGAAGACAGACCCAATGAAAACTTTGATTCGCAAAGCTGCCCCCGTTCTGCTCGCGACTGCTGCCCTTGTGGGTGCGTTCATGTCCGCCCCCTCGAAAGAGGCCTCGGCCAGCGCCGTAGACGGGCTGCTAGGGTCCTGGCGAGGAGGCGGAACCGCCAGATACGACTCCGGAACAGAGCGCCTGAGCTGCAACGCCTACTACACAGGTGGTGGCTCCAGCCTCGGTTTGGCTATTCGCTGCAAATCGCCGACCTCCAAAGTTGAAATCAGAAGCAAGCTCAGGGTGAGCGGCAACCGCGTCACCGGTACGTGGGAGGAGCGCACCTTTAACGCTTCCGGCAGCGCTTCCGGCTCGATGTTGCCCGGCCGTCTCAGTATTCGGATATCAGGCACCGTCCGCGGAAGCATGAACGTAAGCTATACGAAGTCCCGCCAAAGCGTCTCGATCTCGACCACGGGCACGTCGCTGCGGAGCGTCTCGCTTAGCTTTACTCGCAGCTGATTCACCGCTCTCGCTTGGGGTTTCCTTATAGTGTACTGCGTCTAGAGGTCCCTTTTTTGAGGGCTCTTGGGTGATGTCATGGGCGGTGCAAGTTTTAGGGACGAGGAGCGACATGCGATGGGCGAAGCGTTGCTAACCCACAAATTGGTGGGCGACCGGTTGGAGCTGACCGCAAGCGGATCTTGGACCGCCCCGAACGCGGGCGAACTCGAAGATCAGATCAAACGCCTCGCCTCCGGCACATCCAGTACCAACTCCATCAATGCGAAAAACGTCTCAATCGACATGGGTGGGGTCGGGGAGTTCGACACGTTTGGCGCCTGGCTCCTTGAGCGCCTGACCAGGCAATGGACAGGTGCGGGCCGCGAGGCGGTGGTTGTCGGCTTGCCAGAACATGGCCTCGATCTCGTCGAGGAGATGCATGATGTTAACCGCGAAGAGCTCCCACCCGCCACCCGCGCAAATCCCATCGTCTCCTTCCTGGCCGCGATCGGGCGCGGCAGTACGGGCTTTGCCAAGAACTTCTATATGTTCGCCGAAATGCTTGGTGAAACCGGTCTTGCTGCGGGGCGCGTCCTTCTGCGGCCGAGTGAATACCGGCTCACCTCGACCGTTCACCAGTTCGACCGGGTCGCCTTACAGGCTGTGCCTATTATAGCGCTCATCACCTTTCTGATCGGCGCCATCGTCGCTCAGCAGGGCATATTCCACTTTCGGAAATTCGGTGCCGAACTCTATGCCGTTGATCTTGTAGGCATTCTCGTCTTACGCGAGATCGGCGTGCTCATCGTTGCCATCATGGTAGCGGGACGCTCCGGCAGCTCCTACACCGCCGAGATCGGCTCCATGAAGATGCGCGAGGAAATTGATGCGTTGCGCACCATGGGTTTCGACCCCATCGAAGTGCTCGTTCTGCCGCGGATCATAGTCCTCGTGGTGGCACTCCCGGTGCTTACGTTCCTGGGCTCCATCGCAGCACTCTATGGTGGCGGTCTCGTGGCTTGGCTCTATGGCGGCATGAGCCCCGATATCTACATGGCTCGCCTGACCGACGCGATTTCGCTGACGCACTTCCAAGTCGGCATGATTAAGGCACCGTTCATGGGGCTGGTCATTGGCCTTGTGGCCTGCGCTGAGGGCTTGCGCGTTAAGGGCAGCGCCGAATCTCTCGGCATTCAGACAACCACATCTGTCGTGGAATCGATCTTCATGGTGATCGTTCTTGACGGTCTGTTCGCGATCTTCTTCGCGTCCATCGGAATGTGATCACGGCATGAGCGAGAAAGACCCGATCATCAAGGTGCGCGACCTCGTGGTCGGATTCGGCACGCAGACGGTTCTCAATCACCTCGACCTCGATGTGCGGGCGGCGGAAATTCTTGGCGTCGTTGGCGCCTCCGGCGCTGGCAAATCCGTGCTCTTGCGCACCATTATCGGTCTGATCCCCCGGCGCGCAGGCTCGATTGAAGTGCTTGGACAAGATCTTGATACAGCGGACGAGGCCGAGCGCCGCGCGCTGGAACGGCGCTGGGGCGTTCTGTTTCAGCAAGGCGCCCTATTCTCGTCGCTTACAGTGAAGCAGAACCTCCAGTTTCCCATGCGCGAGAATTTGGAAATTTCGCAACAGCTTATGGATGAGATGGCCTACGCCAAGCTGGAGATGGTCGGGTTATCGCCGAGGGACGGCACGAAATTCCCGTCCGAACTATCGGGTGGCATGACGAAGCGTGTGGCGCTCGCCCGCGCACTCGCGCTGGATCCAGAAATCGTGTTTCTCGATGAGCCCACATCCGGACTTGATCCGATTTCGGCGGGCGACTTCGACGAGCTGATCTGCACGCTACAGCAGACATTGGAAATCACGGTCTTCATGGTCACACACGATCTAGAGAGCCTCTACACGGCTTGCGACCGCATTGCCGTGCTCGCCGACGGTAAGCTTGCCGCCGAAGGCCCCATCGCCGCGATGCTGGAATCGGAACACCCTTGGGTGAAAACCTATTTCCAAGGAAAACGGGGCGGTAGTCTTGCAGAACGCCAGCTGAGGAATTGAACGCGTGACCAAACGAGAAGGACTCTGATCGATGGAAACCCGTGCGCGCTATGCCTTGATCGGATTTTTTATCCTCGCCGTGGCCGGCGCGGGCTTCGGCTTTGTCTACTGGCTCAACAACAAGGGCGGCTTCGGCGAGCGCGAGACCTATCGCATTCAGTTCCTGAGTTCGGTTCCGGGTCTGCTTGTCGGATCGGCGGTCTTGTTCAACGGCATCCGGGTTGGGGACGTGACGAGCGTTGGCCTCAATCCGGCCAAGCCTCAGCAAGTGGACGCCATGATCTCCGTTATGAAGGACACGCCGATCCGCGAAGACACCAGTGTGAACGTGGAGCAGCAGGGGCTGACTGGCGGCGTCGCCGTGACACTAACGGGCGGTACGTCCAATACACTGCTGACAACGGACGGCGGCGTCGCGACCCTGCTGGCCCCGACGGGCGTGGGCCGCGACTGGACTCAGAGCGCGCGTGATGCCTTCCAGCAAGTCGAAGCCATCTTGAATGAAAACGAAAAGCCGGTGAAAGAGTCCATCCACAATATCCAGGTCTTCACCGACGCGCTTGCCCGAAACTCCGACAGGATGGACGGCATTTTGGCAGGCATCGAGCGCATGACGGGCGGCGGCAAGGGAAGCGCAGTGCTCTATTCCTTGAAGCCTGCCGGCGATCTCCCCGAGACGCCTCCAACCCCGCCGGATTGGAATCTCGTGATCCGCGAGCCGAGTACGCTGCTTGCTTTCAATACGGACAAGATCCTAACGCGCCCCGCCCCCGATGAGAGCCTTCCTTTAGAAGGCCCGCGCTGGAGTGACAGCCTCCCGATCCTCGTACAAGCGAAACTGCTCGAGACATTCGAAAACGCGGGCTATGCGAATTCGGTCAGCCGCACCATTGGCGACTTCCCTCAAAATGCGCAGCTCTCCATCGATATTCGGCAGTTTGACATTCTGACGAGCGGCGATCCGGAAGCCAAGATCGTCATCATCGCGAGATTGCAAGGCCCCGATGGCGGCATTTTGGAATCGAAGAAGTTCGAAGCAATAGCGCCGGCGAAAGGCAGCGAACACCGGGACTACGTCGATGCTTTGAGTACTGCGTTCAAGGGCATCTCGCTCGAAATTCTTGATTGGAGCACTGAAGTCCTAGAGGCACTCCCGGCCGCCGCGCCCGATGACCCCGCCGAGGCTCAGCCAGAAGGCGCTGTCATGGTGGAGCCGCCGGGCGGTCTCGACGACATCCCCATGACGCCGGATTCCGACGGAAACGCGCCATAATTAGGGGGCCGTTCGGGCGGCGCGCGTTGAAAGCAGCTCGCCAATGCTGGACTTGCCCCAAGAATGATCTGGCTCAACGCGAGCCACGCAAAATGGTGTTGGTTTGCGCGAAATGCGACCGGCCGACAACCTTGCCCTAACGTCTCATGATGGAACCGTGCGAGACCGAGCGCAAATGCCGTTGGCAAAAGGAGCCGACCCATCGCCGTCAGACGCAGGCCTGCCGCCATACGCGCAGCCGGCCAACGGCGTCCTTGCGCAACAGGGTGTCGATCTCAGCGTCGGTCTGAGTAAACGAGAAGCAGCAGCGCGTCTTGAACGCTGCGGCCCAAATCGCCTCGCCGATGTTCAACGGCAAAGTTCTTTCTGGCGCTTCCTCCTGCAGTTTCACAACCTTCTGATCTACGTGCTCTTGGGCGCCGCCTTGCTGGCCGCCGCGATTGGCAATCTGGTCGACGCCGCGGTCGTGCTTGCGGTGGTCGTCCTCAACGCAATCATCAGCTTCGTTCAGGAAGGACGCGCCGAAAGAGCCCTAGAGGCGATCCGCAGCATGATCGATCCGCGCGCATCAGTCATTCGCGACGGACGCCGCCTCGTCGTAGCCGCAGAGCATATTGTTCCCGGCGACCTCGTCCTGTTGGAGCCGGGGGCGCGCGTTTCCGCGGATCTCCGCCTCATACGGGCACGCAATCTTTGCATCGATGAAGCCGCGCTGACCGGCGAGTCTCTGCCGGTCGACAAGACCATCGTCGCCACGCCCGCCGGGACACCACTCGCCGAGCGTTGCTCGATGGCGTTCTCGGGAACCTTCGTCACCGCCGGGACTGGCACCGGGATCGCCGTCGCCACCGGGCCACAAAGCGAACTTGGCCGCATCAGTGCACTGGTCGGCTCGGTCCAAACGCTGACGACACCGCTGATACGGCAGATGGACCGCTTCGCCCGACTGCTGACGGGGCTGATCCTCGCGGTCTGCGCAGCCGTCTTCCTCTTCGCGGTCTATGTGCGGGACTACGCATGGCCTGAGGCCTTCATGGTCGTGATCGGCCTTGCCGTGTCCGCCATTCCGGAAGGGTTGCCGGCGGTGATGACCATCGCGCTGGCAATCGGCGTGCAACGCATGGCCACCATGAACGCCATCATCCGCCGTCTGCCCGCGGTCGAAACGCTTGGCTCGGTCTCGGTGATCTGCTCCGACAAGACGGGCACGTTGACACGGAATGAAATGACCGTGCGCAGCGTCCTGACCACAGAGGGAACCTTCGAGGTTTCCGGAACGGGCTACCGGCCCCAAGGAGGTTTCCAGACTGGCGGCGCTCCGGTCGACGGGAGCGCCAACGAGACCCTGATGGAGGCTGCCAAAGCCGCGATCCTGTGCAACGACGCTGAGTTGCGACAAAGCGGCGACAACTGGTCCGTCAATGGCGATCCCATGGAAGGCGCCCTTGTCAGCGTCGGCATGAAGGCGGGCTACGACCCCGGCGTTCTGCGCAAACAATACCCGCGAACCGACGAGATCCCCTTCGACACCCAACACAAGTTCATGGCGACTCTGCATCATGGCCACGAGGACGGTACGACCGTCGCATTTATCAAGGGCGCTCCAGAGCAGATTCTTTCAATGTGCAATCAGCAACTCGGCAGGGGCGGGAAAGAGTCTCTGGACGACGACTATTGGTACGCGCAGACCGAAACCGTTGCACGGCAAGGCCAGCGTATGCTCGCCGTGGCGATGAAGCACTTCCCCAAGGGCCAACGGGAGCTCAGCTTTTCTGACGTCGCCGACGGCGCCACCTTCATCGGCCTTGTCGGGCTTATCGATCCACCCCGCGAAGGGGCTTTTGAAGCGATACGCGAGTGTCAATCGGCCGGCATCGGCGTGAAAATGATTACAGGCGACCACGCCGTCACAGCTGAAGCGATTGCCCGCGAGCTCGCCTTGGCGCCCGAGCCGAAAACGTTGACCGGCAGTCAGCTCGATGAGGTCGCCGACCGCGACCTAGAATCTGTTGTGCGTGAGACAACCGTGTTTGCGCGCACGAGTCCGGCGCAAAAACTACGTTTGGTGACAGCTCTTCAAGCAGACCAGGCCGTGACCGCAATGACGGGTGACGGCGTCAACGATGCCCCCGCACTGAGGCGCGCTGACGTCGGGGTGGCCATGGGCACGAAGGGCACGGACGTGGCAAAGGAAGCAGCGGAGATCGTTCTCGCCGACGATAATTTTGCATCGATCGTTGCTGCCGTGCGCGAAGGACGCACTGTCTATGACAATATCCGCAAGGTCATAGCGTGGACGCTCCCGACCAATGGCGGCGAGGCGGCCGCCATTATCGGCGCCATCGCCTTCGGACTTACACTGCCGATAACGCCCATTCAGATACTATGGATCAACATGGTCACCGTAGTGGCGCTCGGGCTCACGCTCGCCTTCGAGCCGACCGAGCCAGGCACGATGGCGCGGCCACCGCGTAATGCATCGGAGTCTTTGCTGTCAGGCACGCTTTTGTGGCGCACAGTCTTCGTGTCGCTGCTGTTTGTAATCGGCGCCTTCGGTATTTTCTTTTACGCCATGGACCGCGGCTTGAGCGTCGACATGGCGCGCACAATGGTCGTAAACACAATCGTCATGATGGAGGTCTTCTATCTGTTCAGCGTCCGTTACGTCTATGGTACGTCGGTAACCTGGCGCGGGCTGTTGGGGACGCCAGCGATCCTTACCGGCGTCGCCGTCATCGTCGTGGCACAGCTCGCCTTTACCTACACACCAATCCTCCAAGAGGTTTTCGCAACAGAACCGATCGAACCGCTCGACGGGCTCTTGATTATCTTGATCGGTGTTTTGCTTTTGCTCCTGGTCGAGATCGAGAAAAGCATCTACGCGTTCTTTGAAGAGCGCATAGCCGAATGACGGGGCCGGAAGGCGCCCTGATCTCATATCGGCACGAGATGAAAGCGATAAAGGCGGGAGCATTGCTCCCCCCTTGCTCGTCTCAGACCTAAGCCTTACGCGGCCGTCTTTTCGATATCGGCAGTCCATTCGCCGAGCGTCGCTAGCCCGTTCATCTCCGCGCGGTGTGAGAACGCCGCTTGGGCCGCAGATACCTTCTCGACCTTGCCCGACCAGGCGACTTGTGGGGCGTGCTGCAGCGCGCGGCCGTAAGAGAAGGTGAGATTCCAGGGGAACCCGCCAACGCGATTCATGGCGTCGAGGCGCGCTGTGGCCTCCACATCGGACTGACCGCCCGAAAGAAATGCAATGCCCGGCACGGCCGACGGAACGCAATTCTTCAAGACGCGAATGGTCCTCTCGGCGATCCCCTCGTCGGACGCTTGCATCGTGCATTTCTTGCCCGGCACAATCATGTTGGGCTTCAGCACCATGCCCTCGAGCTGCACCTTCGCGAAATAGAGCTCCTCGAACACTGTCTTCAGTGTCCACATGGTGACTGCCTCGCAGCGTTCGATGGTATGGTCACCGTCCATCAGCACCTCCGGCTCCACGATGGGCACGAGCTGCTGCTCCTGGCAAAGCGCGGCGTAGCGGGCAAGCGCATGAGCATTGGCGTTGATCGCATCGTGGCTCGGAATACCAGATCCGATATCGATCACCGCGCGCCATTTGCAGAACTTGGCGCCTAGCTCGCGGTACTCGATCAAACGGTCACGCAGCCCATCGAGGCCTTCGGTGATGGTTTCGCCAGGGCAAAAGGCAAGCGGCTTTGCGCCTGCATCCACCTTGATGCCAGGAAAAGCGCCAGTGGCCTCAATGAGTTTGACCATCGGTGTCCCATCGGCGGCCTTCTGCCTGATGGTCTCGTCAAACAGGATCACGCCGGAGATCCGGTCCTTCATGGCCGGCTCGGTCCGAAATAGAAACTCGCGGTAGTCGCGTCTGTTTTCTTCCGTCGACTCAACACCAATGGCATCGAAGCGCTTCTTGATTGTCCCGCTCGACTCATCCGCTGCAAGAAGCCCCTTGCCCGGCTGTACCATGGCGGTGGCGACTTTATTTAACTCGGCGAGGTCCATACGTCTCTCCCTCCCAAAAATCTGCTTCAATCGCAATAAAGTGCTCTTATAGGCCAGTATTGGCCCTCTTTGCAGCCCGTGAATCGCCACACGGGCTGTTGTTAGGCGAGCCGCCGGACAGGCGCTCCTCGAAACCTTGCCATCCGCGCCCCACTGCCGGCCCCTGCGACTAGCACCGCCACCGCGACGTGGTAAGGCAACGAGCTGGGCGGTAACCTCACGGCAAGCGGCGAAATCTTCAATCCCAAAGGGCTAACGGCGGCTCATCGGTCCTCGCCCTTCGGCACGCGCCTTCGCGTTGGGAATCTAAGAAATGGCAAGTCGGTGAAAGTGTGCGTCAACGACCGCGGTCCCTTCACCAAGGGCGTCAGCCTCGACTTGTCCGCCGAGGCCCCGCAGACCATCGGCATGCGCTCGATCCAGTCGCTGGCCGCGAAGCGCTGCTAGCGGAGCGAGACTCTCCAACAGCTCAAGATGGTCTTGAGCGATCGACTTATGAAAAGGAGATACCAATGTTCTCGCTCACTCACAAAACTCGTA
>Ga0316193_10000202_pt1 | contig 34302 bp, 26 predicted proteins | sample MerIslsedime2_MG_FD_207735 | JGI IMG/M metagenome (GOLD analysis project Ga0316193, IMG submission 207735) | Coastal sediment microbial communities from Maine, United States - Merrow Island sediment 2 | ecosystem: Environmental > Aquatic > Marine > Coastal > Sediment | place: USA: Maine... | reverse complement strand
CTTCAAACCCGGTAACGGGGGAATCCAGGTATAAAGCAAAACGGTAGGCATGCCACAGGCCATGATTTCGGTGAATGAACATCGAAAGAGGTGACGGAAAGGCCTGCCCGGCCTTTTGCGCCCAGTCCAGGATGGGGGGGTAAGGCGGGCCATCAAAAGGAAAAACGACTCTAGCGCCCAGTTCGGCGGCAACCGCTTCACCGATCCGTTGGCTCCACCGGTCGAGCGGGTCGGGAGCACCGTCCGCAAATTCCGGCGATTTGGTGAACCTGGACCACATGGCTGAGCCTGCATTTCCTACCAGCACCAGGCTGGAATCCTCTTTCCCATCGAAATCGTGAATGACCCCGAGAACAAGCAGGCACAGCGGTTTCACCAGGGCCTCAATATCTGATCTATCAGTCATTGTGATTGATCTGCCGGACATCGGGGCGCCCGCTAGCCGTTGCGGTTATCCGGGTTTCGAGGAACAGGTCGCCATCCACGTCATGGCGAACGTGATTGTCTTCACTGCTGAGACGAATTTCGGCTGATTCTGCGCCCGCCTGGCGCGCCAGGACCCGGGCTTTGTCACAAGCGAGTACCTCGGCCTTTGATACGGCATCTTCCAGGTTGTTGAAATGCAGGGGTTCGTGGTCGCTGTGCACCACGAACTGGCCATGCAGGGGCTGGGTCACGAGTACATTCACGCGCTGTACCACGCTGCCCATGACCGCTCCATAGGCATTAGCGACTTCTGCGTTTGACGGCAGGATCAGTTCCACACCCAGGTGGTCCGCAGCATCGGGGAAAAAGGTCGAGGCAGGCGCTCCCGCTCCGACCACCGGATAGTCCGCGGCAAATTTCAGGTGAAAAAGCGAACCAGGGTTTTTGGGCTGCCCCGGGGCGCTTACCGACTCAAAAACCAGGTCAGCCAGTAATCCGGTCAGGTCACGCGACTGCGCTGCGTCCAGTGACCGGTGCTGGTGCAGACCGGCCTCGATCAGGGCCCTGCTGATCTGTTGACTGACTTTCTCGAAGACATGCCGGCTGGGTGTTTCCGCATCGCCCTCCTGCCAGCGGCCCAGGCCGTAAACATGGCGCATCTGCCGCGCCCAGATCAACGCGGCCAGTTCCGCTGCTTCTGCACACCAGTGATCGCTCAGTTGCAACACGTGTGCCGCATCGCTTGGCGTAAACCCGCTGTAGATTGCCATACCCTTGCGCTGCAGACGTGCAATGGCGCGGGCCGCCTCGCGATCGCGTTCGACGATTTCATCCAGTTCAACGGGGTGGTCGGACAGCATCTCCCAGGCACGCCATTCCTCCCGGGAGCACCCGGCCATCAGCACTTCGTTGAATTCCAGGCGCATCGCAAAGCGATTGTTTCTCCTGCCCGGACTGGAGGCCAGTTGTCGTCGCAGCCGACCAGGCACTTCGGGGTAAAGATGGGCCAGCAAACTCAGCGGCACGACCCGCCGCGGACCAATGCCTATGCCATCCCGGGCGTTGAATCGCACTTCGCTGTCACCACCGAGCCCGATGGAGATCACGCGCACAGCCTCCACCATGGGCTTCCAGTCGCCGATCATGACGCCATCACTGCCCAGTTTGGGCTGACCCCCGGTGACAATGGCGATGTCGGTCGTCGTCCCTCCCATGTCCGCAATGATGGCATTGCTGACACCGCTCAGTGCACAGGCGCCGACGACACTGGCGGCCGGGCCGGACAGGACCGTGCCAACCGGTTGTTTCATCGCTGTCTCGGTGTTGATCAGTGATCCATTTCCCTTGACCATCATCAGCGGGGCATCGATCTTCATCTCGGCAAGAATTTGCTTAACGGCCAGGATCAGTTCGTGAATGATCGGGATCATCCTGGCATTGAGGGCGACCGTCAGAGCCCGGCGCGGCGCATCCAGGTCACTGGCCAGTTCGTGGCCGCAGGTAACCGGTTTTGAACTGAGCTCGGCAACCAGTTCGCGGACCCGGATTTCATGAACCGGGTTCCGAACGCCAAACATCGAAGAGACCGCAAAAGCTGCAACCCGTGACTTCTGACTTTCGATGGCCTTGCGGACACGGGATTCATCCAGGGGCTGCCGCTCTTTCCCGACGGCATCGTGACCACCCGGCAATACCGTGACCAGTTCCTTGTCAAAAATGTCCAGCAAGCCACTCTTCATGACCTGCTGCTCCTTGTAACCGGGCAACAAAACACCGACCGGCGCCCCTTTACCTTCGACGACCGAATTGGTCGAGAGCGTCGTTGACAGGGCGACCAGGGAGATGCCGGAAAAATCCGCCTGTGAAAGGCCTGCCAGGGCGTCACTGATGCCCTGCGTCAGGTCATGGCGGGTGGTGAGGCTCTTTGACGCCGCCAGGATGCGATTGTCGGCATCCACCAGAACGGCGTCCGTATAGGTGCCGCCGGTATCGATTCCCAGCTTCCAACCGCGAACTGAAAGCTGCCCGTCGCTGGTCGCCATCGCCGTCCTCAGCCCCTTCGGCGCCGGCGGCGCCGGCCGGATGCCGGCTGAGAACCGGGTTGCGCCCGCCGGGGTAAATCCACCACTTTGGAGAGTTCGGGGTTGGCCTGCGTCGTGTGCGGTATGCCCATGGCATCGACAAAGTGCTGTTGGAAACCCGCGTCTACCGCCGTTTCTATTTTCTCGATGGTTCGCGCCCGGCTTTCAATTTCGATTCGCGAAGCACGGTTTAACAGGGCGATCCGTGCGCCGGTCCCGGCCGCATTATTGGCGGAGGATACCTGCCCCAGGTCGCAGTCCGGAATCATGCCAAGCACCATCGCGTACTTCACGTCGATATGACTGCCAAAGGCGCCAGCCAGGCGAATCCGGTCGACCCGTTCCACGCCCATGCGGTCCATCAGTAATCGAGCCCCCGCATAAAGCGCCGCCTTGGCAAGCTGTATCGCCCGGACATCACCCTGCTCGATGACAATTCGGGGTTCGCCGTCATGCAACAGGTAGGAAAAAGTTCGGTCACTGGCCTGTATGCGGTCGCTTCTCTTACCCGCATCGCCACTGATTGAACCGTCCGGCCGAATGATTCCGGTGAGATACATGCAGGCGACAACCTCGATGATCCCGGATCCGCAAATCCCGGTGACACCCTGTTCGCCAATGGCTTCATCAAAGCCCGATTCATCAGACCACAGTTCACAGCCGATCACCCGGAACCGGGGTTCCAGTGTTTCCGGATCGATTCTCACCCGCTCGATGGCGCCGGGCGCCGCGCGCTGCCCTCCGCTGATCTGCGCGCCTTCGAAAGCCGGACCGGTTGGGCTGGACGCCGCCAGCAGTCGTTCGCAGTTGCCCAGCACTATTTCCGCATTGGTGCCGACATCGATCACCAGGCTGATTTCCTCACGTTCCCAGGGCGTTTCGGCCAGCATCACAGCAGCCGTATCAGCTCCTACATGACCGGCGATGCAGGGCAACAGGTAAGCCCTGGCATTGGGGTGTAATTGAATGTCGATCTCTGACGCCCGGATGTCCACGGCATTGTCGGTCGCCAGGGCAAAAGGAGCTGTACCCAGGGGTGTGGGATCGAGCCCCAGCAGCAAATGATGCATGACCGGGTTACCGACCAGCGTGATTTCCAGAATGTCCCCGATGGAAATCCCCGCCTGTCCGGCCGTATTGGCAATCAGTTCGCTGATGGATTGACGAACCACCGTTGTCATCTGGCCGGCACCCTCGGGGTTGAGCATGGCATATGAAACCCGGCTCATCAGGTCCTCGCCGAAGCGGATCTGGGGGTTCATTGCCCCGGAACTGGCCAGTACCTCACCGCTGGTGAGATCGCACAGGTTAACGGCAATCGTGGTGGATCCCACATCGATGGCAGCACCGTAGATCAGGTCTCGAAAACCGGGCCAGACAGAAACGATCTGGCTGCCGTATCGAACAGCCACGGTCACCTGCCACTTACCTTCACGAAGGGCATGCTGAAGTTCCTGCAACATGGCAAGATCCCAACTCAACCCCGTCAGCCCCCATTCCGCCTCCAGCGCCCGAAGCAGCCTTTGCAGGTCTCCTTCCGGCGTATTCATGTCGGGTTGTTCCACTTCCACGAAATACAGGTGAACGACCGGGTCCAGCTCAATATCGCGTGCTTCATAGTCTTTGCGAACGACCTGGTGATGGACCTGGCTGCCGGCCGGTACATCAATTCGTACATCGCCCAGGATCTTTGCCTGGCAGCTCAGCCGGTTGCCCGTATCCAGCCGGCCGCGCTGCAGGCAATACTGCTCGGCTTCACCCATTTCGGTCAGGTGACGCGGGCTGGAGACTATATTTTCTTTCGCAAAACTGCCTTCCACCGCCTCTACCTGGCAGCGGCCGCAACGGGCTCTGCCGCCACAGATGGAGTCAATATCGACCCCCAGTTCCCTGGCCGCCTGCAAAACCGGCGTGCCGACTGGAAACCGCCCCCGCTTTCCGGAGGGGCTGAAAACACAAAGAGCCATTGCCTTATCGGGCACGGCGCCGCCGGCTGCTGCGTCGTTGCCGCGTACCCTCTGCGGCGGGTTCGCGATACGCTGAAATCCAGTTGCCACACTGCGGATCGTGGTCCATCAGGACATCCGCTCCCCTCACGGCCTGCATCAACGGCACCTCCAGGGGATTGGTGATCGCGGACGTCATCCCTGCACCGATGGCCATGGCCAGGAAAGTCGGGTTCAGGCCGTGGCGATTCGGCAGACCGAAGCTTACATTCGACGCGCCGCAAGTGGTGTTGACCTTGAGCTCATCACGCAGGCGCCGGATCAGCCGGAATACCTGCACCCCGGCATCCGCCATCGCACCGACCGGCATGACGAGCGGATCAACCACCACGTCACTGGCAGGGATGCCATAGTCCGCAGCCCGCTCAACGATCTTTTTAGCCACCTCGAAGCGAACATCGATATCGGTTGAAATCCCGGTATCGTCGTTGCAAATGGCGACCACGGCCGCCCCGTGTTTTTTGACCAGAGGCAGGACCTTTTCAAGCCGGTCTTCTTCGCCGGTCACTGAATTCAACAACGCTTTGCCCTGGTAAGCCTCCAGTCCCGACTCCAGGGCCTCAAGAACCGATGAGTCGATGGACAGCGGTACATCCGTCAGTGACTGGACCAGCCTGATGGCCTGGGCGAGCAGAGCCGGCTCGTCCGCCAGCGGTATGCCGGCATTCACATCCAGCACCTGGGCGCCAGCAGCCACCTGGGTGAGGGCATCCGCTTCCACCCGGCTGAAATCACCCTCTTTCATTTCCTGTGCCAGCAACTTTCGGCCGGTCGGGTTGATGCGCTCGCCAATCACAACAAAGGGCCGGTCAAAGCCAATCACCACTTCCTTCGTTGCGGAGCCGATTACGGTTTCTGTCATTTCATCATTCCTTGTTCATCAAGCCACCGGCCTTGACCGTGGTCTCCAGTACATCATCGGGAAACAGCGCCTCGAGACGCGCCACTTCCTCGTTCATTGCAGATTCGACATCCCCATCGCAGGCGCGGCTCTCGCGCCGCCACTCTTCAAGGTATGCATCGCTTGAGCCCTTGCCCGCGCGCATCGCTGCACGGTCGATGGCCACGGCGAATCGTTCGGGCAGCACCTGTTTGAAGCGCTTTCGGCCCCGCTGGCCGATCACCTGGGCCGGGATATCCCGCCAGAAAATGATGGTCAGTTTACTCATCCAGCCAACTCCGGTTTCAATAAAAGGGACAGAGGCCTGTCGCCGCTGTAGCGACAGCAGTAATCCAGGCCGAGATAATCGGCATGTTTACGCGCCCTGGCCTGCAATTCCTCCGAATCGGTTTGCGCCAGGTACACGACCCGTTTGTAGTTTCCGAAATACACCGGCATCAGTTGCGGCTGGCGGTCCAGTCCCAGTCCGCGAACGACCAGCCGGTCGAAATGATGCACCAAGAAGTCCGTCAGATAAAAGCTGCCAGGTTCTTCTTCTGCCAGTTCATGGAATACCTGGCTGCCTGCGAAGAACTCGTAGCAATGAGCACCCGGGATTCGCTCTATTCCGGTACCTTCCAGCGCCTTGTCCAGCAACCCGCCCGTTCCGCAATCGGCATAGGCTACGAAAATCCGTTCAAACTGCTCCCGCTCCCGCTCGATCATTGCAGTAACAGCGGCCGGTATTTTGTCCGGTGTATTGTGCAACTCGGCGGGCAGGCACTGGAACTCGACGTGCTGCCAGCCATTCAGGTCCCGGATTCTCACCAGTTCGCGGGCAATTGCGCCGCAAGCTATCACGAGCACCGGAGCTTTCAAGCCCTGACCCAACCTGCCTCAGCTAACCGCGGCGACCAGTTGCTTCGCCGTTTCCACGGCTGTCGCCGCATCCCGGCAGTAGGCATCTGCGCCGATCGCCTCGCCGAACTCCTCGTTCAATGGCGCACCACCCACCAGCACGATGTAGTCTTCGCGGATGCCTCTTTCTTTCATCGTATCGATCACCACCTTCATGTACGGCATGGTGGTGGTGAGCAGCGCCGACATACCAAGGATATTCGCCTCGTGTTCTTCGATGGCGTCGATATAGGTGTCTGCCTCGACATTGATGCCCAGGTCAATGACTTCAAATCCAGCCCCTTCCATCATCATGCCGACCAGGTTCTTGCCTATGTCGTGAATATCCCCCTTGACCGTGCCGATGACCATCTTGCCGACCGGCTTGGCGCCGGTATCGGAGAGGATCGGCTTGAGGATGGCCATCCCGGCTTTCATCGCATTGGCCGCCATCAACACCTCGGGCACAAACAGGATACCGTCACGAAAATCGATTCCGACGATGGTCATCCCGGCCACCAGCGCCTCTTCCAGCACGCGCGTGGCTTCCCAGCCCCGGTCCAGCAGAATCCGGGTGGCTTCGTCGATTTCTTCGGCGAGTCCGTCATACAAATCATCATGCATCTGCTCAACGAGTTCGTCGTCCGGCAGTTCCGACAGGATGATGTCTTCTTCGTCGTCGTATTGGTCAGTCATATGCTTTATTGCCTCTTCTCTCGTATCTGGCCTAATCCCACCGGCCGTTACCGGGCCGCATGTCCTCCGGCGATAGGCGGATCGGGAAATGCTCCCGAATCCTCGCATCCGCCTGCGGGGAGATATAGTCCGGGTAATAGGTGGACAGGGTCTGCCTGGCTTTCACGTGCGCCAGCTCATAAATATCCTCTTTCCCGGTCACTTCCCATTCACCCGGCGTGCGGCGGTCTGCTACTTCCGGGTACAGGTATTCTTTCTGCATCAGCTCCAGGGTCTGGGGCTGATTCAGGTAATGCCCGATGCCAAAAACAGTGCTTTCGATCACCTCGTATGAAAGGGTCTCATCGGTCACTTCGATGCCGCGCAAAAGCCTTTGTACATTACCCAGCATGTCGTTGTCGATAACCATGCCTTCAAAAGACTGTCCCAGCAGGCTGCCGACAATACCCGGATAAGCGGCCACGAGGTTTGCGCCGGACAGCGCCAGTGCAGTGGTCGTAATGGCCTTTTCATAACCGGCCTGCGCATCCATCGTTTTCGAGTCGGTCATTCCGCTGGCCATGCTGGTGATGAAACCGTAGTGATTGCACAGCTGGGCGCATGCCGCCATGACCAGGGCTTCTTCACCGCTACCCCCGCTGAAAGCGCCGGTTCGCAGGTCGGAAATAAACGGCCACATACCAAAATTGATGGCTGAACCCGGCTTTACGATGTTCATCACGGCCATGCAGGCCAGGGTTTCTGCAAACGTCTGGGCGAGCGTTCCGGCCAGCGCGGCTGGAGAGGTCGCGCCTGCCTGGGGGGCAACCGCCACATCGCCGGTCAGGCCCAGTTCGGCGACCTTGACCAGCACCTCCGCATTGTCTTTGCCAAAACGCAGTGGTGAAACGATCGGGCAACCACCAAACGTACAGAAAGGACGCTCCAGAAAGCCGCCTTCCTTACCCAGGTACAAATCGAACAATGCAATAAGCGGCTCGATATGAGCCACTTCGGCGATGCCCAGGGCAAAGGGCTTGCAGGTTCCCGCCAATTCGGCATAGGCGATATTCATGTCGTGGAGATAAACGTCCTGGCTGTACTCGGCCGCGATAAAAGGCTGGCCGAACATATGTATATGCTCCAGCGTGTCCGCCAGCCTGGCCGCATCGTACAGGTCCGCCAGCACCGTCGGACGGTATGACTGCTGCCGGTAATCCAGGATGCTGACCGATTCCCCCGAGGTGCTGAAGTAGACTCTCTCGCCGCTGACTTCGAGGTCGTATCGCGAATCCGGCGCGTAAGCCATGTACTCCTTTGCCGAAACATCAACGAGGTCTTCAACCAGCGACCGCGGGAATCGCAGGCGCCCGTCTTCACCCTGGATACACCCTGCCGGAAGCGCATAGTGCAGAATTTCCGGAATCGGCTCGCCGATGCCGATATTCTCTAGAATATCCAGCGCGGTGTCATGGATGCGCTGGACATCATGCGCGCTCAGGGGCTTGTAAGCGCCACCAGTCATGCCGGGCTGAACCGCTTGCCCACGGACGCCGGCCGCCCGCAGGGCGCGTCGGGCATCCCTGCCGCCTGCCCGCTTCACTTTCTTCGATTTCCTGCCCGGGTCAGTCATTGTTCACCATCGACCACTGGACGCGGTCATGACTTGCTTCGGCAGCAGAATTGGGAAGTGATCGCGAATTTTCCTGTCCACTTCCGGATCGATATAGTCCGGGTAGTGGGTGGAGAGCAAAGACCTTACGCGTTCACCGGCCAGTTCCCGGATATCCGGTGAGCCGGCCGCCTCCCACTCGCCGGGTGTTCTTCGATCAGCCAGGGATGGATACTCATATTCCGTTCGCATCAGTCCCAGTGTCTGTTCCGTTCGCAGGAAATGCCCTTCACCATGCACGACCTGTTCCATCACCTGGTAAGACAACGTTTCCTCGTTGACCTCGATACCCCGAACGGTCCGAAGCACCGCTCCCAGCATGTCGTTGTCGATGACCATCGATTCCAGCGACAGTGCCATCAGGCTGCCCAGCATGCCGGCCGATTCGGAGACATTGTTGCAGCCTGCCTGCGCCGCCAACGTCACTGCCAGTGCTTTTTCATAACCGGCCTGGTAATCGACGGTCTTGGAATCGCTCATGCCGGCGCCCACGGAGCTGGGCACGCCGTAGAAATTCAGCATCTGGGCGGCCGCAGCCGTCACGACTGCCTCTTCACCACTGCCGCCGGTGAAGGCCCCGGTGCGCAGGTCCGAAACGAACGGCCAGGCGCCGACAATCACGGGGAACCCTGGCTCAACCAAATCGATCATCAACAGGCTGGCCAGCGCTTCGGCCACGCATTGCACAACAGACCCGGCCAGGGCGGCGGGAGCCGTCGCGCCCGCCTGCGGAGCCATGACGATCCACACAGGTGCGCCAAACTTGATCGATTCGATGCAAACCTCGCTGTTGTCACGGGCAAAGCGCAAAGGCGAGATGACGCAACATCCGCCACCATGCGCAAACGGACGTTCACGCCATTTTTTTTCTCCACCGGCGATGATATGCAGCATTTCCAGCGTGGGCTGGACATGAGACGCGTCATTGAAGGTCAGCGCCGAATGCTTACTGGTTCCCGCAACGTTCGTATAGGCCACGCTGATATCGCAGGCCTTCTGATCGACGATCTCAGTGGGAACGACCAGCCGCGAGAACGCATGAATATTGTCCATGCAGTCCACCAGGCGCGCAGCGTCGTAGAGATCAGCAAGCGTGGAAGGCCGGTAGCTCGAAGCTCCCGGGTCCAGCATGTTGACGGCTTCCCCCCCGCCATAGGTGTGAACCCGCTGACCCCCGATCTCCAGGTCGTGTGCGGGGTCACGGCCCAGGAACTGGATGTCTTTGGGGGTGTTGGCGATCACATCCTCAACCAGCGCCCGCGGAAAGCACAGCCGGTCGTGCTCGTTCATGAAACAACCTCTTTTAAGGGCATGCTCCTTCACGATAGGAATGGGGTCTCCCATTCCGATATTTTCCAGGACATCGAGAATCGTCTGGTGAACCTGCTGTTCGTCCGGACCGCTCAGGGGACGATAGCGGCCGCCCTCGAAACCAGCGCGAACGGCCGGGGCTGCCGGCGGCGCCGCCTGTCGCGCCTGTCTGCCCCGTCTTCTCGGCCGGCTCATGTCATGACTCCGAGTACTTCTTCATGGTTTCCACGCGCCAGCGCTCGGTTTTTTCCACGTTGTTGAAACTGAACAGGTGAAACCCGGGAATATCGAGCACCGGGTCATCCAGGTAAGGCAGCAGACCAGCCAGCAACTCATCAGGCTTATAAGGCTTTGCGCTGATCATCTTGCGAACCAGGCCTTTCTGCTTTTTCAACACCTTCACGGACTGCCCTACTCCGATCTTTAACGACAGCGAAATCAGTTTGGGGATTTCGGCTACTCCGGGCAGGCCAAGCCAGGCAGGAAGCGTCACGCCGGCCCGACGAATGGATCTCAGCCAGCTGACCATGACCGTCGAGTCGAAGCACATCTGGGTGACCAGGTAGTTTGCATACGGTTGTTTTTCTTTCAGCAGCTGCAGCAGTTCGTCGTCGTCGACCAGGGGGTGGCCTTCGGGGTGGGCTGCAACACCAACGTCCTCGAATTTGTGCCCGATTTCGGCAATATCCCTGAGCAGATCCAGGGAACATTCGTAGTCACCTGCCGGTTTTATAGCATCGCCACCCGGCACGAAAACGCTTTCGACTTCAGCCTCGTCCAGGCGCGCGAGAATCTCCCGCAAATGACCCCTGTCCCGGACCACGCGGGCAGCGATGTGCGGAACCAGCTTCAACTGGCGTTCTTCCGGCAGCGCGCGCAATTTATCGACCATGTCCAGGGTCGGCCCGACACCGCTTGCCGGCGAGCATGTGATAGAGAGATAGGAGTGCTGCGGCAGGTGGACCAGGCGATCCACGATAGTTTTAGTTGGAATGACTTCCAGGTACGCCTGATCCATCAACCCCGCCAGCACCCGGCCGTTACTGTTCATGCGCGGGCTTCTGAAGTTTCTGTCTGCATCAAGTCCAGGTACCAGGACAGAAACTTCCAGGTGTAGTCCTCCATTTTCGAGAGAGGACCGGGAACGTAGTATCGGGAGTTCACGCCCTGCTGGTTGCGCTCAATAATCCGCTTGTCCGCGTGTGTCGTGACATCCCACAGCCAGACAAGCTTGTCCTTGTCGTAGTCTTTACCTTCCTCGGCGTCTCCACGCACCAGCCAGGTGATATCGCAATCAGCAGTGTCCTGCGTTAATGGCGTAAAGCGGTAGATAACCACATGGTCGCAGTATAAAAGGGCAAACGTGACCGGGCCGACCTGCAAATCGGTGGCTCCCCCGTCGTACTCCTTGATGGCGCCCAGTAACGGGGCCAGCGGCTGACCATCCTCGCTGCCAGTAAGGTGATTGCGGATCAGGGGGTAACGGTCGAACGCATAATCGGCGCCGAAGGCCGGAGCATCCAGGTAAAAATGATTAACCGTCTTGTCGCTCAATCCGCATACGCCTGCCCGTGACATGACCTCCTGGAGTAATTCTTCCGTGCGCGAATCGGGGTATGCCAAACCGTGTCCCCTGCTGTACTCCGGGTGCGCAGGCGCGCAATGGTAACACTCGGTGTAGTTTTCCAGCGCCAGCTTCCAGTTGGACCGGATGGGATAGCTGGCCCGGTGAGCTACTTTTGCGTTTTCCAGGTCATAAGGCTCAAGGCATTCCGCCAGGCCATCCCGGATCAGCGAGAAAGGCGCCGGTTCCTCGGCGAAATTCACGTAAATCATACCGTCCAGGATGCCCACGTGTATCTTCTTCAGCCCGATACCGGATTTGTCGAAACCCTCGCCCATCTGCGCAGCGGCCTTCAGTTGCCCTTCGAGGTCATAGGTCCACCCGTGATAGCGGCAGGTTAACCGCCTGGAACAACCGCTGCTTTCGACGCATACCCTCGACCCGCGGTGGCGACATACATTAAGCAACGCGTTGATTTCGTTTTCCTTACTACGCACGATGATGACGGACTCTTCGTCGAATTCGAACAGAAACCAGTCACCTACATTGGGGATTTCACTCTGGTGCCCCACATAGAGCCAGGTTTTCAGGAAAATTTCCTCTATATCAAGACGGTAGATATCCGGGTCGCGATAAAAAGCCTGGTCGAGAGCAAAATGTTCCGGCTGTCCTGCAGCCAATGCGGTTATTTCCTGTAAATTCACTTCTGTTTCCTGTTCCTGTTGTTGATCATTGGTTGGAGTCCTGGTAGATCACGTCTCCGCCAAGCAGCGTCATGACAACCCGGGCCTCGTTGATCTCTTCTGCCGGTATCGCAAACAGGTCCCGGTCCAGCACCGTGATATCAGCCTGTTTGCCGAGTTCTATCGAACCTGTCCGGTCTTCCTGGTGCATCAGCCAGGCCGGGTTGATGGTGTAGGCATCGATCATGCTGGCCAGGCTGACGCGTTCGTTTTCATTCAGCACCGGCCCTGAGGGTTCGAGAATGTCCTGTCTGCGAACTGCAGTTTCAATCGCCTCCAGGGGATTTGCCGATGACACACTCCAGTCACTTCCGCCTACAATGCGCCCGCCGGCCCGTTCAACACTTGCCATCGGGTACATGCCCTGAACCCGCTCCTCACCCACGACGGGCAGATTCAGTTCCATGATCCACTTATCCGGGTAAGCCCATGCCGCCTGGAAATTTGCCGCAGTATCCAGTGTGGCAAATCGCTCGATATCATCGATGTGGATCATCTGCAGATGGGAAATATGGTGGCGGTTGTCGCTGGCTCCGTTCTGCTCGCGTGCCGCCTCGATGGCATCCAGCCCCGCGCGCACGGCGCGGTCGCCGATCGCGTGCATATGGACCTGCAGGCCCATTGCATCGAAGCGGACCAGCGCATCGTTGAGCTGTTCGGGAGACAGGATCAGCTCACCCCGGTGGCCATGCATACCCACGTAAGGTTCCAGCAGGGCCGCCGTTTCGCCTTCCAGCACGCCGTCCAGAAACAGCTTGATGCTGCCGTGGCTCAGTCGCTCCGACTCGTACTCGCTGCGGGACGCCAGGACCCGGTCGAACTCTTCCCCTTGGTGCTTGGCAAAGCCGCTTTCGAAAGTCAGCGATGTGACCACGCGGGCAGTCAGGTCCCCCGCACGATCCAGCACCTGGTAGGACTCGTAGTCTTCCAGTCCGACCCAGGCGTCGATAAACGAGGTTATACCAAAGGCGTTCAAGTGCCGTACACCGGTTGCCAGGGCTTCCACGTTAGACTCCAGCGTCGGCTTTGGCATCACGGCCCGCACCAGTTCCTGGGCCGTTTCACGCAAGGTTCCGCTGGGTGAACCATCGGGATCGCGCTCAATCACGCCCAGGTCCGGATCCGTTGTATCTGCCGTGATTCCGGCGAGCTCCAGTGCCTTTGAATTGGCCCAGGCGTTATGTCCGTCTGACCCCCACAGGATGATGGGGCGGTCGCTGTCCATCGCATCCAGCAGGGATTTGTGCGGACCGTCCTGGCCAAACAGCGCCAGGTCGAATGCAAATCCTTCCAGCCACCCATCGCTGGACTCTTCGGCGCAACGTTTTACGCGGGAAAGAATCGCCTCGACACTGGCTTCTTCTGTCAGGTCGCAGCCCAGCAAGCCGTATCCACCCATGGTGGGGTGCACGTGTGCGTCATGAAAACCGGGCAAGGCCCATTTTCCCGTCAAATCAATGACTTTGGTACCAGGCCCGATAAGCGCCTCCATATCGGCGTTGGAACCTATACGGACGAACAGCCCGTCCCGGACGGCGACTGCCTCAGCCAGGCTTCGGCTTTCATCAACGGTGTAGATTCCCCCATTAATCAATACCAGGTCTGCCGCAACGAGCGGCGGAACCGCTGTCATCGGTTCTTCGGCTTTTTCGGCGCAGGCTGCCAGAACAATGGCCAAAACGACGGAAAGAAGCCGCAGGTTCATTACATGCCCTCCAGGCCGCGCTTGGCCAGGGCCCGCGCAATGATCAGGCGTTGTATTTCGCTCGCGCCTTCCCAGATGCGGTCAACGCGTATTTCGCGGCTGAACCGCTCTGCGCAGTTTTCACGCATGTAGCCACGCCCGCCGAAAATCTGAACCGCGCGATCGGCAATACGGTAAGCCGCCTCGGAAGCGTAGAGTTTGGCCATCGAACAACGAGCGTGCAGTGACTTGACGTCTTCGCCCCGATCATGCGCCTCGGCCGCTTCAAAAGTGATCAGGCGCGCCGCCCATAATTCCGTCACGCTGTCGGCCAGCATGGCCTGGACCATCTGCTTATCGATCAGCTTGCCACCGTCCACTTCCCGCTCTTTGGCCCAGGCCGTCGCTTCTTCGATCAATCGGGCCGCAGCACCACAGTCCCGTGCGGCAATCATCAACCGTTCGCGCCGGAACCAGCTGTGCGAGAAGGACATACCGTCCCCCTCACTGCCAATCCGGTTGGCTTCCGGGATCAGCACGTTATTGAAGCGTAATTCGGGGTGATGGTGGTCAAATGTGTGACTGAACTGCGGTACGCGGATTTCTTCAATACCCGGCGTATCCTTGTCCAGGAAAAACATCGCGTCACTGCCTGCATGCGGTCCATTGACGAGTTTCGCCTGCAGGAACAGGTAATCGGCCAGGTTGGCGCTGGTCACGAACCATTTTTCACCATTGACCCTGTAGCCTTCCCCGGTGAGTTCGGCGGTGGTATCCACGACCACATCGGATCCGGATTCTGCTTCGGTAATGGCGTAACATTCCTTGCGCTTACCGCTCATCAGCGGCATTACGAAACGCTGCAACTGGTCTTCATTACAGGCTTCGAACATCCACTCATGCGGTTCTGAAAAACACCAGCACAATGCGTTTGTGACACGCCCCAGCTGTTCCCAGACAGCCACCTGGTCGACAATCCGCAGTTTCAGACCACCGTATTCGAGCGGCGCATCCATCGAACTGAAACCCAGTTCCACGGCCAGCTGCTTGTGGCGTTTGCTGATTTCTACAGGCAAACGCCCTTCGTTCATTTCAGCTTCAAGTTCACAGGGGATAAGTTCTTCCTCTGCGAAACGACGGGCTTTTTCCTGCCATTCGCGGCTTGCCTGGTCCAGGTTTAGTTTCAAAAGTGCTTCCTCCAGTCAGGGAAAGTGCCGGGGAAAAGTGATGGCCAGATAAGACATGCAAATCTGCTTCGCCTGTTCACGGCTCATGGAACGGGGGTTGGTCAGCATGTCCAGCCACAGCCCGGAAGTCATCGCGGACAGCGCGGCTGCGACCGGCTCTGCTTCAAGGCTGTCATACCCCCCCTGTTTGATGAGTTCGCGACAGACCTGGAGCATTTCGGCCCGGTATTCCATGTCCCGCAGGGCGCAGATTTTCCGGTAAGTGGGGCGTGACTTGGTCTCACCCCAGAAGGCGAACCAGACTGCCAGCTTGTTGCGGTCACACACGGGCGCTTTGAAATCCGTTGCCACCATGGCCGCCAGCTTGTCTTCCGGAGCCTCCCCTGCCCTGGAAACCGCCTTTTCCCAGGCTTCACGGTATTGCTCAGACAGGAAACGCAGTGTCTCCACCAGCAGGCGGTCCTTGCTCTGAAAGTGCAGGTTGATGATCCCCTGGCTCAAACCGGCTTCACGGGAAACGGTCGCCATGGTGGTATCGGAAAGGCCGTTGCTCGCCACCGAACGAATGGTGGCCTGGATCAGCTGCAGCTGCCGTTCTTCTTTAGGCGCGGTTCTTTTCCGGGATGGTGATTTCAGCGCTGCTTTGCCCACATAATCCTCGATCCAATTCCGATGGATGGCGATAAATACAAGGCACACAATATAAAAGAGTCACCGTCCGTTTGCAATGAATGAACAATCATTCATTCGCTATGGACAAGAGCCGCCATGATATGAGAACCTATATCCCTTCAAATAAAAGCAAAATCGTATGCGGCGCTCCCTGGAAAAATCCAACCGGCAACACCTCAAGGCCCTGGGCAAACTGCCACTGGGCGTCTCTTCGAATTTTCGTTATTGGGGTGAAGACAAAACCATCTATATCGAGAAAGGACGTGGCGGACGTCTTTGGGATATCGATGGTAACGAGTACATCGATTACCGCATGGGATATGGGCCGGGCATCCTGGGCTATGCAGACCCGAGAGTAGACGAGGCCGCACGGCAAGGTATGGAAGTCGGCGGAGTGTTCGCCTTATCCACCGAACGTGAATACGAGGTCGCCAAACGCATTTCAAAAATGGTGCCTGCCGCAGAACTGGTCCGGTTCTCGAACTCGGGCACCGAAGCGGTGATGGCCGCTTTAAGGCTGGCCCGGGCGTATACCGGGAAAGACTCCCACATTGTCGTGGAAGGCGGTTATCACGGCGTATTCGATTCGGTTTTATGGTACGCCGACATCGAGGAATGGGACCCTGCCACAGGAGACCCTCCGATCGAGGCGGACAGTGAAGGTATCCCGGGTGTGCTGAAAAAGCTCGCTCATTTCACTCCCCTGAACGATGCCAATTACCTGGAAGATCTGCTCAAACGCCACCACCAGAGCATCGGCGCCTTTCTGATCGAGCCCATCATGGGCAATTGTTGCTCCATCGCTGCGACCCGGGAATACGTGCAGGCGGCGCGGGAATTATGCGACCGGTACAACGTCGTGATGATTGTCGATGAAGTCAAAACCGGTTTCCGGGTGGCCCGCGGCGGCGTGCAGGAAATACTCGGCATCAAGGCCGACTTGTGCACTTTTGCCAAGGCAGTCGGTAACGGCTACCCCATATCCGTTGTTGCGGGTCGTGAGGACATCATGCGCATGATTGGCAAAGGCGTGATTCACGGCGGCACCTACACCTGTCACTCAGTGGCCCTGGCCGCTGCCGAGAAGACTCTGCAGATTCTCGATGAAACCGATGCGCTTGAATCGATTGCCGAATACGGCGCAGCCTTGCAAAACGGCATGGGCGAAATCCTCGGTAACCGGGGAATCCCCCACTCTTTCGTCGGACATCCGTCAATGGGTGGTTTGTTCTTCAGCGACACCGCGCCGGACAACTACCGCGACTGGCTGAATTCCGATTACACTTTTTACGACACCATGGCGCCGGAACTGCACGACCTTGGAGTACTGTGCGAGCCGGACTCACGCGAGCCCTGGTTTATTTGCGAAGCACACTCAAAAGACGACAGCCTGAACCAGACACTGGCGGCCTTTGAGCAGGCCGTAGATGCCACCATGAACAAGCTTAAATAATACGGAGTTAAAACCGTGACCAAAAAATATGATGCGATAGTCATTGGGGCCGGCCACAACGGCCTGACCAATGGCGCCTATCTCGCCAAGGCAGGGCTGAACACCCTGATGGTGGAGAAGAACGAATTCATTGGAGGCGCCACGGTCAGCCGGGAGCTCTATCAGAAGGACTGGAAGTATTCCAATTGCTCCTATGTCTGCAGCCTTTTGCGCCCCGAGGTTTACCGCAGCCTGAACCTGGCGAAATACGGCCTGCAGGTTGTGCCCTATGGCGGCAGCGTCACGATTGCGCAAAACGGGGATTACATCGGGTCCTATGTCGATCCCGACAAATCTCGCCGCGAAATAGCCAGGCACAGTCATCGCGATGCCGACGCCACCGTGCGTTTCGACCGCGACATCATGCGCCAGTGCCGCTTCATCCGGCAATTCCTGTTGCGCACACCACCGGACCCGACCTCGTTCAAGCCGCGCGACCTGCTCGAGATGATGTACATGGGCAAGGAGGCACTGAAACTGGGCGAAGACCTGATTTACGACACCATGCGTTTTTATACGATGAGCATCTCGGATTTCCTGGACGAGTATTTTGAAAACCCGCTGGTCAAGGCCTCGCATTCCGGCAGCGGCATCATCGGCTCAGCACTGGGTGTCATGTCACCGGGCACGGCCTACATCCTGCTGCATCACGCCATGGGTGATGTAGACGGCAGCATGGGCGCCTGGGGCTTTGCCCGAGGCGGCATGGGCGCCATTGCAGATGCGATGCATGATTGCTTCACCGACCACGGCGGCGATACGCTGGCAGGCAGTGGTGTCGACCAGATCATCGTCAAAAACGGCCGCGCCGTTGGCGTCGCGCTGGAGAACGGCGACGAACATTACGCCGACGTCATCGTCTCCAACATGACGTTGCCCCGCACGTTCCTGGAATGCATGGACCCAAAGGATCTGGATCCGGGTTTTCTGAAGAAGGTAAAGAATTTCAAGATCCGCGGTTCTTCCGGCAAAATCAACATTGCGCTCGATGGCCAACCAAATTTCACTGCCCTGCGCGGCAACCAGGAACTGGCCCGTGGCGACATGCACCTGATCGACTCCACCGAGCGCCTCGAACGGGCCTACGACGACTGGAAAAACGGTATCTGGTCGCAGGACCCCTACATCGACATGCTGATTCCCTCGTTGACTGATCCGACGATGACCCCCCCGGGCAAACATTTCATGTCTCTCTTCGTGCAGTACGTTCCACCAAAAATCAAGGGCGAGGACTGGACCGACGAGCAGGTGCAGCAATTTGCCGATACGGTGATCAACCAGATCGAAGAATACGCACCGGGTTTCAAGGACCTGATCCTGCACATGGAAGTCCGCACTCCCCGCGAACTGGAGAATGAAGTGGGTCTGACCGAGGGCAACATCTTCCAGGGCGAACTGACGCTGGACCAGCTGTTGTTCAATCGCCCCATACCCGGCTATGCGCAATATCGCGGACCGGTAAAAGGTATGTATATGTGCGGTTCTTCCAACGCCCCAGGCGGAGGCGTGATGGCGGCGCCGGGCGCGAATGCCGCACGGGAAATCCTGGGTGATCTGAATAAAACCAACACGGTTCCGGAGGGCTGGCTCGATGACTGATTCCAACAACATCGTCATTATTGGCGGCGGCCACAATGGCCTCGTGTGTGCAGCCTACCTTGCAAAGGCGGGCAAAAGCGTAACGGTGCTGGAAGCGTCGGAAGAAGTCGGCGGTCCCGCGGCCACCCGTGAATTCGCCCCAGGTTACAAGGCATCATGCGCCCACCTGCTGAACCTGCTCGATGACGGTATCAGCGAAGAGCTTTCACTATCGTCGAATGGACTGTCGCTCTCCAGGGAAGGGTTGAATACTATCGCCCTGGCTGAAGACGGAAACCACATCACCATCATGCCGGACAGTGTCGAGGGTGGCGGCCTCACCGCTGAAGACAAGGCGGACTATACGGAATACCGGCGCTTCATGACGAAGTTCGCCGGAATCATCGGTGCCATGCACAACCTGGTTCCGCCCAGGATCACGACCGATCGTGACAACCTGATGGCCCTGGGCAAGCTGGCACTGAAAGTCCGTATGCTGGGACGCGACGACATGCGCGAACTGCTGCGAATGGGCGGCATCAACATTTATGACGTATTGAAAGAAAACTTCGAAAACCCGTTGCTGAAAGGCGCCCTGAGTCTGGATGCCGTGCTGGGCGCGTTCTCCGGCCCGCGCTCGAACAACAGTGTCTTCACGGCGCTGCATCGGATGAGCGGCAACAACAGCGGGGCTGCTGGCGCAGCATCGATACCCACCGGCGGCATGGGCGGCGTGATGCAGGCCATCGCCGGCGCCGCTTCCAGGGCGGGTGCGGAAATCCGTATCAGCAGCCCGGTCCGTCGCATCCTGATGGATGGCACGGCCGTGTCCGGGGTGGAACTGGAAAATGGTGAGCAAATCGCGGCAAGCATTGTCATTTCCAACGCCGACGTCAGGACCACCGTTCTGGACCTGCTGGGCGCACGTCATGTCGAAGCCGATTTCGCGCGCCGGGTCAATAACATCCGCTCCAATGGCAATGCAGCCAAGCTACACCTGGCGCTGGATGGTCTACCCAGCTTTAAAGGTCTGGACAAAGAACAAATGGGCGAACGACTGGTGATTGCGCCCTCCGTGGAGTACGTAGAGCATGCCTTCAATCACTGTAAGTACGGTGAATTCTCAGCCCGGCCGGTCGCGGAAATCACCATTCCAAGCATTCATGACGGATCACTGGCGCCGGATGGAAAGCACGTGCTGTCAGCGATTGTGCAGTACGCGCCGCGCCATCTCGGCACCGGCTGGACCGAGGGCAAAGCCGCATTTACCAATGCCATCATGGACGTGCTGGAAACCTATGCGCCTGACATCCGTGAAAGGACCGTGGCCACTGAATTACTGACTCCGGAAGACATGGAAAATGAATTCGGCATGACGGGCGGGCACTGGCACCATGCGGAACTGTCCCTGGACCAGTTCCTGATGCTCAGGCCTGTACCCAGATCGGCGCAGTACAAGACACCCGTGGAAGGACTGTACCTCTGCGGCTCCGGCTGCCACCCGGGTGGCGGCGTCATGGGCAGTGCCGGAAAAAATGCAGCCAGCGTGATCCTGGCGAACCAGTAAAACGGACGGAACAGCACAATGAGAACAGTAGATTTCAGCTCCAGCGAACATTATAAAACCGCGGTTTTCCCAAGCCCGTTCCACTCCAGGCAAAAAGAGCACAATCAGCTCAAGGAATGGTCACGCTGGTCGGATTACCTTTCAGTACCCGCGTACTGGTGTGCGGACATGGAGTATTTTTCCGGCCGCAACGCCTGCGGCGTGTTCGATATCACGCCCATGGTCAAACACCTGGTCACCGGGCCCGACGCCCTGCCCTACCTGAACCGCCTGATGACCCGTGACGTCAGTAAGATCAGGCCCGGCCGGGTGGGCTACAGCGTCTGGTGCAATGAAGCCGGACGGGTTATCGATGACGGCACCATATTCCATCTCAAAGAAGGCGTGTACCGCATCTGCTCACAGGAGCACCAGATCGACTGGTTCATGACCAACACCCTGGGCTTTGATGTTGAGATCGTCGAAGACACCCACGACGTCGCCGGCCTGGCCGTACAGGGTCCGACCAGCTGCGCCATCCTCAAGGAGATGGGCCTGGAAGGCATCGAGAACCTGACGCCGTTCGGACTGACCTACTTCGACTTCGAGGGCACCGAACTGATGGTGTCGCGCACCGGCTTTACCGGTGATCTCGGCTATGAGCTGTTTATCGACCCGGACCATGCCGAAGTGCTGTGGGACCGTCTTTTTGCGGCCGGAGAATTGCGCGGAATCCGGGCCATGGGCAGTGACGCACTGGAACTGTTGCGGATCGAAGCCGGGTTTATCCTGGCCGGTGTCGATTTTTTGCCTGCCATGGAAGCGGTGCGGCCAACGCACACCCGTTCTCCCTTCGAGCTGGGTCTCGGCTGGCTGGTGAGCTTTGACAAGGGCGTCTTCAACGGCCGCCAGGCACTGCTCGAAGAAAAAGAAAAGGGTTCCCGCTTCAACCTGGTCAAGCTGGACATCGACGGCAACAAGCCCGGCAAGGATTCCTTCGTTTACATCAAGGGGGGAAAGAAGATTGCCGGAACCATCACTTCGGCCATGTGGTCGCCTTCAGCCAAGGCCAGCATCGCACTGGCATCCCTGGAAGCACCGCTCGGCAAGCCCGGCGAGGAATTCGAAGTGGAGATCTATTACCAGCGTGAACTCAAGTGGAGCCGGGTCATGGCTTCTGCGCGGGTCGTCAAGGACGTGTTCTGGGATCCACCGCGGCGGCGGCAAACCCCGCCGGCTGACTTCTGACACCACAGGTTCAGGAAAACTGTTGCGAGTATTGTTGACGAAAAGCCGGCGTTGATGCGAGTGGACAGACCAAGGCACTACCTCGACCCTTTGTTGCGACCGGCCTCGCTGGCGGTTGTCGGCGCCAGTGAAAGGCCTCATTCTGTCGGTCGTCAAACCATGGAAAATCTGCTGGCGGGCCAATTTCCCGGTCGCCTGTATGCGGTCAACCCGGGCTATGAAACCATACTGGGCGTGACGTGTTTTCCGGACCTTTCTTCATTACCCGAGACCGTTGAGCACGTGGTGCTGACCCTGGGTGACGCCCGCATAGAATCTGCCCTGGATGATGTCATTGCGCACGGTGCAACTGCCGCCACCATGATGTCCAGCCTGGTGCTCGAGAACGATACAGAGCCGCTGCTGCGTGACCGTGTCGAGGCGAAGATCCGGCATTCAGGCCTGATCGTCTGCGGCGCCAACGGCATGGGGTTCTATAACTGCCTTGATGGCGTCTGGGTTTGTGGTTTCGACACGCGTGAAAACCACGTTCGCGGCGGAAACGTCACCCTGATCAGCCATTCCGGTTCCGGCATGGCAGGCATCACGGACTGCGAAGAGCGCATCGATTTCAACCTGGCGGTTTCCACCGGCCAGGAACTCTGCGTTCGGATGGACCAGTACATGGACTGGGCGCTGGAACAGGAAAGCACGCGGGTGATCGGGCTGTTTATGGAAACGGCGCGAAACCCGTATGCGATGATTGAGGCGTTCAAAAAGGCCCATGAAAAAAACATCCCTGTCGTCGTCCTGAAGGTCGGAAGAACCGAGCTGTCGGCAAGGCTGGCAGTTTCCCATTCAGGCGCGATCGCAGGCCGCGACGATGCCTACCAGGCGCTGTTCGATCGTTATGGCGTGCAACGCGTGCAGGACATGGACGAATTGGCGACCACGCTGATCATGTTCGCTCAACCACACACTTTGGCGGAAGGATCACTGGTCTGCATCCACGATTCGGGCGGTGAGCGACAGTTGCTGATCGACCTGGCAGCGGACATGGAAGTACCGCTGGCGCAGATGGGGCCGCAAACAGAATCCCGCCTGGCGGAACTGCTCGACCCTGGGCTGCCCCCGGTCAATCCGCTGGATGCCTGGGGCGCCGGCGGACCCGGAGCCGACAAAATCATGGAGGACTGCCTGGCCGCGATGATGAGTGACCCTCGAACTGCGATGGGTGCAGTGGTCCACGATCGGGGGCCTCTCGGCAGTCTGTATGAAGAGTATTTCCAATACATGCGCGTTGCCCACAACGCCTCCGGCAAGCCGGTTTTCCTGGTTTCCAATCGCCAGGGCAGCGGCACGGATTCGAGGGCTGTTGAACGGACCCGCGAAGGACTCCCGGTGCTGGATGGTTTGAGATCATTCCTGGCAGGAACGCGCTGTCTGCTCAATTACCGGGATTTCAGATCCAGGAAAATGGATTCACTACCCGATCCGGACGAAAAACTCGTCTCGCGGTGGCGCTCGCGATTGGCGACCGGAAAGACGCTGGAAGAATACGAATCCAGCCAGTTGCTTAACGACTTTGGTTTTCCTGTGAACCCGGCGGTGCTGGCATCTTCCACCGCGGAACTGCTCAAAGGCGCAGAGGGGTTTGAATATCCGCTGGTGCTGAAAACCGCGGAGCCAGGCATTTTGCACAAGACTGACCGTGGCGGAGTGGCTTTGAATATCGGGAACGAAGAGCAGTTGCTGGCGGCTTATTCTGACCTGTCAGAACGCCTTGGCCCACGGGTCATGCTGTGCCCGATGCTGCAGGTCAGCGGCGTGGAAATGGTGCTCGGACTGGTACGCGATGAGCAGTTCGGCCCGCTGGTGATGCTGGGCTTTGGCGGCATCAATGTCGAGATTATCCGCGACGTTGCCTATGCCTTACCTCCCTTCGACCAGGCCGGCGCGATGCGCTTGCTGGATTCTCTGCAACTGCGGCCCTTACTGGACGGACTGCGCGACCGGCCAGCCGTGGATGCCGCTGCATTTTGCCGGGCTGCCGAGCGGTTTTCCATCATGGCTGCGACACTGGGAGATGTGCTCGACGAAATCGATGTCAACCCGGTTGTCGTGCACCCGGACGGCTGCATTGCAGTGGATGCCCTGATCGTTGGGCACACACCCGGATCGTGATAATGTGGGAGGTATCCCGGGAAAGCCGGCAGATTCCTGTTGGCTTCCGCGTTTCCAAAAGGAACTGTCATGAAATTTGAATCCATCATTTATGAGAAAGAGGGCCCGCTTGCCTGGATCAGCCTCAACCGCCCGGAAAAACTGAACGCCATCACGCAGGGCATGGCAGCCGAGATTTTGCTGGCTACCGACATGGCGCAGTGTGATGACGAAGTGCGCGTCATTCTGCTCAAAGGTGAAGGCCGTGCCTTCTCTGCCGGCTTTGATCTCGAACTCGAACCTGAAACCGACCAGACCGAGGAAGAAAAGCTGCAGGCGCTGAAACTCGAGCTTCACCATGACTTTGACCTGATCATGCGCTTCTGGCACAGCCCCAAGCCAACCATTGCCGCCGTGCATACCTATTGCCTGGGTGGCGCCATGGAACTGGCCGTTGCCTGCGATCTGACCCTTGCCGCGCAGGGCTGCCGGTTCGGCGAGCCGGAAGTGAAGTTCGGCAGCGGAGCAGTTGCGATGATTCTTCCCTATTTGTGTGGGCCCAAGCGAGCCAAGGAAATTCTGTTGACCGGTAATGACAGGATCACGCCGGAGCAGGCGGAGGCCTGGGGCCTGGTCAACCGAGTGGTCCGGCAGGAAAACCTGGAAATGAGGGCCCGGGAATTGGCCATGCAGATCGCCCGTAATGACCAGCACGCCGTACGCATCACCAAGCAAGCGATCAACAAGACTCTCGAATTCGGCAAGATGCGCAATGCCCTGAAACACGCACTGGAACTCGATATTGCGATCGAAAGCACCGAAACGGAAGAGTCCCGGCAATTTAACGAAATCCTGCGCAGAGAAGGCGCCAAAGCAGCCATCGATTGGCGGGATCGCCAGCTTGGGAACACGGGACAGGTAAAGCGCCATGACATCGGGTGATCTTCAGAAGGAACTCGACGAATACCTCCAGGCCCATCCGGAGACCCGCTTCATCGAACCGCTGATCGCGGACATGAACGGCATTTTGCGCGGCAAGCGGATAGGCGTCGAAGACCTGGGCAAGGCGTTTAAGAACGGCGTTAACATGTGCGCAGCAACCACCATCCTGGACACCCTGGGCAACACGTTCGACAACGTGCCTTACGGCCTGAACGATGGCGACCCGGACGCCAAGGCCTTTGCGGTTGGCGGCAGTCTCGCAACGGTTCCCTGGGCATCCCAGCCAACGGCCCAGGTGCTGCTGGAACTGGTCAACCTGGATGGCAGCCCCAATGAAAACGACCCGCGCAATGTCCTGCGCCGTGCCCTGAAACCGTTGCAGGAGATAGGCCTGAAACCGGTATTGGCAACCGAGCTGGAGTTTTACCTCGTCGAACACGACGGTAAACGGTTCCTGCCCAGGATGCCCCGGATACCGGGCTCTGATTTACCCCAGCGCGGTATGCAATACGAAGTGATGGAAGATCTGTATGAAGTCGATGCATTCCTGATGGAGATCGACGCAATCTGCCATGCACAGAACATACCGGTGGGTGCCGCGCTGGCCGAGTTTTCACCCGGGCAGTATGAAGTCAACCTGCACCATGTCGACGACCCGGTGCTGGCCTGTGACCACGCCGTGTTGCTGAAACGGGCGGTCAAGGCAGCCGCCCGGAACAATGACCTGGCCGCAACGTTCATGGCCAAGCCTTTCATCGACACGGCCGGCAGCGGCATGCATGTACACATCAGCCTGCTGGACGAGGCGGGGCAGAATGTATTTGCCGGCGAGTGCAAGGACGGAGATTTTTCCAACACCCTGCGCCATGCGATTGGCGGCCTGGGCGAATCCATGCCGGAAAGCATGGCCATGTTTGCACCGAATGCAAACTCATACCGGCGGCATTCTCCCGGAAACTTTGTACCGGCCTCTCCCAACTGGGGACCGAACCATCGCGGCGTCGCCCTGCGGATTCCGCTTTCCGGCCCGAAAAACCGTAGGGTGGAGCATCGCGTGTCTGGCGCTGACGCCAACCCCTACTACGTGGTTGCAGCCATTCTGGCCGGCATTCATCATGGAATCAGCACGAAAAGTGAACCGCGGCCAATGACACCGGAGCGGGCGAAGCTGGAATATAAAATCGAAATTCCGGTTCGCTGGCCGCATGCACTGGATGCGTTTGACGCCGGCACCATACTTCCCCGCTACCTCGGAAAGGACTACCACGAACTTTATTCCCAGTGCCGGCGCGAAGAAGAAGCCAATTACAATGCCGAGGTCCCGATAAAAGACTTTGAGTGGTTTATGCGCGCAGTGTGAATTTTACCGCCAACAAGAGAAATGGCCGGTTCTGCCGGCCTGACTGCTCCGCTGCTCCGAAGGCAGAGGCAAAACCGCTTGTGTTTGAAACCACCCGGGATGCGCTGGCGGCAGGATTCCGGCCCTGCAAAAAATGTCATCCGCTGAAGATGGGCCTGGCCGATCCTCCCTGGATCAGCACCCTGATGGGCCAGGTCGAATCGGATCCCGCCAGGCGCTGGCGCGATCACGAACTCGAAGCGATGGAACTGGACCCGGCTGCGGTCAGGCGCTGGTTCATTGCCAATCACGGCTTCACTTTCCATGGTTACACCCGGTTGAGACGACTGGGGCAGGCCTTGCGCCAGATTCAGCATGGCGAACCGGTCACACAGGCAGTAATAGCCCAGGGTTACGATTCCGAGACAGGCTTCCGTGAGTCCTTCACCAAGGTTTTTGGTGATCCGCCATCAGCCGTCGATCGTGAGTCGTCCGTCTGGATCAACCGTGTGGCCACGCCGCTGGGTTCGATGATCATGGGCGTCTCCGACCAGGGGCTGTGCCTGCTGGAGTTTGCCGAGCGCAGGATGCTGGATACCCAGCTAAAGCGCCTGCGCCAGCGGATGGGACGCGTGTTCCTGCCCGGTGATCACCCCCTGATGCAACAGGTCAAGAACGAACTGGACGGTTATTTCGAAGGTAGCCTTCGCAAATTTACCGTACCGCTGCAGGCACCGGGAACGGCGTTCCAGGAAGCCGTCTGGCAGGCTCTGGCCGCTATCCCATACGGTGAAGTGCGCAGCTATGGCGACATCGCCAACAAGATTGGTCACCCTTCGGCGGTGCGGGCCGTTGGCCGTGCCAATGGCGACAACCGGATCGCGATCATCATCCCCTGCCACCGCGTGGTGGGTGCTGATGGCGAATTGACCGGCTATGGCGGCGGCCTGTGGCGGAAGGAGTACCTGCTGGCCATGGAACAGGCACAGGCTTTTCATCTGACCTGACTTTTGTCACAAGCGGTGGCCGTCATTTTCCGGTAGTCTCCGTTCTGATTTTCCAAAGGATCCCCTCGATGAAGAAATCTGCCATGCGCCTTATGTTTGCCGGCCTCTTGCTCGCTTTTACCATGACCCCCACCCTGGCCTGTGCCGACTGGGTGGAGGAAAGCAATGCCAACACCCTGCAAGTCATGGAAGCACAGGCCCGCCTGTCTCCCGAATCCTTTTCATCGCTGGGAATCGAGTCGGTGGATGGCGAAGTCATGGACCTTGGACCGGACCTCTACGAGCGTGCCCAGGCCGCGACGAAAGACCTGATCGCAGCACTCGAAGAACGCAAAACAACAACGGAAAACCCAAGGGTTCTGCAGGACCTGGATATCCTGATCAAATCGCTCAAGGAGCAGATCCGGACTAACGAACTCGAACACAAGTACCTACTGCCCTATTTCAACCTGTCGCAGACCCTGTACTTCGGATTCCGGTCGCTACTGGACCCGCGGAATGATCCGGCCCGTTTTCCTGCTGCGCTGGATCGTCTGAAAAAATACACCGGGCAGGCTGAAGAATACCGCCCGCTGACCGATCTCGCGCGCGACAGAAGCTCAGAACGATTTGCAGTACCCGGCTTACTGGGACCCTACCAGGGAGAACTGGAAAAAGACCTCGGCAATGTTGAACAGTTCAAAGCGGGTCTCAACAAGGTTTTCACTGAATCCGGGCTGGAAGGCTGGGAAGAGGACCTGGCGCTGCTCACCGGTCAACTGGACACGTATGCTGAGTGGATCAAACAGGAAATCGTGCCTCGAGGGCGTGAAGACTACCGGCTGCCCGAAGAACTCTATGCCGACAACCTTAAAAACTACGGTGTAGACATGGACCCGCGCGAACTGATCCGCATGGCCCAGCTGGGTTTTGCCGACATCCAGATGCAAATGCAGTCCATCTCGGCCCAGATCGCGAAGCAGCGGGGCTACGCTTCGGCAGACTACAGGGTCGTGATGGCCGAACTGGGGAAAGAAAGAATTCCTGAAGAAGAAGTGCTGGATTACTACCGCAACATTCTGAAGGAACTCGAAACCATTATTCGCGACAACGAGCTGGTCACCCTGCCCGATCGCGAGGCCGCCATCCGGCTGGCCACAGAAGCCGAGTCAGCTGCCGCCCCCGTCCCATTCCTGAGTCCGCCCCAATTAATCGGCAATACCGGCCAGCAGGGTGAGTTCGTGCTGGTAACCCATTCACCCAACGAGGAAGACGGTGGTGAAGTCAGCGATTTCGGCAGCCCGGCATCCACCTGGTCGTTGACTGCGCATGAGGCGCGCCCCGGCCACGAGATGCAATTTGCTTCGATGGTCGAAAGCGGCATTTCCCAGGCCCGGGTAATCTATGCCTTCAACAGTGCAAACGTCGAAGGCTGGGGCCTGTATTCCGAAGCCATCATGCAGCAATACCTGAGTCCTGAAGCCCAGTTATTCGGATTGAAGGCGCGCCTGATGCGGGCTGCTCGCGCCTTCCTGGACCCGATGCTTAACCTCGGCATGATCGAAAAAGAGCAGGCGATGGAACTGATCACGCAGGACGTGGGAATTTCCAAAACGCTGGCCAGCCAGGAAATCAACCGTTACACCTTCAGGGCTCCCGGACAAGCCACGTCATACTATTACGGCTATATGAACCTGATGTCGCTACGGGCCGAGGTGGAACTGCGCATGCGTGACCGGTTCAATCAGCGTGCTTACCACGATTTCCTGTTGCAGCAGGGACTGCTGCCGCCGGATATACTGCGGCAGGCAGTGCTCAGCGAGTTTGTTCCACAATAAGAACTACCAACGGTAACCGAAACTTGCCATCAAGGAGCTGCGGGTTCCATTGAGCCCGCCAAATGCGTTGAGGGTCCAGTTTCGGCCGATGTCCTTGTTGATACCCAGCAGGAAAAGGGTCTCTTCCAAATCGATACCGATGCCAAATTCAACCGGATCTGCATTCGGATCAGGGTATATTGTGCCCAGAACCATGCGGTCGGTTTTCTGATATTGCACGCCGGTCAATACCTGCATTCCGATGTCGCCAAAGTCGTAGCCGACCATCCCCAGCATAATCAGGGTGTTTAGTTTGGACTCGGTTTCATTGGTCAACGCCCAGGCGTAAGTGGCGGACGCCGTGAAGATCAGATTTTCATACTGCAGACCGGTCGTCAGGCCAAAGCCCAGCGTACTCCCCGTTGTCGAGGACGGGAAATCAACGAACTCCGGTAAGTCTTCGCCGGTTTTCAGCTTGTAAAGCTTCTGAAAGGTTGGAGTAAACCTCAGCGTCACATCCGTATCCGTTTTCAGACGACCGCCAACGACGCTCAGATTCAGGAAGGGCAAAATCCACATGTCGCCCCGGACCTGTAAACTCGTAATTTTACTGCTGAATTCACTGCCCAGTGCGTCAATCAATGGAATGTCTTCGACCACTGAAAGACCACCGACGGTCACATCGAACAGATCAATATCCGCATTCTGCCAGAGACCGATCAATCCAACGCCATACGTTTTCGGCAACTCGAAGCCCAGCTTGCGAACGTCATCCGCGTAAAATGGTAACTTGCGGCGCAGATCGAGCCTCACGGTCTCGGCCGCATCAAATTCATCGGTGATTTCCTGCCGGGTTTTGCTGGTCACCACAGCATCGTCCAGTACATCGTCACCTGGTGTAGCGGCAGCTGACACTTCAGATTCCGGTGGATTAACTACCGGCGATTCAGCAGATAGTTCAGTTTGGGCGACAATCGGCCGGTCAACCGTCGGCTTTGCAACGAACAGTTCATCCGGCGCATGCTGCCACGCTATCTCGCCAAACTCCGCATGGCGGTACTTCAGCATCCGTCCCCAGGTATGGATATCGATCAATTTGCGTTTTTTGCGGAAAGTGAATTTCTCTTCCATCCAGTCAATGACATATCCACCATGTTCATCTACGGCCCCAAAACCCACGGTGGACCGGAAATTACGATTTCGCACGCCATCCCGTTCGATGGTCTGTTCCGCTGTAAATTCAATCCGGTCCAGAACGCCATCGATGATATGGACTTCACCCACCAGGAAAATCAACCAGCGCAAACTGGACGGAACACGCGCCTTGTCGAAGCGAAAAGAAATGACTTCGTGCCCCTCGCCTGCCTGCCGAACCCGGAAACTCTTCGGATCATAGAGGCGGTTTCCCTTTTGCACGTAGTTGTCCTTACCCATCGTGACTTCCAGCGAGCGCTTGTATTCCTTCACGGATGCCAGGGGTTCATGCTCGAATTCGAAATACAAATCGCGGCCATAATCTGTGTAGGGATCGAAGACCATGCGGAACCGTTCGTACCGGGGCACGCCTTCTTTTGTAATCGCCTGGTAATTCATCAGCAGTTCCCAGTAGAGCCCCTGGCTCATTGGGAACAAGGCGATGTCCAGCACACGGGGACTGATGCCGCGGATCGTCAATGGGTCACTGTTGATCGGCCCAAGCAGTGGAGCGTCAGGCTCATCCTGAGAATAAACAGGCGACATCAGCACCATTAGCAAAAGTATCAAAATAAACCGGAAATTCTTATTGAACATCAATCCATTCCTTGTGCACACTCACTCAAGTATCAGTATTAACCGGGATGCCAGACCGCTGCTGCTGTCTTCCACCCCGTATCGGGTATTCCATATGTAACGATAATTTAAATTCAGCGCGAAATACGGGGTCAGCCACCAATTCAAGCCCAGGGAAGCAATATCCATGTCCCCGCCTTCCACGGGGCCATCATTGAGATCCAGATTGGACCAGCGAGTGGTCAGCTCCCAGGCGCCTTTCCCATTCTGGTATACGGATCGTGATACCGGCACGCCGCCAAAAACGCCACTCTTTTTGTTATAGGCCCGCATTTCGCCGGTCATGATCCAGGAAAGACCGATCCAGTAGCCATCGAATTCGGGATTACCCATATGCGGGTTGTCCACGTAGGTCTTTGTGTACTCGGAGCTTAGCCACAGTGGCCCCCGGCGCCAGGACAGTTCCAGGTTCCAGGTCTGCAAGTCATCCGCCGGCAGTAAAACAGAATCCTGACCAAACGATGTATCTACAAACAAAGGGGATTGATTGAACTCCGGTTCGGTGAAAAATCGAAATCCCTCTTTTGCATTGGAGTAGCGGTATCCGGCGCCAAGATGCAACAGACTGCTGTCATCGGTCGTGTGCAAAGGAGCCCAGGTCAGGCGGCCTGCGTACTGTGTCGCGCTTTCCTTGAAGTCCTGGTCGGCATCGAACCAGTCATTGAACACGCCTACACCCCAGGAAGTGTACCGTTCGGGGTCGCTGCCATTCCAGACGATACCCACATTACGCGAAGGCAGCATCGCATCGGAAACAGCACTGCGCTCCTGCATGTGGTTGAAGATCATCGATTGCACCCTTTCGCCGGAAATCGGTTCTTTCTGCTTACCGATGCTCATTACCGAGTTTTTCAGAAAAGGAATATCCAGGCGCCAATCGAACCACGCGATGTTGTCGTCTTCCTCAGTATCAAAGCCTTTGTCAAACGCCTGGGTTGCCCCGAAAATCGTGTAAACCCAGGGCCTCTCAAAATTCAAAGTCCCGACAATTCCAAACCGCAAGCCGCGTATTTCTCCACCGTCGTATTCGGACAGGTCACCGTACCTGCTTTCACTGATCGCATCCTGGTGCATCCAGTTCATCCGGTCCAGCACCACGGCCGCTAAGAAAATTCCGGATACTGCTTTCGTTTCCCAGCGATTCCACCGGCTGGTATCGGCATAATCCAGCGGGACGGCCAGGGGCGGCGGCGTATAAGCAAGCCACCCCGGTTTGATGGGCTCGTCTTCAGATTCATCGTCAAACACTTCCAGCAGACGGTTCTTTACGACCACCCCTTCATGCACAGCGAAACTGGAATAGGACTTCGTGTCCAGCATCACGTCAAAATTCTCGCGCGGGTCTTCCCGAAAAATCAGGAAGCTCGGCGGTTTGCCAATTTCCAGTTTGCCGACGACAAACCCCTTGTTGGCGTTAACGATCTGTTCGGCTTCATTGCGGGAAACCTTATCTTCGGTTACGACTTCCAACTCACGCCCACGGATCAGAATATTGACGATTCTGTCTTCAGATTTACCGGAGGGGTCGATCAGGGTGACGTTACGGACCAGGATATTCTCCGGCCCTGAACCCTGCGCCCCGGCGATGGCGGGTGCCAGCCCCAGAAGCAGTATGAAAGCCAGAATTCGCATTTAGCTGAACTGGCAAGCCAGCCCCATGTCGCCGGCAAGCGCATGCAATCGTTTGTCCCGGGTCCACAGTTTAACCGCGCCGCTCAATAGCACTGATGCAATCAGGTGCGCATCGATAAAACCGATCCCGCGTCCCATCAATCGCTTTTTCTCGATCAGGTGGAGTACTTCCGCATCGGTGGCCACTTCAGCCTGGGGCAGGTCTTGCAGAAGTGTCAGGATTTCACCACGCCTTGCCATGTTACCGAGCGCGAGTTCGCCCACAATGAAGGGGTGGATCATGATCCGGGTATTCTGCAGTTCACGCACAAGATTTCTATCCCCATTACGCAAGTGGTCTATCCAGACCGAGGTATCCGCCAGGATCATTTTGTGCCGCTACGTCTGCGGGGCGCCGTTTCCAATCCGGGTTCACTGCCGCCCAGGGCGGCCAGCCTGCGCGCGCTATCGCGCTCGATCAGCGCCTTCAGGCCTTCGCGCAGCAGAGTGGTCTTTTCCCGGATACCCGATATTCGCTGGGCTTTCGCCAGCAGAGTGTCATCAATATTGATGGTGGTGCGCATAAAACTGAATCTCGCTGTTTCTGAGCATCAATAATAACATCATTTGATGTAGTATTTGATGCTTACTCACGGTAGGATTATTCCCTGACCATCCGCTATCATCAGAACGCCAGCCTCGCTCTCAACCCAAAAACCCAAAGCTCGTCATCTTCAGGATTCAACGCCGGATTTTTGATGTACTGAATGTCCGGCGTAATCGCCAGTTCCTTCCACAGCTGGATCCGGTAGAAAACCTCCAGCGTGTGTTGCTTATCGAGGTCCGGCCCCCAGCTGCTTTCATTCGGCCGGCCCCAGTTGTATGCCACCCCCAACTGGTTTCCACCAGGGACTGTCTGATAAGCGAATCCACCAACAATACTTCTGTCCAGCAGGCTGCCCCCGTCATCGGCATAGCCAGCTCTCAGAAAGGTCGTCCAATGTTCATTCACCAGCCGGCTGAACGAGACGTTCGCACCCCAGCCGTCCGGCGTGGCGGCTGCCTTCCGCTCATCAGCGTGCCACAAGGTGAGGTGGACATTGTTCAGAAAGGCAGTTTCGCGGGTTGAGTTCCAGCCGATCTCAAAGTGGCTGAAGTATTCATGGTCGTTGAAAAAAGTATCGAAGCCATCGCCCGGATTGGCCGGATCCGAGTTGCTGTCAGCGAAGCCGGCAATCATGTACAGGTTATCGTTCAGGTAACCACCCAGCCCCAGGCCAAGACCTTCGTTCGGCACGGGCATCGACGCTGAACCGGTGGAAAAAGCGAAATTGAAATACCCGGTCCAGGGGCTGGCCAGCATGTAGACATCGACGTAGTCGGTGACATCAACGTAGCCGCCGACAAAAACGAGGTTGCCGCCTTTCATGCGCTGGCGCCAGTACAGGTTGGTCAGCCGGGCCCCCTGGTCGCTGAACGGTGGTAAAAACAGGCCCACGTAACCCAGTTCGAAACCCAGGCTTCCCGGCGGGATATGGTTGCCGTAGGCATGCCGATGTTCCACTTTCCAGATCAGCGCGCCCGAATTGCCTTCGCCGTCGCTGGTAGCTTCCCAGTAACCGAAGAAGCGGTACATGCCACCAAATGCATCGTCTGCTCCAGGACTGTCATTGGCCTTCAACCAGGCAAAGGAGTAGTCCCCTCCCAGGCTGATGCCTTTTTCTTCCCGGATGCGGTGCTTCCAGTCGAAATAACCTCGCGCGAAATTGCTCGGAAACATCGGAGTGACCTGGTTGGAATCGATGTGCAGGCGATTTTCGACCTGGTCCGTGCTGCCCAGGTTGCGGCCAACTCCTATTTCGGTGGTCTTACAGGAATCCTGTTTCTCCTCCCCGCACTCTGGCTCTGATTCAGCCAACGCAGAGGCAGGAAGCAGGCAGGCAACAAAGATGCCTGTTAGCAAACGCTGCCTG